>Ga0209643_1000182_pt1 | contig 151339 bp, 130 predicted proteins | sample AutmiccBRH37_all_FD_187383 | JGI IMG/M metagenome (GOLD analysis project Ga0209643, IMG submission 187383) | Deep subsurface microbial communities from Mt. Terri, Switzerland - Autotrophic microbial communities BRH/37_all (SPAdes) (version 2) | ecosystem: Environmental > Aquatic > Deep...
ACTATATTATACAAAAAATATACACTAGTATACACTTAAAATTTGCGACAATTTTAAAATTATTAGATTAAACCATTTATATAAATGGATTTCTTCAATATTTAAAATGCAACAAAATTACTATAATGTTGTATTTTTAATAAGACTAAGGAGAAAGATCCATAGTGAACATTTTGAAATTAAAAGCAAAAGATTAAAAAGAAACATTGAAGATTCATATACCACCGAAAATGCCTATTTGCTGGAGTTATTAGAAAATGGATTCGTTAGGAATTGGAAAGAACTAAGAGAGGAGTTAGAAAAATGTCTGAAGATTTCACAAAGAAAGACATCTATGACAAAAATGGGATATTGCTGCTGGGTAAAGGCCAAAAAATGACGAATGCAGTTATAGCAAAGCTGAAAAAGCTTGGAAGCTATAAACTAGAAGAGCCGATCAACTTTGATGACAAACAAAGCGTGGTAACTTCTTCGATTGCCCAGACATTCAGAGAAAGAATGAATGTCCGTGACGATCGCGTTCTAGAGTATCCTAATAAGGTATTAAGCATTATCATATTTGAGTCTAAAACCAAGCCTTGGTGGATCTACGTCAACGCGTTGAGCAACTACGTGGACTGGCTATATACACATTCGATTGATGTTGCCATCATTTCGTTGATGATAGCTGTGAAACTAGGATACAACGATAAAGAATTGTGGAATATAGGATTGGGTGCTTTTCTACATGACGTAGGCAAATTATTGATTCCTAAACTCATTATACAAAAACCCGAGCCCCTGAACAAAATGGAAATGGTTTATATCCGGCAGCATTGCGAATTGGGGATGAGCTCTCTTGAACAATATAGCCTTCCAAAGGAGTGCACGGATATCGTTTTGCAACATCATGAGCGACTCGACGGAAGCGGATATCCAAAAGGGCTAAAAGGTGATGAAATATGCCGCAACGCCAGAATCGTAATGATTGCCGATGCTGTTGATGCAATCACCTCCGGTCGACCTTATAAGCAAGCTCAGGAAATGGACGCGGCGATAAAGATACTAAGAAGTGAAAAAGGAAAGTATTCAAAAGAATTCATTTCTGTGCTGAAAGAGATACTCGAATAGTGCTGACGGCATTATTTTATCACCACATTCGGTATAAAATTAATCCTATGGTCGAAATGATAATATGTGTAATTGGTAATGCTCATTCTTTTTAATTAATATTTTTTCTTCCATAGCAGCTTGGTAATTAAATGAATAGGAGGTCAAGAGAGTTTATTGTGCAATTTATCGAATAAATCATCTTAAAGCCTGCTCTAATTTAGTTGTATTGATTGTAAGCGCATTTCATCGGTATAAACCTAATACTCCTTGTGGAAGAGAGAGTTTTAACGGTACTTTTATGCAAAAACAGGTTCAGAAAACAGTATAGAAATTTTGGGGGGTAGGGGGTTGCTAATTTGCTCCCCACTTTCTCTTTCTCTATTAGGAAGTAAATCACTGCCTAAACAGGGGGAAAAGCATGGGAACATTACATCTGCGCTTTATGACCAGGAAAAAGTATTGAAGTGACTTGGTTTGTGATAAATAGTTCTTCATCATGCGATTAGATATGCAATCTGAAACTGAATAAGGAGCGTGTAAATTGCGGCGCCGAGTTTACTAGCTTAAGTAAGCTCAGCTTTTTTTCGTGCGCGCGAGCTTGGCTGTGAAAGTCTGCTGTGGAGGTTGATAACACCAACCACTGGCCGAAGGCAAGGGTGTCCATCGTAAGGTGGAATCTGAAGGAAGCCCTAGGCAAAATCCTGGCCTGACGAATAGAAACTGCACATGAAGCTTATATAGACCGGACAAGTTTGGGGAACAAAACAAAGTCCAATGCTATCCATTGATATTAGAAACTAAATTTTTCGGGAGGTATGAAAATGATGGAATAAGAAAAAAAGGTAATTTTTCTGGTAAACTAAACCATGAAATACAACATTATTGTTATTTTGTTGCATTCATATTTAGTAACTATTCTATATTATCACTACGGGAATGTCAATATATCGGTAATTATGTCACATTATGCTATTATGACTATTCAATAAATCCACATAAAAAACAGCTTTTATAGTTGAACAATAGAATACAGCTCGTCTTTTTGATCTTGATTGATACCAATATAGCGGAGTGTTATACTGGGTGAGCTGTGATTAAAGGTGTCCATAATAAGCCCTATGTTGTATTTGGATATTTTATAAGTCCAATAACCCCATGTTTTTCTTAAACTGTGAGTGCCAAAGTTTTCAATGCCCATTACAGTTGCAGCTTCCTTCAGCACTCTGTAAATCTGAATTCTTCCTAAATGACCACCTTTTTGACTTTGAAAAAGGTAGTCCTCTAAGGCAGGATGTTGAGTTTTAACATAATTATGAAGACACTTGCGCAAGGTTTCATTTAGTTTAATTTTCTTTTCTTTTGCTGTTTTCTTTTCGTTTAAGATGAGATACTCTCTAAATTGCCATTTCTCATTAAAAATATCATTCACCTTGATAGGTATGATATCGCTGATTCTCAAGCCTGTATTAATACCAAATTTAAAAATCAGCGCATATTTAGGATCACTTCCATTCAAGTATTGATAAAGCTGCTTAATCTTGGCTTTTTCTCTAATCGGTTCAACAGTCATAATAATCATTGTCCTCCTAATGTATCTTTTACACACTATATTATACAAAAAATATACACTAGTATACACTTAAAATTTGCGACAATTTTAAAATTATTAGATTAAACCATTTATATAAATGGATTTCTTCAATATTTAAAATGCAACAAAATAACAATAATGTTACATTACTTTGTATCAATAGACAAAAGTATTTTTAATGGGTGTGAATAATGGCAAATATCAAAGGATAAAAACGGTATATCTACATTTTAAAAACAAAGAGGACATTTTGGACTATATCTTCATGAATGAGTTCAATAAACGACTTAAATTTATAGAAGGCATAAAAGATAATAATATATCATCTTTGCAGAAAATAGGTAGTTTTCTAATGTTTCATATTTCTTATCTGCAAGAGCCTTGGCATATAAACTACAGGTAGAAGATAGAGAGAATGAGTATGATTATGCAATGGAGCAATTAAGGTTGTTTATTATAAATGGCACTAAAGTCCATAAGAGTACTTGATCCAAAAGTAAAGATTATTATGGTGCCGGCAATGGGACAGGAAGGAATGGTGAGAGAGGCAATAATGTTTGGTGCCAAATCCTTTATCATAAAACCCTTTAAGGATGACCATGTGATACAAACTATTAATAAGATATTATCCATATAGATTCTATAGGTAAAAAACACCAAAGGAGGTGCCAATATGTCGGAACAGTTTTCAAATGAGCCTTTGCTTGATATGTTTATATTTGAGACTACTCAACTCATTGGGCAGCTTGAAGAGTCCATATTGTTCAATGAGAAGTCAAGTTGCTATACTCAGTCTGCTATTAATGAAATTTTCAGGATAATGCACACAATTAAAGGGTCTTCCGCCATGATGATGTTTGAGAACATATCGTCCCTAGCCCATTCAATTGAAGACCTTTTTTATTTCATGCGTGAAGAAAACCCTCAGAATATCGACTGCTCTGCACTTTCTGATCTGATTCTTGAAGGCATAGATTTTATAAAAGTTGAAATAGAAAAGATCAAGAGTGGTGATGCTGTTGATGGGGAGGCTTCTGCTTTAATTGATAGTATAAAAGTATTTTTATCTATGTTAAAACGGAGTAATGCATCTACTATGTTAACAGAGGATAAAGAACACAACAGTATCAAAAAGCAGCAATATTATATAAGCTCAGAAAAAGTTAAAACTTCCACCATGAAGAATACCTTTAAAGCTGTCATATGCTTTGAGGAAGGCTGTGAAATGGAGAATATTCGGGCTTATTCAATAATTCACAATCTCAAAGGACTCACTGATGAGGTATTTTATATCCCTGAAGACATAATTGATAATGATGAAAGTGTAGATGTCATTAGGAGGGAGGGTTTTAAGGTAATCCTCAAGACAGATAATTCATATGAAAGAGTGCATGAATTTTTTATGCAGACTATATTTCTAAAAGATCTTGAGCTTACCCAACTGGAGAATGATGATGAGTTAAAGCAGCTATCCAGGGTGAGGCAGGTTGCCACAGATCAAATCTCTAAATCACAATCATTACATAAGCAGGACAAAGAAGATAAGGGGACGGATAGCAAGGATACCCAGACTGTTTCAACACAACAAAGTATTATCAGTGTAAGTGTAACTAAGCTGGACAAGCTGATGGACCTGATGGGGGAAATGGTCATTGCAGAGGCGATGGTTATACAGAATCCCGACCTTAAAGGGCTGGAAATGGATAACTTTCAAAAGGCTGCACGACAGTTAAACAAAATCACCAGTGAGATGCAAGATACGGTAATGTCCATCCGGATGGTCCCTTTATCAGCTACCTTCCACAAAATGCACAGGATAGCACGGGATATGTGTAAGAAGCTGGGCAAGGAAGTGCAGCTTGAGATTATAGGCGAGGGGACCGAAGTTGATAAAAACATAATTGAACATATTTCCGACCCGCTGATGCATCTTGTGCGGAATGCTCTCGACCATGGAATTGAACTACCTGAAGACAGAGAGGCAAAAGGCAAGCCACAAGCTGGAACTATTACCTTGGAGGCAAAAAATGCCGGAAGTGACGTACTTATTATTGTAAAAGACGACGGTAAAGGACTGAATAAGGAGAAGATATTAAAGAAGGCAAAAGAGAATGGCTTGCTCCATAAGTCCGAAGGAGATATGACCGATAAGGAAGTCTTCAACCTTATAGCCCTTCCAGGCTTCACAACAAAGGATAGCGTTTCTGAATTCTCTGGACGGGGTGTTGGAATGGATGTAGTCACAAAGAACATTGAGACTGTTGGCGGTTCGGTTTCAGTAGATAGCGTTTCAGACAAAGGAACAATAATTACGTTGAAAATTCCCCTGACACTGGCGATTATAGATGGAATGAATATAAAGGTTGGGAACTCCCGCTATACAATACCTACTACTTCCATTAGGGAATCTTTCAGACCTAAAGAAAGTGACATTATCACCGATCCTGACGGCAATGAAATGATTATGGTCCGTGGAAGGTGCTACCCTATACTCCGCGTACACGAACATTTTGGAGTAAAAACTGATATAACGGAATTCATGAAAGGAATACTCATTATGGCGGAGGTGGAGGATAAAGCCCTTTGCGTATTTGCAGATGAACTGTTGGGACAGCAGCAGGTGGTGGTCAAAACACTTCCAAACTACATAAAGGATTCAAAGAAAATCAGTGGATTGGCAGGGTGTACCCTGTTAGGAGATGGAAGTATAAGTTTAATACTTGATATTAGTGGGCTCGCTTCTCTTAAAAAAGTTAGTATGTAGAGATATTTAAGCAAGTCAAAAACTATATTGAAGAAAGGAGATGTGAATATGGCTGATGCTATGACACAAGAGCTATTGGAACAGGAAGAAGATACTCAGAAAGGCAAATTTCTTACCTTTTTGTTAGGAAATGAGTTCTACGGGATTGAAATCAGGTATGTAACGGAAATTATTGGGATACAGGCAATCACCGAGGTCCCGGAGTTACCCGAATATGTAAAAGGAATAATAAACTTAAGAGGTAAGATAATCCCTGTAATGGATGTACGGCTGAGGTTTAAGAAGCCGTTCAGAGAGTATAACGACAGGACATGTGTAATTGTAGTTGATATTAAGGATGCATCTATTGGGCTTATTGTCGATAGTGTATCGGAAGTGCTGTCAATGTCGGATGGAGATATAGTTTCCCCGCCGGAAGTAAGCAAAGGGTTTAGCAACAGGTACATAAAAGGTATAGGCAAGGCTGGAAATGAAGTGAAGCTTGTGCTGGACTGTGACAAACTCTTATCGGATGACGAAATCGGTGCTTTTGATGCAATCCACAATTAATAAAATAATGGAGGTTACTTATAATGAGATGGTATTATAATATGAAAATCGGTGTTAAGCTTATAATTGGATTTTTGATCGTTGCTTTTATAGCAGGCGCAATTGGTGCTGTTGGTGTTATCAATATTAGGAATATAGATGCTCTTGATACGAAATTATATGAGACTATGACAGTTCCATTGGGAGAAATGGTGATTATTGCAGAGTCATATCAAAGAATGCGTGGAAATGTAAAAGATATACTACTTTCAACCAGTGAAGCAGAAATAAAGGATTATGAAACCAGGATTAAAGAACGGAATGAAGAGTTTAACAATAATCTGGTGAGTTTTGAAAAAACCTTGCTTACAGAAGAGGGTAAAAAGCTTACAAGTGATGTATTTAATTATAAAAAGCAATATGACTTAATTGTTAACGAAGTTATAAAACTTGTCAGAGAGAATAACCGTGATCAGGCAATAAATTTAATAAATGGAGATGCGGAAAAAATCAGGAGTGAACTGGAAAAGGCCAACAGAAGGATGATGGAAATAAAGGTAACTGCCGCTAAGGATACAGCAGATGGCAATACAAGAACTGCAAATGCCGCAACAATGCAAACAATTATTATCCTCATAATAGGTATGGTTGTCTCTATATTCTTCGGTGTTTTCATATCTGCATCAATCAAGAAGCCTTTAAACAAGCTTGTCGATGCATCTAAAAAGATTGCTGACGGTGACCTTGATGTAACGGTTGATGTAGATACCAAAGACGAGGTGGGTGTTCTGGCACAGGCATTCAGGAGAATGACTGATAATATGAACGATGCCATGACCAATATTAACAATGCCTCAGAACAAGTGGCATCGGGTTCCAAACAGGTATCTGACTCCAGTATTGCTCTTTCCCAGGGAGCTACAGAGCAGGCAAGTTCGATTGAGGAATTGACAGCCTCCCTTGAAGAGATATCTTCGCAGACAAAACTGAACGCACAAAATGCCAATCAGGCAAATGAACTGGCTGAAAACGCCAAGTCAAATGCTATACAGGGCAATAACCAAATGAAGGAAATGCTTAAGGCCATGGAAGAGATCAATGAGTCATCTTCCAATATTTCTAAAATCATCAAGGTTATTGATGAAATAGCATTTCAAACCAATATACTAGCACTAAATGCTGCAGTTGAGGCTGCAAGAGCTGGCCAACATGGTAAAGGGTTTGCTGTAGTGGCTGAAGAAGTAAGAAATCTTGCAGCAAGATCAGCAAATGCAGCTAAAGAGACAACTGATATGATTGAAGGCTCAATTAAAAAGGTAGAAGGTGGTACAAGGATTGCCAATGAAACTGCCACAGCTCTTAACAAGATTGTGGAGGGTGTCGCTAAAGCTGCCGCTCTGGTAAGCGATATTGCAGTAGCATCCAATGAGCAGGCTTCAGGTATTGCACAAATTAACCAGGGAGTTATGCAGGTGTCACAGGTTGTCCAGACCAATTCGGCTACCTCCGAAGAAAGTGCGGCTGCAAGCGAAGAACTGTCAAGTCAGGCGGAACTTTTGAAAGAATCGGTCAGCAAATTCAAGCTCAAAAAAATCAATCAAACTTATAACAAATTTGATGAATTAAATCCTGAAGTTTTAAAGATGCTTGAGGGTATGTCTGAAAGAAAAAAAGCAGATTCAGAGCATAAAGAGTTAGCCCGAACCGAGACTGAAGCTTCAAAGACGAAGATTGCATTAAGTGACAAGGAATTCGGCAAATATTAAGGTATTTCAGGTGTGGAGTGAGCCTTTTGGCTTACTCCGCATAAATAGCTTGAAAAGGTGGCTATCGGTCTATGCACAAGTGTGAAGATTATTATAGGATTTTACAGGTTCATCATCTTGCAGAACCTGAAGTAATAGAGAGTGCGTATAGAAGATTGGCAAAAAAGTATCATCCTGATGTTAATAAGAACAGAAGTTCAGAGGAGATGATGCAAAAGATCAATCAGGCTTATGAGGAGCTGAGCAATCCTGCTAAAAGACAGCAGTACAACCTGGAATGGGAGGATAAGTATAACAAACCCCATAGAAATGATTATGAATTTAAGAAGACGCATGAAAAAAACGAAAAGTCGGGTTTAGCTGCAAAATCTGTACTTGATGAATACTTCCGGAACATTATGAACAAGCATTTTGATTTTTCCTACGAATTAATCTCAAGTATTGACAAGCACAATATCACAAAGGATGATTTTATAGACTGGCAACGCGCTGTGTCGATGGTTTTTCATTTAACAGAATACAACTGCAAGGTATATGGAACATACAAAAGCAAACTGCTTAATGGTAACGTGTTCAGTAATATTGTGGAGTTTGATGTCAATGTAGTAGAATACAATGCAGTTATGGACATGGTGGAAAAAGATGCTTTTACAAAAATGATTGTATTGGAAGATGGCAAGTGGAGGGTTTTTGTCGGATACGAAAAACTGCAGCCATTCATCAGTAAGTTTAAAGCATTGACCAGCTTGCTTGCTGCAAAATCTGTAATGAATGAATTGACTGAAACGCACAGCAAGGTTGATGGATTAACCGGTTTCTTGAACCAAAGAGGTATTATTGAAAGGATAGAAAATGAAGCCCACAGGTTTGATAGATATGGTAATGCGTTTTCACTAATCATGTGTGATATTGATATCACTAAAATAATCGCTGGCAGCATAGGGCAGGAAGCAAGAGACCGTGCAGTTAAATTTGTGGGTAAAATACTATTGAATAATCTTAGAAAACTTGATGTTGTGGGAAGATGGGGAGAAAAAACATTTTTAATATTATTACCTGAAACCAGTTTGTCTTCCGCGGTTAAAGTCACTAAAAAAATCTATAGAATACTAAAAACGGAGAAACTGATACATGGTCACAAGATTTATAGCGTATCTGTGAAATTTGGAGCAGTGCAATATGCATCTTCCCTAGAAGAGTCTTTAGATAGGATAAACAGTCAAATCAATTTATAAAAAGACAGGTGAGGTCTATGCTTGCGATTACTGATAGAGAATTTAGAGAGTTGGCGGATTACATAAAAAATAATTATGGTATCCACTTAAAAGAAGAGAAACAATCCCTTATAACAGGAAGACTCCATAACGTACTTGCTCAAAAAAATATGAACAGTTTTTCTGAATATTATGACTATGTTGTTTCAGATAGAACCGGGGACGCGGTGGTTACTCTGATAGACAAGATTACTACCAATCATACTTTCTTCATGAGAGAAGTTGATCATTTTTACTACTTTAGAGACAAAGTACTACCGTACCTTGCAAGTATTGTAAGAAATAAAGATCTACGCATATGGAGTGCAGGGTGTTCATCTGGAGAAGAGCCATATACTCTGGCAATGATTATTGATGAATTCTTTGGAAAAGAAAAAATGTGGTGGGATTCAAAAGTATTGGCTACCGATATTTCAAGTAAAGTACTTGGGGAAGCGTCAAAAGGTTTATATAGCAATGAGAAGATAGCTACACTGCCTTCCCATTGGAAGCTTAATTATTTTAAGAAATTGGATAATGAAACTTCTATCCTTATTGATAAGATAAGGATAGAAGTTATATATAGGAAGTTTAATCTTATGGATCAGGTCTTTCCGTTTAAAAAGAAATTTCATGTGATATTTTGCAGGAATGTGATGATCTATTTTGATAATAAAACAAAATGGGAACTTGTCAACAAATTTTATGATTTGACGGAATATGGCGGCTATTTATTTATCGGACATTCAGAATCTCTTAACCGTGAAGAGACAAAGTACAGATATATTATGCCTGCAGTTTACAGGAAGGAATAAGGGGGTGATACCGTGCAGCATGGAAAAGGAATAAGAGTATTGGTAGTTGACGACAGTATCGTCTTCAGAGAAATACTGTCAAGGGGGATTTCATCTGATCCGAATATAGAGGTTGTGGCTACAGCGAATGATCCCTTTGATGCGAGGGATAAGATAATTGAATTTGAGCCTGACGTTATGACCTGCGATGTAGAGATGCCCAAAATGAACGGAATTGAATTCATAAAAAGGCTCATGCCACAGTATCCCTTGCCTGTTATTGTAGTGAGTACGGTAAGTAGTGCGGTTTTCGACGCTATGAATGTGGGGGCAATTGATTTTGTGACCAAGCCTGATGGCAGATTGGTAAAAAATGTTGAAAACTTTATCAATGAGATGATAGAGAAAGTAAAGATAGCTTCTACTGCTAAAGTGTTACATTTGAAAACAGGAGATTCCTCACAAAAGATAATTGGTAATACGAATGCTGATGCTAACAAGATAATAGCAATTGGCGCTTCCACTGGGGGAACCGAAGCTATATATAACGTGATGAAACATTTACCCAAAAGTATACCTGGAATTGTAATCGTTCAGCATATACCGCCTGATTTTTCCCGTATGTTTGCTGAAAGGCTTAATACTTCAACTGCCCTGGAAGTTAAGGAAGCCAGGACAGGTGACTATATTGAAAAGGGGCGTGTACTGGTAGCACCTGGAGACCGGCACATGAGAATTAAAAGAGTTGGTAATAAATACAGAGTCGAATGCTTTGAGGGCGATAAATTAAATGGACACTGCCCTTCTGTTGATGTTCTGTTTGAATCTGTAGCAAAAGAAGCAGGCAATCAGGCTATTGGTATCATACTTACCGGTATGGGATATGATGGTGCCAAAGGATTGCTTTCTATGAGGAGAAAAGGTGCAAGGACAATCGGGCAGGATGAAGGTTCTTCTGTTGTATACGGGATGCCAAAGGTTGCTTTTAACATTGGAGCAGTTGAAAAGCAGACATCATTGGAGAAAATCCCCAAACTGATATATTCGTTGTTAGATGAGGAGTGATGTTATGGATTTGATAGTTGGGATTGGTGAATATGCCGTCACAAATAACGAAAATGAGTTGATAAAAATATTTGCTCTTGCCTCCTGTGTGGCTGTGACTGCTTATGACCCTAAAAGGAAAGTTGCAGGGATGGCGCATATAGCTTTACCAGCGCCCAATATGGCAGGAGAGGATACTACACGGCCTTGCTATTATGCAAGCACCGCTGTTCCATTGCTTATAAATAAAATTTGCCTGGATTTCGGGTGCCCTAAAGATGAACTTGAGATAAACTTTTTTGGCGGTGCGAAATCTATTCGGAGAGATGATATTTTCAACATTGGTGAAAAAAATATAAATGCAGTAAAGAATGCATTGAACTGTTTAAATTTGAAATACAGAGCAGCTGAAGTTGGTGGCACAAATAGTAGGACTCTCGAAATGGATATAGCAACAGGCAAAATAAAGGTAGCTTTGCAGCCTATAACAATATAATTAATGTTATATCCCCTAATTTAAACTTCAAAGGGTTGATTTTGCTCTCTGGGAGAAGAGAGTATATGAGGTGCAGAAATGAAAAAAGGCCTTCATGTTTTGTTCATAACTGACTCAGAATGTGGCTCTCAAAGGTTAGTACAGATTTTGCAGGAAGCAAATTATAGTATAGTGCCTATATTGATAAGTATAAGTGAAGTGATGCTCAGCTCACTTAAGGTGGATGGATATGATCTGATTATCTTGGACGCTAGCAGAGGACAGAATCATATACATGAAACCAACATAATACTAAATACTTTGGGAACAGAGAAACCAATAATCATGATCATTAATGATAAAACGGATCAAGATTATTTTGATACTCTAGATATCCCGTGCTTTGATTATTTGCGTTTAAAAGATATTTATACTTTAGGGCGGATTGTTAAACATTTGTTAAGGGAATCACATTTGCATGGTAAGTTACGTGCTGTTGAAGATGAATTTAAAAAAGAAATAGAGCGGCTTACAACCACACTCGCCAGTATTGGAGACGGGGTTATAACCGCAGACATAGATGGGAATGTGATATTTATGAACCAAACAGCCGAAGAACTTACCGGCTGGAAGCAGTATGAGGCAAAAGGAAGACAAATTGATACAGTTTTTAGAATTATTAATAAAAAAACAAATGAGGTTTTGGAAAGCCCATATTCGAGAACTATGAGAAAAGGCTCAAAAAGTGGGCTCAGAAGTTCCACTGTATTAATTGCAAGAGACGGAAGTGAATATTATATTTCAGCCAGTAGTTCGCCCATAAGAGATAATGCTCTAAAAGTAATAGGCTTGATTACTGTATTCAGGGATATTACAAGAATAAAAAGTATAGAAAGTGATCTTAAGAATGGTCAAAGGAATTTAAAAGCCATATTTGACGCTGCTCCAATAAGCATGTTAATAGTTGATGAGGATATGACTATAAAAAATGCGAATGAGTCATTTCTATACACATTTGATATAAGTAGTGTAGAGATACTTAACGAAAGAATCGGAAGTGTATTCTACTGTCAAGATAGCTTGGATATCGAAAAAGGATGCGGGCATGGTTCTGCCTTTTATGAATGTGAGTTGAATAAAGCATTGGAGGAAGTAATATTACTTTCTAAACCAATAAAAGATTTAGAGATAAAGAAAGTTATGAATGTTGGCAATCAGGAAGTGGAACGCAGCTTCAGAATCAATGCTGTACCTTTATTACTGAGTGAAACTAAACATGCCATTGTTGTAATAGATGATATTACTGAATATAGGAAGCTTGAAGAAAATCTAATTAAATCAAGAGATTACTACCTTACTCTTTTTGAAAACTTCCCTGCAATGATCTGGAGAGCTGTCTGTAGTAAAAAATGTAACTACTTCAATAAAAGCTGGCTCGATTTTACAGGACGTACAATGGAACAGGAAATAGGGGATGGCTGGACAGAAGGTGTGCATTCAGAAGATATTGAGATATGTTTTAGAATATATTCTGAGGCATTTGATGCAAGAGAACCGTTTGAAATGGAATACCGGTTAAGGAATAAAGATGGGGAGTATCGATGGATACTTGATATTGGCAGACCATTTTATGATATTGACAGTAAGTTTTCAGGGTATATTGGGGCTTGTTTTGACATTACCGAGAGGAAAATTGCAGAAGAGGGGTTGAGAAGATACAGCCTTCTTTCCCAGAATGCAAATGACATAATACTCTTTGCGGATATTAATGGATATGTGATAGAGGCTAATGATGCCGCCATCAGGGCGTACGGATATGAGAAGGAGGAGCTTTTAAACAAGTCAATTTTTTATCTGGTAAACCCTGATCCAAAATCACCTGTGGGAGCCCAACCATACCAGGCAAATACCAAAGGTATATATTATGAAGCTACAGCTTATCGGAAGAATGGCAGCACTTTCACAGCAGAAGTAAGTATGCAGGGGACTGAAATAGGCAGTAGCAAAGTCCTTATGGCTATATTGCGCGATGTAACTGAAAGAAAGCTTATTAATGAAGAGCTAAAACAGGCAAAGGAGTCTGCCGAAGCTGCCAATCACGCTAAAAGTGAGTTTCTGGCCAATATGAGCCATGAAATACGTACACCTTTAAATGGTATGATTGGGATGATTGATTTAACATTACTGACCGGATTAACTGAGGAACAGAAAGACAATTTGTATACAGCAAAAGAATGTGCAGGTACGCTTCTAAATCTAATAAATGACATTTTGGATTTTTCCAAGATTGAAGCAAAAAAACTAACAATGGAATATATAGATTTTAATATCAAAGACTTGTTGGAGCAAACAGTCAAGCCGCATGTCGTTAGGGCACAGGGAAAAGGACTTTTGCTTAAATATAAAGCTGATGGCAAAATACCACAAGTAGTTAATGGAGATCCGTATAGGCTTAAGCAGGTAATGAATAATCTTATAGGAAATGCGGTTAAATTTACAGATTCAGGAGAGGTTAACCTATCTGCAAGGCTAGTTACAAAAAATGATGAATATGTGGAATTGGAGTTTCTAGTATCGGATACAGGTATTGGAATGACATCTGAGGATATGGGAAGATTGTTTTATTCTTTTAGTCAGGTTGACAGTTCACATACAAGGAAATATGGAGGAACAGGTCTTGGCCTTGCAATATCCAAGCAGCTGGTAGAAATGATGGGAGGGTCGATCTGGGTAAAAAGTATAAAGGGAAACGGAAGCACCTTTCATTTTACAGTAAAGTTCAGAAACGGCAATGTTGCAGCCGATATACTTAAACCCGTAGTTCCGGTTGGAAAAGTCCAGCATCCTCTCCGAATCCTGCTGGTGGAGGACGATAAAATAAACCAGATAGTAATCACCCGAATGATTCAAGGAACAGGACATGAGATTATAACAGCAAATAACGGGGTAGAAGCATTACAAATTTTAAGTAATGAAAATACTGATGTAATATTAATGGATATCCAGATGCCTGAGATGGATGGAATTGAAACCACCAAAAGAATACGAAAGGGAGAAGAAACAACAGGAAGTCATATTCCAATAATAGCTCTTACTGCGTATGCACTTCAAGGGGATAGAGAGAAATTTCTTTCTATTGGAATGGACGGTTATATTTCAAAGCCTATACAAATAAACAGCTTTCTTGATACGGTGGAAACGATAACCGAAAGGCTGTCAGGAAGCAAGGCAGTTGGGATGGCTTCCAGAGATAGCGATGATAATAGTGTGAATGAAATTGAGACTATTAAGTTTTTGACTGAATATGCGAAAAGCATGGAACCTTTATTGAAGGGTATGGACGAAAATATTAACCTATTAAAATGTTCAATTAAACAGAATGATTTATCAAGTATTGAAAGATATGCACATGTGATTAAAAAGCTATCATCAGAGATAAATGCAACAACTGTAAAAGGTGCAGCATTTAAGGTGGAGCTTGCAGCGAGAAGAGGAAATATAACAGAAGCAGCTGAATATTTTGACCTGGTTACAGAAGAATTCTTAAAATATAAGAAACATATCAAGAGTTATAAAAACAGTTAATGAAAGGGGTAAAACTATGAGAATATTATTAGCAGAAGACGATCTTGCCAGCAGAAAATTTCTTTCCAAATTCCTTTCAACCTATGGAGAATGCGATATCACTATCGATGGTATGGAGGCTTTGGAGGCTTTCATGATGGCATGGGATGAAGAGAAACCATATGATTTAATCTGTTTGGATATAATGATGCCAGAACTGGATGGTATAAAAACACTGAGAACCATACGGGATATAGAAAATCAAAAGGGTGTTGAAGAATCAAAACGTGTTAAAATTATCATGACAACTGCGTTAAATGACTCAGATAGTGTTTTCAGTGCTTTTGGGACTGGTTGTGAAGTTTATGCAGCAAAACCAATTGATACAAAAAAGCTGGTTGAAGTGATGAAAAAGCTGGATTTGATTCAGTAATATTATATTCTCATGAGTACCAATGTCTAGGGGGAATAAGTTATGTACAGAGTTTTAGTAGCTGATGATGAAAAGGCCTTGAGGGTGCTTATTGCCGGAACTTTGGAGATAGGCAATTATGAAATTCTTGAGGCTGATAACGGTATAGTTGCATTAGACCTTGTGAAACGGGAAAAACCTGACCTGATAATACTGGATGTAATGATGCCCGGAATGACAGGATATGAGGTATGCAAGCGAATTAAAAACAATCCGGATATAGCAGCTACAAGAGTATTAATATTGACAGCGAAAGGTCAGCTATCCGACAGGGAAGCGGCTTGGGAGGCCTTGGCAGACTTTTATCTGGCAAAACCTTTCAGCCCTATGGAACTTCTGACAATGGTTGAAGAAATACTAAGCAAGCAGGTGAGAGAATGAGACGATTAAAATATATTGCCTTCATAATCATTGGAGCTGTTATTATGATACTTTTTTTTAGTAATATACTGTCTCAGGTTAGTCAACACGTTGCTAAAGCACACCCTAATGACAGCGGGATGCAATCTTTTTTCTCAATCATGTTTATAAAAATTATAATAATGATGGTTATTTTTGTAATAGGTATAGGTGCAATGCTTGTATCATTAATGAATACATATCAAAAAGTTCAAGCTAATAAGCAGTTGGAGAATATTAATAAAGAATTGATGGAAAAGCAATATGCATTGGAAGAACAGAATGCAATAATTGAAGAATTGAATTCCCAGTTGGAGGAAGAAAATTTCAAACATCATCAACAGAAAGAAATTCTGCATGCTATTATCGATTCTCTTGGGGCAGGTATAATGATGACAGACACTGATGGTGCTGTATTGTTTATTAATAAGGCCTGGAAGGACATTTTTCGCTACTTGGAATTTGAAAACCAGTTTTATGCACAGGATACCTTTTACATAGATGGCGTTACATTAAGCAGCACTGAGCGTATTATGGGAAATATGGTGACCGGTATAGAAGACAGCCACGAAATACTAGATAAATTGAACAGTTTGCTCACTGATAAACAGAGCCGATATAATGTTGATATGGAACAAACCAATCCGGTAAAACGGTTTCTTAATTTGTACTCTAATCCTTGTGTCAGTGAGAACAATGACAGTTTCGGCAGGGTATTTGTTGTAAGGGATGTTTCCCACCAGAAGGAGGTGGACAGGCTTAAGCTGGAATTGATCAGTACAGTGAGCCATGAGTTAAGGACGCCTATGAGCAGTATAATGGGGTTTTCGGAGCTGATACTGACAAGGAAGCTTACTGAGGAGAGAAATAGGGAGTATATTGGCATAATTAACTCTGAAGCCAAGAGACTTACAAACCTGATCAATGATTTTCTGGATATTCAAAGGATGGAAAGCGGTAAGCAGGTATTTAACAAGCAGTTAAACTCGATAGATCAGATTATTGAGGAAGCTGTAAGTTTATTCCAGAGCTTCAGCGTCAAACATAAAGTTATTTACCGTAAAGCTGAAGAAAGAATACCATCTGTTTATTGTGACAGGGATAAGATGCTCCAGGTATTGTCAAATTTACTGTCAAACGCTATCAAGTATTCTCCGGATGGCGGAGGAGTAAGGATTGTATCGGCGGTAGAAGGTGACAGGATTAGGATAGGAATTACTGACCAAGGCTTAGGCATTCCTGACGATGTTAAAGAAAAACTATTTACAAAGTTTTATAGAATACATAACGATGACAGAAGAGAAATTGGCGGTACCGGTTTAGGTTTAGCAATCTGCAAAGAGATCATCCGATCACATGGAGGAGAAATCGGTGTTGAATCAACACTTGGTCAAGGCAGTACTTTCTGGTTTAACCTACCCTACTCAGGCAAAGATGCAAGCGATGAGATGACTCCAAAATCAGATAGCAGCTTCTGTGCCGACAGCGAGGGTGATGTGCTTATTGTAGAAGATGATGAATCCATGGTTAAACTCATCATAGAGATATTAATGAATGAAGGGCTTGAGATGTATGCGGTCAGTAGTGGTGAAGAGGCTTTGCAGCTTGTAGCAAATAACAGCTTTAAGCTGATAATACTGGATATTGCTTTAAGCGGTCAGTTAAATGGTTGGGATGTCTTAAAGGAGCTGAAGGGCAATCAAGGGACCTCAAACATACCAATTATTATATCAAGTGTCTATGAGTATAAAAATGCTGCTTCACAAGGCGATATTTCCGACTATCTTATGAAACCTTATGAACCTGAGCAGCTGATAAAGATGGTGAAGAAGGCCCTTAACGGAAAGCTTAATTCAAAGATGATGCTGAACAATGGCGATGGGCTTACTGAGACTATCTTGGATATGCTAACCAACAACGGGATAGGTGTTAAACAAATAGATCATTCTGGAAACATATTGATCATTACACTAGAAGGGGAAGAAGGTCTCGGAAATGAATGATAGGCAAGTGGATATGCTGATGAAAGCTGCACAAAAGACTTTTGTCAATGAACTTGGAAGCAAAATAGAAGAGATGGAGGAGCTTTTTGCTGCTTGCAAAGATGAATGCTCTGAGTATGACACTAAACGTTTATTAAGGTTTTTTCATTCGATCAATGGTACAGCTTCCACTTTAAATCTTGATTATATCTCATCAATCGGAAAAGAATGGGAGAAAAATATCAAGGATTTAACTGACATAGGGCTTAATTTGGATAAGGATACCCTGCAGGATATATATATGGCCATAAACACAATAAAGAAGAAGATTAGCAATATAGGGGAGAAGAATATTGCACGAACTACCCCTAATGAAAGTAATGAATACATTAATATGGCAGATAGAGGTAAAATCTTACTGATAGATGATGATATTACAATACTGAAACTTTTGGAAAATGCGTTTGTCACGGAAGGTTACCAGGTATATATATGCGATGATTCTGAATCTGCGATGGACACAATTGCCATTACCAGACCCGATATAATCATATTGGATATTATGATGCCCAAGGTCAATGGATATGAGTTGCTGGAGAAAATAAAATCAAAGCTGGAATACTCTGATATTCACGTGATTTTTCTGAGTGCCAAAAGCGAGATTGATGATAGAATTAACGGACTAAAGGCTGGAGCGGATGATTACATTACAAAACCTTTTGCTATCGGTGAAATAACAACAAAGATTGAGATGATAATGAGAAGATCAAATAATTATAAAGAGAAACTTCTTAGAGATTCTTTAACTGATGCTTGCTCCAGATACTATTTCAACTACAGAATAGCAGAGGAGCTTGAAAGGTATAGGCGGAACGGTTCGATATTTTCTATCGCTTTTATTGACATGGATAACTATAAATACATAAATGATCAGTATGGACATCAGACCGGTGATTATGTCCTGAAAGAATTAGTATCCTATATAACAGGGAACATCAGAGGATGTGACAGTATTTACAGATATGGCGGTGAGGAATTTATTATACTTATGCCTGATACGACTAAAGAAAAGGCTTATATGGTCATTGAAAGGCTCAGACAAGGGTTCGGCAGTAAAGCAATATCTATTGGAGGAGAAGTTTTAATCGTCACTTTCAGTGCAGGTATTAAACAGGTTTGTGAAATAAATGAAACTGTTGATGAGATAATAAACGATGCTGACAAGGCAATGTACTATGCCAAAAAATCTGGACGGAACAAAGTTATGGTTCATAATGGAGAGATAAACATTCAAAATTTAAGGAAAACACTGCTGATAGTTGATGATGAAAACACAATCTTAAAGCTTTTAAGGGACAGGCTTTCCAGTATAGGATATAACGTAATTACGGCTAAAGATGGCAATAACGCCATAAAAATAGCACAAGAGGTTCGTCCTGATGCCATTGTATTAGATCTTATTCTACCTGATATAGATGGCTTTGAGGTGTGTAAACAGATAAAAGAAAATATCCTTACACACTCATCCAAAATAATTATGCTGTCAAAAAAGAAACAAAAGAAAAGTATTGTAAAGGGGTTGTATTCTGGAGCAGATGATTATGTAACAAAGCCATTTTCTATGAGTGAGCTGGAAGCACGCATTATGAGAATTATAAACAGTGCAAACTGATAAGAATATATGAATGAGCTATACGAGGCTATTATATCAAGTGAAAATCAAGACTGAATTATTAGCAATACTTGCAGTATTTTCCTTAATTGTGCTTATAGTTGCTGGTATTAGCTTCTTTACATACAATTCTTTGGATAATGTTATTATCTGAAGGAGGGTGTAGGCACCATATCCATAGAGATATTGTCTTATCTGGCTGGGGAATGCAATTTAAAAGTCCACCCAGTTGAACTGTATCATCAGCCCTTGAATCCCGACAGACTGCAGACCTTGGTTATAGAAGGCCTGAAGATAGCAGTAACGGTGAATCCCAAAATGGAGGCAAGGGCATACAAGATAATAGACCTGGATAATCCCCTTAAAAGTCTTGGAATTACTATATTCAAGACTTTTTTATATATGAAAATATACAAAACATATTTTTTTATTATTGTCAGTTGTATTAAGAATGAAGAAGTTATACATGCGGCCATTGTATTGTGTGAAAAAATAAATTTCATGAACTGATTAAATCGATATTGACTTTCATTCTCATTAAGCTTATAATCAAAATGAAGAATATGGGAGGTGGGATTATGCCATTAACTATGCTGCCATTAGGTAAGGAAGCAATTGTAAACAGCTGCAGTGCAAAGGAAGCAACCAGAAAGTTTCTTGAAGGACTTGGAATAATTCCGGGGGTCACTGTTTCAGTAATTTCTGAAATGAGCGGTAACTTGATTGTCAATATAAAAGGGGCCAGAGTAGCGCTTAACAGGGGTCTAGCCCAGCAGCTGAGCGTAGAAATATAAAATAAGGGGGAGAAGATTTTGGAAAAGACATTGAAGGATTTGAAGCCTGGTGATAAGGCGGTAGTAGTGAAGGTTGGCGGAGAAGGTGCGGTACGAAGACGGCTTTTGGATATGGGAGTGACCAGAGGAGCAGAAGTACTAATTAGAAAAGTAGCACCTTTGGGAGATCCGATAGAGGTTAATATCAGAGGCTACGAATTGACCTTTAGAAAGGCTGAGGCAGAAAAAATATATGTTGAGTAAACGTAGCTGCTTAAGTTAACAAGAGCAGTATTCTTTTTAATCGCTAAATGAGAATGGGAATCAATCACAATAAAAAAGGGGGATTATTAATGTCATATAAATTTGCTTTGGTAGGAAATCCGAATAGCGGCAAAACCACCATGTTTAATGAGATAACAGGAAGTACACAGTATGTAGGTAACTGGCCGGGTGTTACTGTAGAGAAGAAGGAAGGCAAGGCCAGACGGTTCAAAGAAGACATAAGAATAATAGACTTGCCGGGGATATATTCTTTATCACCATATTCTATGGAAGAAATAATAGCCAGGGATTACATAATAGAAGAGAAGCCGGATGTGGTTATAAATATTGTGGATGCATCCAATATTGAGAGAAATCTGTATCTGACTATGCAGCTCAAAGAGCTGGGAGTGCCTGTTGTAATAGCCTTGAATATGATGGATGTTGTTGAGGTCAGACAGGATAAGATTGATATTAAAGCATTGGAAAAGCACTTGTTTATACCGGTTGTTCCAACCTCAGCAAGCAAGGGAGCGGGTATCAAAGAGGTAATTGATAAAGCCTTGGAAGTGGCAGAGGCCTCACCAGAAGGTGTATCCAAGGTGAATTTCAGGTATTTCGATGATAGGATTGAGAATTGCCTTGATGAAGTTGAAACAATAATTGCTGATATTACTGATACAAAAGGTCTCAATACAAGATGGGCGGCACAGAAGCTTCTGGAGGGTGATGAAAAGGTAAAGGGGAAGCTGCAAGTACCTGAAGGTGTTATTGAAAATCTGAAGCGATTCCAGGATGACCTTGGAAAAAATTACGCTATGGACCTTGAAACGGTATTTGCTGATAACAGGTATAGATTTATATCAGAGGTAATGAAGAAGTCGGTCAAAAAAAATGAAGAAAACCACGGGCTTACATGGTCCGATAAAATAGACAGGGTTGTAACTAACAGAATATTAGCCATTCCTATATTTTTACTTGTAATGTATGCAATTTTCCAGATTACTTTTGGTGCGGCAGGTTCATTTACAATCGACTGGGTGGATGGCTTTATGAACGATACTGTTGCAGGGACTTTGTCGGGGTGGCTTGAGGCCGCCGGCTCAGCAGAATGGCTGAGGGCATTGGTGATTGACGGTATAGTGGCCGGACTTGGCAGCATGCTTGTGTTTGTACCCCAAATAATGATATTGTTTTTCTTCTTAGCAATATTGGAAGACAGTGGCTACATGGCCAGAGCGGCATTTATCATGGATAGGCTTTTGAGAAAGCTTGGTCTTAGCGGCAAATCCTTTATCCCTATGCTTTTAGGCTTTGGCTGTACAGTGCCTGCTGTAATGGCAGCAAGAACACTGGAAAATGAAAAGGACAGAAGGCTTACTATAATGCTGTCACCATTTATGTCTTGTGGAGCAAGGCTTCCTGTCTATGCACTGTTTGTTGCGGCATTCTTTGCAAGTAACCAGGGAGTAGTAGTGTTCTCGATTTATTTACTTGGAATAGTAGTAGCAATATTATCCGGTGTACTTCTCAAAAATACCATATTAAAGGGTGACGCAGCACCTTTTGTGATGGAGCTTCCGCCTTATAGGATTCCGACTTTAAAAGGGTTAGGAATACATATGGTGGATAGAGGAATGGGCTTTATCAAAAAGGCCGGTACTGTAATATTCGCAGCAGCAGTAGTAATCTGGTTCCTGCAGTCCTTTGACCTCTCGCTTCAAATGGTTGAAGAACCTGAGGCAAGCATGTTCGGAGCATTAGGAAAGATAATAGCTCCCATATTTGCACCCCTGGGCTTTGGAGACTGGAGATCATCGGTGGCTCTTTTAACAGGACTTGTAGCAAAGGAAGTTGTTGTATCTACAATGGGGATATTGTATGGCCTCGGAGATATAGGAGACAATACCGGTCAATTGGTAACGGCTCTTCAAGGTGCATTTACACCGCTTAAAGCTTATGCTTTTATGGCATTTACACTGCTTTACATGCCTTGCATAGCTGCTTTTGGAGCTATAAAAAGAGAAATGAATTCGTGGAAATGGACACTTATAACTGTCTTATACCAAACAGGAACTGCCTGGGTTATTTCATTCCTTATCTACCAGGGCGGCAGATTATTTGGATTAAGTTAAAGAAAATGGATGTTGCTATGAATGGCCTCGGAATCGATTTAAAGCAGTATTTCAGCAAGCGGGGGCATAAACTTACAAAACAGAGGCAGGAAGTGCTTGAGGTTATATCAGAGCTCAGTGACAGGTTCATAAGCTGCAGAGAAGTGCATGAGAGATTAAAGGAGAAATTACATGGTACTGGCTTGTCTACAGTATATAGAACATTTTCCTTATTGGTGGAAATAGAGCTGCTTCATAAAGTTTATATGGAGGACGGATGCGCAAGATACCGGTTTGGTACGCAGACTGACAACCAAAGTAACATACAGTTGATTTGTACTAAATGTGGCTCTATTACAGAGTATAATGAAAACCTGTCTGAAATTATAAAGGATAAAATGTTGAAAGATAAGGAATTTGTGATGAAGAACACCAAAATTAAGATATACGGCTATTGCCGGAGCTGTCTGGTATAGAATTAATGAACCGGCTGTCTGCATATAAGGCATTCAGCCGGTTACAAAGAATCGGAAAGAAGGTTATTTTATGATAAATTGGATAGTTGGAGGACTCATTATCGGTGCCACTTTGTATATCATTTTCAGGATAATAGTACGTCTGCGAAAAGGCGAAAATGCATGCGGATGTTCTGATTGCAGTGGAGGAGATTGCTGCTCCAAAAAAGGAAAGTAAAAAAATTCAACTTCATAATGAGAATGAATATTATTTTCATTTGTGTAAGGAGGAAAATGAATATGAGCATTTTAATTGTAGGGGGGCATGACAGGATGCACAATGAATACAAAAATATCGGCAGTAAATATGGCCATAATATCAAGGTCTTTACTCAAAAGCCTCCAAAATTTGAAAAGATAATAGGTCGCCCGGATGGTATTGTGCTGTTTACAAGCACAGCTTCCCATAGTATGGTTTTAACCGCAATTAAGGAGGCCAAAAAGAAAAATATACCGGTGGTAAGGTGCCACAACAGCAGTGGAGTTTCTCTCGAAAACTCAATAAAGATGCTCGAGAACGGCATTGCAAAATAATTTAAATACATGTAAAGGGGTAAATGTTGATGAAAAAAATAAATGTGATATATTGGAGTGGAACAGGTAATACTCAAAAAATGGCTGAAGCAATTACTGATGGAGCGAAGCTTGGCGGTGCAGAAACTAAGCTTCTGGAAGTCGGAGAAGCTACAATCATGGACGTATTGGATGCTGATGCAGTAGCTTTGGGCTGCCCGTCCATGGGTTGTGAAATTCTTGAAGAAGAAGAAATGGAGCCTTTTGTTAATGCTTTTGAAAGGGAAGGCTTAGTTGATAAGACATTAGCTCTGTTTGGTTCCTATGACTGGGGTGACGGGCAGTGGATGAGAGATTGGGAAGCAAGAATGAAAGCAGCGGGGGCTAATTTACTTGAAGAAGGACTGATTATACAGAATACCCCCGATGACAGCGGACTTCAGAAATGTGCTAAATTAGGTCAGAAGCTTTCGGAGGCTTAGCTATGAGCGGTCATAACCTTTTGGAACTTGTCAGAGTTGTTGATGGCCTTGGTGATAAGGACTATCTGATATCTACAATTGCATATTCCGCTGCTCCAACGGTTGAAGGTAAAAAGCCTTCAACCGTTGTCAACCTACCAAGGAATCGCAGGAACCTTTGTGAATTGTGGCAAAGGCATAAAAGTGATGTGGCTGAAAGCCTTGCTGTGAGTTTTTTTGAACTTAGGCGAAACGAGGATAGTATTCTGGTTTTAATCTATAAACCTGAAACCTTAAACAAATACTTGCTTAAAAAAAGCAGCATGAGATTTTTAAGAGACTATGGTTACAGAAGGGAGATGGGCTTGGAAGGATGTTTGGAGCATCTAAAGCGCAGATACAATTGTGAATGTCCTCATGAATTGGGAGTTTTCCTGGGTTATCCGGTCAAGGATGTTATAGGCTTTATAGAAAATCAAGGGAAAAAGTGTTTGCTATGCAGGTATTGGAAGGTATATCACAACCCAGGCCGAGCCAAGTGTATTTTTAATGCGTATGATAAAGCAAAAAAGAAGATGGCCTGTATAATACTTGATACATACAAAAGTCGAGGAAGCAATAAATTGAGATTGGAGTTTAATTGACAGCTAATGATTAAACTATTGAATAAGATTCATTTTAATAAAACAAGCATTGAAAATACTTACCATGATGTTATAGAATGCCTGGTTGCTGCTTTGGAGGCAAGAGATATTTATACAAGCGGTCATTCTAATAGAGTGGCGGATATGACTTATGATATAGCAAAGGCAATGAGCTTGTCCGGGTTTAGCCTGGAGGAAGTTCATATTGCTGCACATCTTCATGATATAGGAAAGCTCGGAGTTCCGGACCAGATACTGAATAAAAGGGGCAGGCTGATGCCTCATGAATTTGAACAGATAAAGCTTCATCCTGAAATAGGATATAAAATATTGTGCAAATCGGAAGGGCTTAAAGCAATTGCTAAAATTGTGCGGCATCACCACGAAAGATGGGACGGAAAAGGCTATCCTGAAGGACTGAAGTATGATAAGATTCCATTAGGAGCGAGAATAATAGCCGTAAGTGATTCAATAGATGCAATGACTTCCGGAAGACCTTACAGAAGTGCTCTATCTTGGGAGGCATGCATTGAAGAGGTCCTTTTGAATAAAGGAATACAGTTTGATCCTGTGGTAGTAGAAACGGCGGAAAAGTTATGGGGAAAATGGATGTATCAGAGCCAAAAAATCAAGTATAAGTCTATAAAGTCTGAAAGGCGGGTGGTTTTCTGATGTGTTGCGGAAGAAACAAGTCCTGCTGCATGGGAGAGTGTGCAGAACATTGTAATAACAGTGATGTGAGCGTGAATGAAATCAGCTTGGATGCAATCGTTGAATTGGAAATACACTATAGTGAATCAAAAGATGAGAAAATGGCAGCCTATATTTTTAAAAGTTTATACTGTTTAACAAATATCCAAAGAAAAGAATTAAGGATAACCGGTTTGGAAGGAAACAGATATGACAGCCTTAATAAAATGAAGCTGCAGGTTATAGCTTGTTTAACACAAATCGATAATTCTTCTTGTGAATTATACAAAAATGTTGATGTTTCATATATCAGAGATGATGTTTAGGAAAAGAATAAAAGTGTCAGGGGCAAAGGCAATAGAATAGGTTATTGATGAAACACATCCCTTGTGGTAAAATATGCATCATACATATTTTACCACGAAGGGCGTGCTTTTTTTATGGTGAGGCAATAACAGAAATATATATTTCACGGGTGGGAGGCACATATATAGTGGAAAAAAGATTTTTGTGGTTCATAACAATTATATCCTGGGACATATCTGAAGCCTTTCATGTTATTGAATTGGGAATAGCCTTTTGGTATTATTAAAGTGGCATTGCGGCAGGCACAAGAGGAGAACAAAAAATACTTGGCGAGGTATAATAATAATGAAATTGTCCAAATATGCAGCATGTACTTTAATAGCTTTATTGATTATACTTCTATCCGGATGCTCTACACTTGCTGGCTCTGATGATCCAAACATAGAAAAAGGGGTTCTGGATCTGACAGACTGGAATTTCAGCTCAGATGGAAATATCAAGCTTGACGGTGAGTGGGAGTTTTATTGGGACAGGCTATTGACATATAAAGATTTGGACAGTGAAGTTCCTGATTTGCATGTCCAAATTCCAAGTAATTGGAATACATATCAGATAAATGGCGCTAAGCTGACCGGTGAAGGTTATGCCACTTACAGGCTCCATGTCAAAACCGGTCTTCCGGAAGGAACTATGATGGGCTTCAGGACAAATGTATTTTCCAGTGCATATAATTTGTTTATCAACGAGAAGCTGACGGCATCTAACGGAAGAGTAGCTGCAGCAGCTATTGATGAAGTAGGAGAGTATAGACCTCAGGCAGTGGTCTTCAGCATACCTTCCGGTGAATTTGATATTATAATTCAAGTGTCTAACTTCCATTATGCAAGGGGTGGGTTCTGGTACAGCGTATATATGGGTTCTGCTGAGAACATTCAAAATTTTCATGATAGTATTATGGGAAAAGAAGTGTTTCTTTTAGGTGCTTTATTGATAATTTCCCTGTTTTATTTTGCAATCTATATACTGCGGAGAGAGCTGCGGTACACCTTATACTTTGCATTGCTTTGTATCAGTATTGCTATTGGAATAGATACAGTGGGGCAATTAATAATAACAAGGATTTTTCAAGGTATAAGCTTTAAAACCGTAATACTTATATGGTATTGTTCTGCCGGGTGGATCGTTTCTCTTTTAATATCATATGTACATGAGCTTTACCCGTCCAAATTTTCCGGTGTGGCTAAGAAGTTATTTTTATGCAATGCCCTATTATGGCAGGTACTTTGCATTTTTACTGATCCGGTATTTTATACCAGGTTCGGACAGATTAGCAACTATGTCGAGATTTCAGGCTATTTATGCACTGTAATAATTGTGGCTATTGGATTGAAAACAGAAAATAAAAATGGCCGGCTGAATACTATCAGTATGATTATTGTACTGGTTACATATATACATGATGTCTTGTACTGGACCAATGTCATAAAAAATGATTTTGGTGAATTGTTTTATGCAGGGTTGTTTTTATTCATTTTTATACAAATGGTGATACAGGCAAAGAGAATCAAGCTGTTCCACGAAAATGAAACAGCTGCGGAACTCTCATTTTTACAAGCTCAAATAAAACCTCATTTTCTGTATAATACCTTGAACACCTTCGTGGCCATATCATATTATGATATGGATAAAGCTAGAAGCCTTCTTACAGAATTCAGTCATTATCTGAGAAGAAGCTTTGATTTTAAGGACTTGAGCCAGTTTGTGCCTTTAAAAAATGAGATAGAGCTGGCAAAAGCATATTCTGAAATAGAAAAAGCACGTTTTGAGGAACGCCTGGAGATAACCTTCGATGTATTTGAGGATTTGGAGGTGAGGGTTCCTACGCTAATACTTCAGCCATTGATTGAGAATGCTGTAATACATGGCATTTTGCCCAAAACCGAAGGGGGTAGAATAAGCATCTCAATAAGTCAGGAAGTAAAATTTCTCATTTTCAGAGTAAAAGACAATGGTATCGGGATGGACGCAAAAAAGCTTCTGGATGTTCTGAGACAAGGGAACAGAAAGGGCATTGGTATTGGGAATATTAATAACCGTCTTCGAAGGCTTTATGGGAAAGGCCTTGATATCAAAAGCAGTCCCGGGGTTGGAACTGAGATAACCTGGTATATTCCGCTAAACAGCAGGGAGGAGTAAATTTTATAGGCAAATAGCGACAAAAACTGCTAATCCTTTGAAAAAGAAGGTGCTGCGGATTTTGTCGCTTTTTAGTTTTGGGAGAATTTTGGGAGAATCCTCTGATAAAATTGAGCTATGGTTGACAATAAGTTACAGGGAGATGGTTGTTTGAAGGTATATATATTGGATGAGGGAAGTAAGAGTCTTGAAGAAATAATCCTGTGGTTGTCGGGGAATCGGCGGATTTCAGAGGTTGAAGTGTATGGCAATTGCACCAGGTTCATATCGAGGGTCAGAGAATTCCCTCCTACCCTATGCATGATCAGATTGGGGCAAGAGGAGAAATACAGACTAAAAACGGCAAGAATAATTAAAGATATAGATCCCAATATACTGATAGTTTTTATTTCCGGGGAGTTGAATTGGGTACTGGATACCTATGAGACAGGGGCAAAGGAGTATTTGCTGTGTCCCATGGACAGAGCGAATTAACAGAAAAGCCCCTGTAAAAACATACAGAGGCTTTTTACGTTATTCTATTCCAATGTAGCAGCTAATTCCTGCTCGCAGATATTATCTTTTATTATCTTATAGATTTTTCCATTCTTAATTGATACTATGCAGGGAGCCTGATCAACACCCAGTCTGTTTGCAATACCTGCTGATTTATAAATATCCACTTTGGTGACTCTGACCTTCCCCTTCAATTCAGCCTCACATTTCTCAATCATAGGAAGGAGTTCCCTGCATTTCGGGTCCACTGCATTCCATATGTACACAAGGCCCGGCATATCGGACTTCATAATCTGATTATGGAAGGTTTCACTTTCTGCAATGTACTTTTCTACGGCGTACCCTGCGATAGCACCGTCGCCAACAGCTGTAGCGACTTGTTTGAGGAACTTGTCACGAACATCTCCTGCCGCAAATACTCCGTCAATATTGGTTTCCATTTTTTCATTGGTTAACAGATAGCCGCCTCTGTTCATATCAAGCATTCCCTTGAATATTTCAGTATTAGGCAGATAGCCGATGAACAGGAAACATGAGTCAACCTTTACAGGTATCAGTTCGTTGGTCTTGACATTTTTGAGTATTACCGTATTTAAGCGATCTTCTCCGGCAAATTCATCAACTACAGTATTCCAGATGAATTCCATCTTTGGATTTGACATTGCCTGCGCCTTTGCAATTTCATTACAGTCCATCTTACCTGTATCATGAAGCACTGATACAATAACCTTGTCCGCAAATTTGGTCAGGAACATACCTTCTTCTATAGCTGCGTCTCCGCTGCCGACAACCAGGACTGTCTTGCCTGTATTGGCTGCAGCATCACAGGTGGCACAGAAGGATATACCCTTATCATATAAGAAGCTATCCTCGCCCTTGGCGCCTGTGAGTCTTGGTTTGCCTCCGGAAGCTACTATAACTGACTTTGCTTCATAAATAGTCCTGAAAGTCTCTACAATTTTAGTTTCCCCATCCAGCTTCACGGATTTGACATCGGTGAGCTTGAAATCAACTTCGAACTTCTTTGCCTGCTTGTGGAACAGCTCCATCAATCCGAGGCCTGTAGAACCTTCAGGAAATCCGGGGTAGTTCTCAATTTCGTTTGTATATGTAGCAAGGCCGCCTACAAGAGATTTCTCTATAAGAAGTGTCTTGAGCCTGGCTCTGCCGCAGTATATGCCGGCAGTCAGGCCGGCAGCACCGCCGCCTATAATGACGACATCATACTTTTCAACTTTCTTTTCCAAAATAATCCCCCTATATTACATAAAATATTTAACCAAGAGCTTGCTTCCTGCCATTGCTCCCAGGAAAAGGAACAATGCAAACACCCAGCCGGAAAGCGACAGGGAAGCGATACCGCTGAAGAGGGCACCAATATTACAGCCCGCTGCAATTCTTGCACCATAGCCCATAAGCAATCCCCCGAGTACCGCAGCAGCAACCTGTTTAACAGATTTTATCTTTTTAAACTTGAACTGCGATGCAAGCAGTGCGGCAAGCAGCGCACCAACTATTACGCCCAGGTTTCTGATTGAACCCGCATCCTTGAAGAAACCTCCGGCTAAAGTAGCTTGAGCACCCTTGCTGCTGAAATAATACCATTTGTCAACGCTGCCTCCTACTGCCCGATACAACCATGCGCCCCAGTTGGCAAAAGGACCTGAAACGCCCCAAGGGTCATTAGTGGTAGCTAATGTGACAATCTGGAACAAGGATAGCAGGACAGCACCTACGACATAAGTCCAAGCATTCTTAAACCACATTTGATAGAACTTATTGTTCTTAATATCCAAAATTACACCCCCGCAAAGGTTATTTAGTTTTCTCGATGAAAATTTCCCATTCGCCGTCGTCAACTTCCTCTATTTCGACATTGTGTCCTTCTTTTCTGGCCCATTCAGGTACGTTCTTCATAGCACAGCTGTGATCTATCTGAACGACAAGCACATCACCCAAATCTAATTTCTTCAATGCATTTTCTGTCTTGATCAGCGGCACCGGACATGCCTCTCCCATACAATCTAAAGCAACTTCTTTAGCCATTATTAACTCCTCCTTTAAATATATAAGTTAGTGATTCGAATCAGCGTTTAATTTCCTGTTCTCCCATTTGTCAGCTGCAATATAGAGTGCAGCAATTACAAGAAGCTGTACTGCTACTGCTCCTGCCCAGCCAAATACATCAGGCAGGAAGATTTTTGGGCCATTCATCATGAAGTTGAGCTTCCACCAGCCATAATCATGAGCACCCCAAAGGGATCCGACAACAAAGAAAAATAATGAAAGCAGCTGCATTCCAAAGCCTTCACCAACGCGCATCAATGTTCCTGATGCGCATCCCCCTGCAATTACCATACCGATTCCAAATATGAATGCCCCAACAACAGTTGCAAGGCTGATCGGAGCGATATAGCCCTGACCGGGTATCGGCAGCCCTTTGATATAAGCACCATACTTAATGGCAGTAAAACCAATTGTTGTTACTGCAAAAGCAATAAGAACCGCTCGTGTAACAGAAGTACTTCCTGTCAGATAAGGATCTCTCATGGATGCTGTAAAGCAAAACCTTGACTTCTGAAGTATGAATCCGAAGCAACCGCCTAAGATCCAGAAAAGAGCAAGCTTTGCTGATATAGTTGCAAGATAGATTCCAAAAGCTATCATCCCAGCAATCAGCACAACACCAAAGGGTAATTGATTTGCTTTTTTCTTCTTAGTACCGGTTCTAGCTCTGGATGAAGTACGAATACTTGTATTGGATTCAGACATTGATTCCCCTCCTTCTAGATATAAATTTAACAATTAGAGCACAATTTGATTATAGCATATATATCTCAGAGCAATTATTAGAAGTGCTTATATAGCATAACAGTATACTATGGTAATTATTTTGTCATAAGCTTTCTTTATGGTCAAACAAGTGATAAAATATTAACAAAGACCTGCATGAATAGTTGTATGACAGACCAATATGTTTTGCAATAAACAGCTTGCATCGAAATTCAAATATTGCAAAAGCATATACCTTGATTTCATAGGTTGCCTGATTCTTCCTTGAAACTTCTTTAATGCAACCTATATATTCTGATAGGAGTGATAAAATGCATATTGAGTATCTGAGGTATTTCTACGAAGTGGCATCAGTGAAAAGTATTTCCAAGGTTGCAAACAGCTGTCATATTTCGCAGCCGGCTTTAAGCCAGCAAATACAAAGGCTCGAAGACAGCTTGGGGTTTAAGCTTCTGGAGCGGAGCAACAAAGGGGTGGAGCTTACAGAAGCAGGTCAAATAGTTGAGAAGTATGCCAAGAGCCTCATAAAGTCTTATGATAATATGCTTGAAGATCTGATTGCCATAAATAAAAAGAATTGTACCATGCGTATTGAAGCTTGTCCGACAATGGCGACCTATGCACTTCCTTGTACAGTGTACAAAATTAAAGAAGAGTATCCTGATTATAACTATTGCCTGGCATCCGGCATATCTGAAGAAGTTGAACACAATATCCTTCAAGGTGCCTGTGATGTGGGGTTTGTGCAGGGGAAGCCCACAGATCAGGATCTGGTAAGCTCGATTGTTGGTACAGACCGGATGGTGCTTGTTGCATCTTCGGAATACAACATAAAAAGTGAGATCAATCTAAATGATTTGATGAGATATCCTCTTATTATGATGCATGAAAAATACCAGTGCAGAAGGCAGTTTAATGAAATGCTAAAAGAAAGGGGAATTAACCTGGAGCATCTGAATGTGTTATTCAGCCTTGATTCTACAGAATCTGTAAAATCAAGTGTTTTAAAGGGTCATGGGTTGTCCCTTCTTCCATATATGTCAATTAAAAAAGAACTGTATAACAAACAGCTTAAGGAAATAAAGGTAGCGGATTTTGAGATGATGTATGAAATTTATATAGTATATAAAAGGGATAAGGATATGAATAAAGGTACAAGAGAGTTTATCCAGTTTCTTAAAAAAATCGGAGAGAAGAGCTTTTGCTAGTGCTTTGAGATTGTTATCTCCCATACACCATTTATGACTTCTTCCGGCTTGACTATTATGCTGGAGGATTTTCCAAAATGGTCCGTGATGGATTGAAGAACACAGCTATGATCCGTAACAAGCATAAAGGACTCACCTTTGGGGAGAGTATTCAATTCCTCTTTTATTCTTAAAATGGGTATGGGGCAGAATTCTCCAAGACAATCAATCTTTTTCATAATCCACCTCTAAAGCGTTTCGCGGAAAACAAATATAAATTAAATCAAAATCCACGAAACGGTTACATTGGTCGTTATTGAATTCGCACAATACCAAATATAATTGCTGTTCTGATTTCAATATTTCATAGAAGCCTTTGATATTATTATAACAATTTTGTATGGCAATGTACAATAATTATAATTCACTTCAGGAGGATATACATGGAAGTATATTTGGTTACAGGAGGAGCCGGCTTTATAGGTTCATACTTTATAAAGCTTTTGCTTGGTACAAAAGAGGATGTCGCTGTTATTAACATTGATAAGCTGACATATGCAGGGAATATTAAAAACAATGCTGCTGTGTATACCAATGCATCTTATACATTTATCCAACAGGATATTTGTGATAAACATGCCGTACACAGCATTTTTAAAAAGTACGGGCCGGACTATGTTATCAATTTTGCCGCAGAGTCTCATGTGGACAGAAGCATCAGTGGCAGTGAAGTTTTCATGAGGACCAATGTGCTGGGAACACATGTACTTCTTCAGGCAGCACTGCAGCATGATATAAAGGGTTTTATTCAGGTATCCACTGATGAGGTATATGGAGCAACTGATGTTAATGCTGATTTGTCAGAGGCTGCAGCTTTATTTCCCGGGAATCCGTATGCAGCCAGCAAAGCAGCAGGGGATATGATGGCTTTAGCATATAGCAATACCTATGGGCTGCCGGTTATGATAACACGAAGCAGCAATAATTTCGGCTTCGGCCAGAACGATGAAAAGCTGATCCCCATGGTTATCGGAAAGTGCCTGAAGGGCGAGGATATACCCGTATATGGCAATGGGCTGCAGATACGGGATTGGATATATGTTGAGGACAATTGCAGCGCAGTATATTCGGTATTGAAGAAGGGCAGGAGGGGACAGATATACAATATATGCGCAAATAACAGGATTGATAATATCAGCTTAATAAAACGCATTATCCGGATAACAAAGGACATGCTTCCCCCCGGGGATCAAAGGAAACAAAAGATAGAGGAAGGCTTGATAACTTTTGTAGAGGATAGAAAGGGGCATGACCGATGCTATTCCATAAGCCCGGAAAAAATCAGAACCCAGGTGGGCTGGAATGCGGAGCACGATTTCAATAGTGCTCTGGAGCATACGGTAAAGCTGTATCTGGATAGTTTAAGCTGAAAGCTTGCGTGCCGGAGGGAAACGATGAAAGGGATTATATTGGCAGGAGGAAAGGGTACAAGGCTTCATCCCCTGACTGTAAAATGCAATAAGCACTTATTGCCTGTAGGAGAGGAGCCTATGCTTTTTAATCCGATAAAGCAGTTGATATCTGCAAATATTGAAGATATTCTGATAATAAGCAGTGGCCGGCATATAGGAGATATAGTTGATGCTGTGAGTTCTTCGAACATTTTTCACTGCAATTTTTCTTTTGCAGTTCAGCAGGAGGCGAAGGGAATAGCCCATGCTTTGCTGGCTGCAGAAAAATTTGCGGGTAATGATATTACAACAGTTATATTGGGTGACAATATCACTACCCACAGTATCAAACCTTATGTGGAAAAATTCAAGCTTCAGCGCATCGGTGCCAAGGTGCTTCTGAGTAAGGTAACGAATCCTGGAAGATATGGGGTTGCAGTACTGAAAAAGGATATCATTGAAAATATAGTGGAAAAGCCGGATAAGAGAATAGGCTCATATGCTGTGACCGGTATATACTTTTATGATAATAGACTGTTTGACATAATCAAAGGAGTTAAACCTTCAGATAGAGGCGAATTGGAGATTACCTCCGTGAATAATACATATTTGGCAAGGCAGGAGCTTACTTATGATGTTATAAACGGCAGCTGGATTGATGCCGGCACTCTGAAAGACTACAAATATGCAAATACACTGCTTGCCGCTGTCAACAATGAGATAATATTGGAGAAGTGAAGTGAATAGTATGATACCATATCATAGAATGTACAATACAGGTAAGGAAATAGAATATGTAAATGACTCCATAAAGAGGGGGCAAATCAGTGGAGGCGGTCAATATACCGGGCTTGTCGAGACTTTTATAAGAAGCAGGTTCAAAACAGGTAAGGTATTTGCAACAACCTCAGCTACTCATGCTCTGGAAATGGCTATGCTGATAATTGGTCTGAAGCCCGGAGATGAAGTGATAATGCCATCCTTCACTTTCAGCTCTACTGCCAATGCGGTTTTACTAAGAGGGGCCAGGCCTGTGTTTGCAGAGATTGATGAGAATACACTGAACCTGGATCCCTCCGGTTTGGAGAAGCACATTTCAAATAATACCAGGGCTATAATTCCGGTGCATTATGCCGGAGTAGGCTGTGAAATGGACAGGATCATGGGGCTGGCAGAGGAAGCAGGGCTTTATGTAGTTGAGGATGCGGCACAGGGGGTTAATTCGAAATATAAGGGCAAGTACCTGGGAAGTATCGGGCACATGGGTTGTTACAGCTTTCACGGAACAAAGAATTATACCTGCGGTGAGGGTGGAGCCCTTACTATAAACACTGACAATCCCGAATTGCTGGAAAGAGCCGACTGTATCAGGCAGAAAGGAACAGACAGGAGCAGATTCCTGCGTGGCGACATTGACAAGTACAGCTGGGTCGATATTGGTTCCAGCTATGGTCCTTCAGATATATTAATGGCAGTGTTGTATGCCCAGCTGGAATGTATGGATGCAATTACAGATAAGAGAAGGCTTGTTCATGAGTATTACATGAGCATTCTGCAGAAATATTCCGACAGGCAGATTCTGAAAGTGATGGAGATACCTGCAGCCTGTAAATCCAACTATCATATTTTTTATGTATTGTTTAATGATGAAAACGCCAGAAACCTTGTAAAGGATAGGCTTTTTGAAAAGGGTATTGCAGCATTTACCCATTATGTTCCGCTGCATAGCTCCCTTATGGGTCAAAGCTTGGGATACAGGGAAGGGGATCTGAAAAAAACCGAGATGGCAGGCAGGTGCTTGTTGAGGCTGCCTCTTTATGCGGATATGGGAGAAAGGGATATGAATTATGTGGGTGAACAGCTTATGGATGTATTGGAGGGACTGTGATGTACGGCCGCATTTCTGTTGTTGTTCCTGTTTTTAATAGTGAAGGCTCGATAGGTGAGTTGTATCACAGACTTAGCAGTGTACTTGCCTGTATAGCCGACGAATATGAAATAATTATGGTTGATGACGGCAGTACGGACAACAGTCTGATTGAAATGCACAAGCTGCATGCTGAAGAAAGAGCCCTCAGAATAATATGTCTGGACGGCAACTTTGGACAGCAGAATGCTGTTATGTGCGGTCTGAGACACACAACCGGCGATTATGTAATTACTATAGATGATGACCTGCAGAATCCCCCCGAAGAAATACCAAGGCTTCTTGAAAAGCTGGAGGAGGGCGTTGATGTTGTTTACGGGATCCCTGCAGTTAAAAAGCAGTCAGGAGTAAGGAAGCTTGGAACTGCTATGACTGATTTGCTTTTTAATATAATCTGCTCCAAGCCTAAAACTGTAAAGGTGAGCAGCTTCAGAGGACTAAAAAGACATATGGTGGAAAAGATATCAGCTGACCATACCTCATTTGTGTATATTACCGCAATTACATTGAAACATACGCGTAACATAGGAAATGTCAGAGTGGAGCATGAGGATAGAAAATACGGAAGCTCCAATTACAGCATTTACAAGCTTGTCAAATTGTTCTGCAGGCTGTTTCTGAACTATTCCTGGCCGGCACTTGAGAAATACAGTGCCAGGTCACCACAATACATAATAAAGGATACGGGAGATTCGTAATGAAGCTTTTAATACTTGGAGGAAGCAATGTCCAGTTGAATGCTGTGAAAAAGGCAAAGGAAAAGGGGCACACCGTTATTGTAAGCGATTATTATCCGGATGCTCCTGCAAAAAAGCTTTCCGACTACAGCGAGCTTGCAAGCACCTTTGATATTGAAGCAAATATCGAGGCGGCAAAAAGGCATGGAGCAGACGGAGTGCTGACCTTGGGTACCGACCAGCCTGTTTATACAGCGGCAAGGGTTGCGGAGGAATGTGGACTGCCTTCTCTTATAAATGCTATAACAGCTAAAGCAGCTACTAATAAAAAGATAATGAAAAGTATATTTAAAGATAACTGCATACCTTCGGTGAATTACTGTATAATTGGCAGGGACTTCTGCGAGAAAGATATGGAAGGTGTAAGCTTTCCTGTTGTTGTGAAGCCTCTGGACAGTCAGGGACAGCGTGGAGTGTACAAGCTTGATTCAATATATGATATCAGGTCTGTTTTCAATGAGGTTCTGAGCTTTTCAAGGGAAAAGGAAATACTTGTGGAGGAATTCTACCCCAGTGATGAGATCACGGTCAGCGGCTGGGTGCATAACCGAAAGCTGCATATACTGACAGTTACAGACAGAATATATTATAACAACTATCCACATATAGGGATATGCACTGCACATAATTTCCCCTCCCGCTTTCTTGCTGATTTCCATACTGAGATATCGCAGCTTAGTGAAAGGCTCGTTCAAGCCTTTGAAATACCTGAAGGCCCTGTATACTTCCAGATGCTTCTGGGGGATAGTGGGATAATGGTCAATGAGATAGCCTGCAGGATAGGGGGAGCTTATGAAGATTTATTCATTCCTCTTGTAACCGGTATTGATATACTGGATATGCTAATTGAAGCCAGTCTTGGAAACAGCTATGATATAGCAGCCCTTAACAGCTATAGGCCGGAGATGAACAACAGGCTGGTTACGGTACAGATGCTATTTGCCAGTCCTTGTACGATAAAATCAACGAATGATATGAACAGCATAAGGCAGCTGCCGGGGGTGGTCCAGGCCAAGTATAATTTCAAGCCCGGATATTCTGTCAGTAGCATGGAAAATGCCACTGCAAGGGCTGGTTATGTGATAATAACCGGTGAAAGCCGTGCAATTCTGGAGGAGAATACAAGGCGGGTCTATAATTGCCTTAAAATATGTGATGAGACCGGGGAAAACAAGATTATTAATTTTAACTTAGTGGAGGAAAAGCATTATGATAAGAAAAGCGGTAAATAGCGTTCTGATAATTATTTTGTTAATCAGCTTTGCTGCAGCAGGCTGTGCAAAGGATACAAACACCGCTGCCGGCGGCAGTATCAATATAGCGGAGCAGTACGGCCTGGCCTATGCCCCTCTGCAGATTGCCAAAGAGCTTAAGCTTATTGAGAAAAACTTGCCGGGGGTACAGGTCAATTGGAAGCAGCTGGGCAATACGGCAGCCATAAGGGAAGCGATGCTGGCCAATGAGGTGGATGCAGGCTTCATGGCCATACCTCCCTTTTTAATCGGCTGGGATAAGGGTATGGACTGGAAGATAGCCTGTGGGCTTTCCACCAGTCCTGTGAGTCTGGTTACCAATAAAAAAGAAATCAAATCAATAAAGGATTTTACCCATAAGGACAGGATAGCACTTCCTCAGCCGGGAAGCGTGCAGCACATACTGCTTTCAATGGCTTGTGAAAGGGAGCTGGGAGATCCCAAAAAACTGGATAACCTGCTGGTCACCCTGACTCACCCGGACGGTATGAATGCACTGCTTTCAAAGCAGGATATAACAGCTCATTTTACAACACCTCCATATCTTACAAAAGAACTGGAAATACCGGGTATGAATGAGATATTAAACGGAAGGCAGGCAGCGGGAGAAGATTTTACCTTCATTGTGGGGGTTACGACACAAAAGTTCCATGATAAAAGTCCCAAAGCCTATGCAGCACTGTTGAAAGCGATGGATGAAGCCATGGGGTTTATGGAAAGCAACAGGGAAGAAGCTGTGAAAATATTAAGCAAGCAATATGAAATGAGTGTTGAAGAGGTAGAAAAGAACCTTGGAATGGAGGGTACCGGGTACAGCACTTTAGTAAAAGGCATCGATATCTTTGCAGGTTTTATGGAGAGAAACGGATATATTTCAAGGCTTCCCAAGAATACTGAAGAAGTACTGTGGGAAGATGTAAATTATGAAGATTAGAAAAATCTTGTGGATTGTCTTGCTGTTGGCAGCATGGCAAGGGATAGCAGTTTCGGGAAGGTTCTCTCCCCTCATATTTCCCAGCTTGGGGATGATATCACAGTCACTGGTTAACTCTTTGCTAAATGGGGAATTGGTGAGGGAGACGGTGTTTTCGATAGTTCTTATACTGGAGGGCCTGATAATCGGAATGCTTCTGGCAGCAGTAATGAGTATTGCCTCCATTACCTCAAAGTGGCTCAGAGATTTAATTGAGACAGTTACAGCTTTGGCACACCCTCTTCCGGGGATAGCCCTTCTGCCTATTATAATATTATGGCTGGGTACGGGCAGAAGCTCGGTTGTATTCATAATAGTGCATTCGGTAGTCTGGCCTCTGCTGCTAAATATAACAGCAGGCTTTAAAGCAACTCCCAGGATATACAGAGATACGGCACAAAACTTTGGGGTCAGAGGAATTGATATGTTTAAGGATGTTTATGTTCCTGCTTCACTGCCTTTTCTGATTTCCGGCCTGAAAATAGCTTGGGCAAGATCTTGGAGGGCGTTGATAAGTGCGGAGATGATCTTTGGTGCCGTCGGCGGCAAAGGCGGCCTTGGCTGGTATATCTTCAAGCAGAGGGTTTTCATGGACACTGCGGGTATGTTTTCAGCCCTTTTTATAATCATTCTTATTGGTATCATAGTTGAAGAGATAGTGTTTGAAAAGTTTGAAGCAGCAACTATAAGAAAATGGGGAATGGCGATATATGATGGAGAAAATTGAAGGAATAAATATATTCAGGTCAGCTAAAAAAGAAGGTCAGAGCTTTCAGATACTTGAAGATATAAGCTTTTCGGCCCAACAAGGAGAAATAGTATGTATTTTAGGTCCTTCAGGCTGTGGGAAATCTACATTGCTCAGGATTATGGGAGGATTTGATTTGCCTGACAGAGGTAGCGTTCTAAGGGATGGGACGGAAGTAACAAAACCATCGTCGGATGCAATCCTTATATTTCAGGATTTTAATCAACTATTGCCTTGGAAGACGGTTATTGAAAATGTGATATATCCTTTAAGTATCAACAGGATAGGCAATACCAAGAAGGAAAGGGAAGCAGCCGCAGTGAGGTATCTTAATATGGCCGGACTGAATGACTCTTTTCATTCCTATCCCCATCAGCTTTCCGGAGGCATGAAGCAGAAGGCAGCTTTGGCAAGGGCCCTTGTACTTACGCCATCAATTTTGCTTATGGATGAGCCCTTCGGAAGTCTGGATGCCTTGACCAGAAAGAACCTGCAGGTACTTCTGGAGGACATCTGGAGAGAAACAGGAGTGACAATAGTTTTTGTAACTCATGATGTTCAAGAGGCAATAATTCTCGGTGATAAAATTATTATAATGGATAAGAATCCAGGGCGAATTCTCAATGAAGTGCCGAATAATCTGGAAAGGCCAAGGGATATCGGAAGTCCCGGATTTATTGAATTATACGATAGGATATACTCAATGCTGCAGAGGGGGAGTGATCAGTAAGCAACCTTATATATCCTTATCTTCCATTCTTTCAGATTCATGTACCGGACAATTCTTATTCCATAGAAGCTGTCTGTGAACTCGTGCATTAATACGCAATTGTTTTCTATGAATGCTCTCATCTCATCATAGTAATCCAGAGGCCCGTAAATACCATCCCATTTTGGACGAAGCTCGTGTATAAGGTCCAGCTCTTCAGAAAAGATTATGTATTTAATATTATTGCCTCTGATATATTCCTCAAAGCTCATTCCCTTATCCTTGAGGAATGCAAGATTCCTATAATCGTGCAGCCTTTCATTTTCAAAGTAATATTCGCTATTCAGATTTCCCAGGGTCTCATCCCAGGGCTTTACTGCCTGTGAAATCTCATTAAGGTAACTGCTGTAGGAGTTATCCTTGTATTCAATATAATTTGAAATAGTAAAAGCAGCCAAAGCAGCAATCAGTATTGCAGCGATTGTGTATCTGTACTTCGGTGCCAGCCCTTCCGGCATATAGGCCACGAGAAGATAGAATAACGGGAATATGAAAACTATGCTTGTCTGATTGAACCTGCCTATCAGGATTATCCCTGTATTGACTGCAGCAATGGCAAGTATAATGAAAATGATTTTTCTCTTCTGCAGGTCATTACTTTTATTCCTTGTCAATTTGAATATGGAAACAAGCAGTGCCGTTCCAAACAGGAAGAACTGGAACCTGATATCGGGGGTATAGTACGTACCGCTTACCCGGTAGAAAAGCTTAAGATAAAAGTATCCGATACTGCCAAGCTTTGATGTAATCGGATCGAATACGTCGAATTCACTGCCGTAATTGGAATAATTAGTGATGAAATTTGGATCGAAGTGCATACTGACAGCTGCAAATAATGCTGCAAAGCAGGCTGCAGTTGCTGCATATGCAGCCAGACTCCTGAATTTCCGCTCTTTTAAAATGAATATCTCATATATGTAAATCAATCCAAAGGGCAGGGATATTATGAAGCTGTTGGGATGTATCCCTATGCTGAGCCCTATGAGGATTCCCAGAACAATATCACGCTTCATCCCGTCAGCTTCGGAAGTTGTGACCTTATACCACAATCCCAGCATAAAAATAAAAAGTATTATTATTTCCTGCCGGGCAAAGTGAGAGGCATAAATGAACTGCACATCGGCTGCCAGCAGCAGCACGGTCAACAGGGCACTTGCGGCAGAGTTGGAAACTGCAATTCCAAGCTTGTACGTGAAATAAAGGGTCAGGAGCCCGAAGCATAGTGATATGAACCTGAAGGTGAATATGTGATAGCCCATCAGCTTAATAAATAAAATCTGGATAGTATGAAATATTATTTTGATTGCATGGGGATTCCTTTCCTTTAAATCAAAAAAAGCCTCAGTGACAGAGTAATCCCCCTTCTCCATTATGTTCCGTGATAGCCCGCTCAGCCAGGGTTCATCGGAATGAACAAAAGGAAAACGCGTAAGGGAAGCAAGGCTGATTGCTATATATAAGGCGATAAGGATGTACAATATGTATTTTTTAGAAAAATAACGGCTGTTGTTCATGATATATACTCCAAAATTAAAATTAAAGCAATCGGCAATGGGAGATAGGCAATGGGATAGGGTATTCCTGTTGAGTATGGTTGCGCGTGGTTTAGCAAGTTCTTCGAAGCTTTGCTTGGGTTCTCGCGTCTAGTATCTCGCATCTCGTATCTTAATTATACCGCAAAGCTTTTCCCTATTATATCAAATAATTTGATACAGCATATTAAATTCTTATGCCGCCGGAAGAGCCGCTTCAAGTATAATAGAGATAGTAATTGTTTTTTAATTAACAAATAAAATCGCAGTAAGGGGGAGAAAAAATGAGGTCACTTTCAAAGGTATTATTGTTATTGGTTATAGCATCATTAATGATATCGGCAGCAGGCTGCAGTTCTACATTTGCAGAGGATGAGGGACAATATATAATTGATGCTAAAACTGCAGCAGGCTTTATGGGCAAGCCGGATACAGTGATAGTAGATATGCAGAAGCCTGAAGAATATTCAAAAGCACATCTTAAAGAAGCTGTAAATATAGCACTGGCAGAAATAGTAATTAGTACCCCTGTTCCCAATATGCTCGCACCAAAGGGACAGATAGAGAATGTACTAGGTTCAAAGGGTATCGCAAAGGACACAATGGTTATTATTTATGATAATAACAAGAACATGGAAGCGGCAAGATTATGGTGGACCTTGAGAATCTACGGACATGAAAACGCCAAGGTTGTAAGCGGCGGACTCAGTGCCCTTCAGACAGCAAAGCTGGAAATGACAGCTGAAGCACCGTCTGTTACAGCAGTAAAATATACAGCAAAAAACATGGATTCAAGCATGCTGGCAACCATTGATGAAGTTAAAGTCCAGGTTAATCAGCCCCAGGATAATGTAATACTGTTGGATACAAGATCAAAGGAAGAGTTTGACCAAGGGACAATACCAGGATCAATTCTATTTGACTACAGCGAAAACAACTATAATGACGGTACATATAAAAAGGTGCTGGACACTAAGATTCAATATATAGAAAAAAAGATTACCCCGGATAAGACGATTATAATGTATTGCAAGACATCTGTCAGAGCTGCACAGACTTATCTTGCATTATACAATTCAGGCTACAGGAGCATGAAGGTTTATGACGGTGCATGGCTGGAATGGGAGGAAAGTACAAAACCCCAGGCAGACCCTGTAGAAGCTGCGCCGCCACCGGCACCTGCAGTGCAGGAGACTCCGCCGGCCGACACAACTGAACCTAAGCCGGAGAGTAAACCCGAGGAAAGTAAGCCTATGGAAGCTGAAAAGCCGGCAGCACAACCAACACCACAACCAACACCACAACCGACACCGCAGCCTACACCCCCACCGGCACCGGTAGAATCAGATAATAGCGATAATTCATAGGATTAACAAAAACTAACGGTATGACGGGATACCAGTTTTGCTAGAACAGGAGATTATCACAGAACGGTGCCCCCATCGTTCTGTGATAATATTATCTTATACAGCATAAAGAAAACAATGTACGTTGTAGGATGGCAATCTTGTTATAATTAAACAAGACGAAATTATAAAAGGAGGTAAGGATATTTATGTCAACGAAAGTTAAAGTTTTATCAATTTTATTGGTTGTCACTATGATTCTAGGCTTTGCAGGACCATTGAGTCCGGTATCGGCAGCAGAGGTTACAGCAAATGAAAGTGTGGTTTCAGCAGCGAATGCCTATTTTACAAACATGCCTGCGGACGTATACAAGATAGCTGAGAAAGCTTTTGTAGACAAGGTAAAAGCAGGGGAAAACATGCTCATACTTGACATCAGGTCGGCAGAAGATTATGGAAAGGGCCACGTCAAGGGTGCTGTCAATGCTCCTTGGGGACCTGCCATAGCTGCAAGTCTTGATAAGCTTCCGGGCGACAAGCCAATTATGGTATATTGCTATACCGGACAGACAGCAGGCCAGGCTGTTGCTACTCTGAACTTTGCCGGGTTTAATGCAAAGTCTGTAAATCTTGGCTGGAATCTTGGAATATCCAAAGTTGAAGGTATAGCCGATTTAACAGAAACTACCGCAAATGAATTCCCGGCTGTTACTGCCGCTGCAGTAAAACCGGAAATAAAAGCTGCTGTTGCAGCTTACTATGACGGCTTGGCAGCAGTTAAGGGAACGACCTATGCAAACTATAAAATCAGTGAAGATGATGCTAAGAAATTAGTTGATACAAAGGATACAAGTGCTTTATTCCTGTCAGTAAGAAAAGCTGAAGACTTTGTCAAAGGTCATATTGAAGGAACAATCAACATTCCTTTCGGAAAAGGGATGGAGCAAAAGTTCGACACACTTCCAAAGGATAAGAAGATAATAGTATACTGCTATACAGGCCAGACAGCAGGCCAGGCAGTTGCAGGATTAAGACTTCTGGGTTATGATGCAGTATCGATGCATTCCGGAATGGGAATGGCTTCTACAGTACCCGCCGGCTGGCTTAACAAGGGATATCCTGTTGTAACCACTACCCAGGAGGCTGCTGCAGCATATGAGTATGTAGCTAATGTGCCGGGTAATAAATATATGGTTCAGGTTAAAGACTTTATTGAGATGGTCAAGGCAGATAAAGACATGCTTATACTGGATATCAGACAGCCTGATGCTTATGGGAAAGGCCATGTTAAAGGAGCTGTCAATGCACCTTATGGACCTGACTTTGCGAAATATCTGGATAAACTGCCAAGTGACAAACCAATAATGGTATATTGTTATACAGCTCAAACGGCTAATCAGACAGTTGCCTTGCTGAGAATAGCAGGATTTGATGCACAAAATGTGGTTTTAGGGTGGAATAGGGGACTTTCCAAAGATCCTGCGTTAGCAGAGGTCACTGAGGTAACATCCAATGATTTCCCAACTGTTGCTCCAGCAGATATAAAGCCTACAATTAGAGTAGCAATTGCGAATTATTTTAAAGGATTGGCAGATGTAAAAGGAACAATTTACGAAAATTACATAATAAAATCAGCAGAATTAGCGAAGCTTGTTGAAGCAAAAGATAGCAGCATATACATTTTAGATATTAGAAAACCTGAAGACTATGCACTAGGTCACATTGAGGGTGCGGTTAACATGCTTTATACAAAAGGAATGCAGCAAGAGTTTGACAAATTACCAAAAGACAAGAAGATTGTAGACTTATGCTACACAGGATCAGGATCAGGGCAATTAACTGCAATTCTAAGACTATTAGGATATGATGCCTATTCACTCAACTCCGGCACAGGAATGCCTACTACTGAAGGTGCCGGCTGGATTAATGAAGGCTTCCCTGTTGTAAAGTAAAAAAGGCTTTCATTGAAGCATTTTAACAACCAAAGAAGCCTTTTTTGAAACTCATTTACGGAAAGTAGCACACTAAGGAAATTTATACTTTCCTATTCGTTATAAAAACATCAAAAACTCCGGTTTCAGATGAGCAATCTGGAACCGGAGTTTTTTTCTGTATTGACAAAACCGGGAATTGGTAATAAAGTAATATTAATATAACAATAAGCAGGTGTTTACTAATGCAAGTCTTAAAGGAAGAAATGAGAAAACGCATATATGAAGCAGCTATCCTGGAATTTTCAAAGAAGGGCTTCGATCAGGCATCCATGAGGGACATTGCCAGGAACTCCGGGATGACTGTAGGAAATCTATATAGGTATTTTAAAGACAAGGAGGCATTGTTCTACTACGTAATAAGCCCAGCTTACAATAGCTTGATGGAGCTGGTGAGAGAAAGCATGGAGATTGTGAAGTACAAGTTTGACAACAGCTTTTTTGAATTCCTGGCTGAGCGGATTCTAAAAATCTGCAAGGAGCATAAAATTGAACTGTTGATACTATTTGAAGGAAGCAGTGGTACTAAGTACGAGAAGGCAAAAGAAGAGATGATGCTGGTGGTTGAAGATTTCCTGAAAGGAAATCTCTTAAAGAGGCTTAAAGAAAAGTCTGTTGAAATTGAGGATGTATATCTTCTTAGAGTGATAGCTGTGGGTTTTGTGGAAGGCATGACTATGATAGCAAAAAAATATGACAGTGATGAGAAGCTTCAGAAGGTAGCGGCACAATTCATTGCCTTTTATTTCAGCGGTGTACTCAAAAGGTTTGAGTAATTTTTTGACATTAAAATGAACGATGGTTTATTAATATAAAAGAGATAGAAGAGTTAACAGGGGGCAGGGATAATGAAAAGGTATTTTGTATTGGTATTGGCGGTTATTATTGTGATTTTTGCGTCGGCATGCTCCAATCAGGAGAAGGCTGTACAAGATAGGATCAAGCCGGTTAAGACTATAGAGGTAAAGGAACAGGAAAGTCCCGTTATATTCAGCTATTCGGGTATAGTAGACTCCGCAGAGCTTAAAAAGCTGGCCTTTAAGAGCGCCGGCAGAATAGGCAGGATTCGTGTTAAAAAGGGACAGGGCATTAAAAAAGGGGAAGTACTTGTAGAACTGGAGAGTCAGGATCTGCAATATGCTATGGCGGCTGCAAAAGGTCAGATGGGAGCTGCTCAAGCGGTTTATGAAAAGGCAGTGAACGGCGCAACTGCCGAGGAGCTTAGAAATGCAGAGCTTAATGTAAAGAAGGCCCAGGATGCATACGATTATGTAATAAGTAATTACAAGAGAGCAGAAGAACTGTACAACAGCGGGGCAATTTCCAAAAGCGAGCTGGAGCAGGCAAAGCTTGAAGCGGATATCAAGGAGTCTGATCTTGAACAGGCAAAGGAGCTGCTAAGTCAAGTTAAAAGCGGTGCCAGAAGTGAGGACAAGAAAGCATTGCTTGAACAGCTGGAGCAGGCAAAAGCCGACTATGATTACAAAGCCGGCCTGGTTAAGGATGCGGTTATGAGTGCCGATAATGAAGGATACATAGTGGATATATTGTATAAGGAGGGGGAGCTGGTGCCGGCAGGCTATCCTGTTGTTGTTGTAAGAGAGGCCGGTCTTGTGGTGGCCGTAGGACTCGCTGAAAAGGATCTCAGCAGGGTAATGTCCGGCACAGGTGCAAAAATAAGTGTCGGGGGAAAAACGGTTGAGGGAACTGTTACAAGTATCTCTCAAGTGCCTGATGAACGGACCAGGACCTATAGCATTGAAATAACCGTTGAGGAGGACAGCCTTAACCTGGGTGCTGTTGCAAAGGTTGATATAATTACAGGTGATGAAAGAGGCATATGGGTACCCCTGACTTCCATGCTTTCTGATGGAATGGATTATGTATATCTAGCCAAGGACAATATAGCGGAAAAAAGAGAGGTTGTTATTGAGAGAATAGCCGGCAGCATGGCAAAGGTAAGAGGGCTTATGCCCGGGGAACAGCTTGTGGTTGAAGGTATGAAAAGACTCAAGGCCGGAGACGGCATATCAGTATTAAAGTGATTTGGGGTGCAGGGATGGAAAAAGGAATAATATATGCGGCGGTAAAGCATAAGAAAATCACATTATTCATAGTGGCCTTTTTCATGGTTTTGGGAATATACAGCTACTATCTGCTTCCAAGGCAGGAATATCCGGATATAACCCCTCCTGTAGCACTTATAACCACTTCATATCCGGGAGCATCCCCTATGGATGTGGAAAGGCTGGTAACAAGCAAAATTGAGGAGGAAATCAAAGAGCTTAAAGGTTATGACTATTCCGATTCAACCTCAAGGAACAGCTTTTCTGTAGTGGTGCTGAGGCTGGAGAAAAGCGCTGATATTGACAGGTCATGGACTGAGCTTAGGCGAAAGATGGAGGATATTCAGGATGAATTGCCTCAAGGCTGTGGGAAGATAGATATAAATACAGACTTGGTTGATACGGCAGGAATGATAATAAGTATGTCAGGAGACAGCTACAGCTATGAGGAGCTGGCCTCCTATGCTGAAGAGCTGAAGGATGAGCTGAGCTCGGTTTCCGGGGTATCAAGATTTGATATTGTAGGAAAGCAGGAAAAGGAAGTAAAAATTGATGTTGATTCATATAAGCTCAACTATATGGGCCTTTCCATGGAAGACCTGGGGAACATAATTGCCGCCCAGAATATAAAGATACCGCCGGGACAGGTTAACGACGGGACTACAAAGATAGATGTAAGCATACCTCCAGTATATTCAACCCTTTCAGATATTGAGAATACGATTATCGGGGTGTCTGAAGAGAACGGTTCCGCAGCAAGGCTGAAGGATATTGCCGCGGTATCAATGGGTTTGGAGGAATCCAACTATAAAATCAAGCATAATGGCAGAAATTCAGTGCTTCTGACCGGATTCTTCAAGGAAAACATGAATGTCGTGCTTGTAGGGGAGGATGTGGATAAGATCATAAGCAGCTTCAAGAGCAGGCTGCCCGTGGGAATAATATTTGATAAGGTTCTATTCCAGCCGGAGGACATAGGCAAGTCAATAAATGACTTCATACTTAACCTGATTGAGGGAGTACTGTTTGTAGTTATTGTGGTATTCATAAGCATGGGCTTGAGGAATGCGCTTATTGTTTCAACAGCGATACCTGCTTCAATAATAAGCACATTTATTGTCATGGGCTTTGCAGGTATTAAGCTGCATCAGATATCGGTAGCTGCACTTATAATATCCCTGGGGATGCTGGTGGATAATGCAATTGTTGTAAGTGATGCAATTCAGGTGAGGATGGACAGTGGGGAGGAGAAGATGAAGGCATGCGTTGAGGGTGTAAAGGCGGTTGCGACCCCGGTTTTTACATCTACTCTGACAACTGTAGGGGCCTTTATACCTCTTCTGATGCTGCCTTCGGTATCCGGCGAATATATAAAAAGTGTGCCTCAGATTGTAATAATTTCCTTGGCTCTGTCCTATCTTGTTGCGTTGTTTGTTACCCCGACAATGGCCTATTTATTTTTCAAACCGGGAAATGACAAGGAAAAAGTCTTTAGGATAAAAGGGTTATTCGACAGGCTGCTTCAATTGGGTCTGAAGAAAAAGAAGAGCACTATAGCTTTATCACTTATGGCCTTTGTATTGACAATTGTCATGGCTCTGAACCTGGGACTCCAGTTTTTTCCGAAGGCAGACAAGAACATGATGTATATAGATGTAAGGACTGAGCAGAATTCTGATATAGGAAAGACAGAACAGCTTATGGACGAGGTCGGCATATTGCTCAGGGAGCAAAAGGAGGTAATAAGCCTCACTGCTGCTATTGGTGACGGACTTCCTAAATTCTATAATGCAATGCCTACTTATACCAAGTCCCAGGATTTTGGGCAGTACATGATTAGAATAGACCTGAAAAAGGGAGGCCGCTTCAGAAATAATACACAATTCGCAAACTACATGCAGCATCAACTGGACGGAAATATATCAGGAGGAGTGATAACTGTAAAGGAACTGGAGCAAGGGGACCCGGTAGGTTCTCCGGTAACTGTCAGAATAACAGGCAGAGATATTGAAAGACTTGGAGAGGCTGCTGAACAAATTAGGAAAATGCTGTCCAACATTGATGGGACAATGAATACAGATGATGATTTTTCAGACAGAGTATACAAGTTCAATATAGGCATAAGCAGTGACAAAGCGGGTATTTATGGAGTATCGAATTATGAGCTGCAAAATGAGGTGAATATGCTGCTCCAGGGCAGGACAGTATCAGTGTTCAGGAAGGATGGCAATGAATACAATATAGTGCTGAAAGGAAATATAAAGAGCAAGGAAGATCTGGAAAATTTCAGGCTGAAATCAGCAGCAGCCGGCAGCAAGGTGGTGCTGAAGGAACTGGCTGATATTGGCCTGACCAGTGAGCTTCCGGCTATAAGGAAGCATGACGGGGAGTTGTGTGTTACGGTGTACAGCGATGTGCAGTCAGGCTTCAGTGCGGTTAATATTGAAGAAATACTGAAAAAGGATATAAGGGCTTTGGAGCTGGAGGATGTCGAAATAGTATACAGTGGCGAAAAGAGCAAGATTAATCAGTATTTTGGTGAGCTTGGAAACTCCTCGATTTTCGCTGTGCTTGTAATCTTTGCCATTCTGATGTTTCAGTTTGACTCTTTTCTGCAGCCTCTGATCATAATGCTGACCATACCTCTTTCGGTAATAGGCTCGGTGCTTGGCTTGTTCATGTTCAGGCAAACCTTGTCCTTTACGGCTTTGCTCGGGATGGTCAGCCTGCTGGGTGTGGTCGTGAATAATGCGATAATACTGGTGGATTACATCAATAATGAAAGAAGGCATGGAAAATCTATTGATACAGCGTGCAAGGATGCTGTAAACATGCGGTTCAGACCCATTATGTTGACGACTACTACAACTGTTATTGGTCTTGTACCCCTTGTTATGTCAGGCAGTCAGCTTTTTGCGCCCATGTCAATATCACTAATGTTCGGATTGATGTTGTCTACATTGTTAACTTTGGTTATTATACCTGTTGTATACAGTACGGTTCATCGCCCCTGATGATAAAAAATCAGGGGTTTTGTCATTTTTTTAGCCATTTTGTAATGACTGGAAAGCTTTTTAATACTATAATTAATATAGGTCTAATATTGAACGCACGAGTGCGAATTCAATAACAACCAAGGAAAGCATTTTGCTAAATATGAATTATTGTAAATATGTAATTTGCATAATGCTTAAGGGGTGAGGCAGATAATGAGGCAGGTAGTCGGCAATCTCAGAAGGCAGGAATATGTCAATGCGAGCAATGTCGAAGCTTTAAGGAAATATATAAGAGTCAGGAACCCCAATATTTCCAAAGAGGAGTTTTCTGCCGTATTTGCTGATGCCCTGCATAAGATCATTGATACAAGGATATCTCAGTTTGAAGAAAAGCATAGGAAAAAGATAAAAGACGATGTATTGAGAAAAGCTGTTAAGAAAAAGGATTTTTCTATAAATGCAGCAGAGGTATTCACCTCCTGTCTATCCATGAAGCTGCGCGAGGACAGCTATATAAACAACTTTACCCAATGGATAAATCAGAATCAGCCTGTCACGGTTTCCGCCGGGAACGTGGACAAGCTTGTTTCAAGGGTAGAACAGCTTGAAGAGGAATACATAGAAAACAATCTGGAGGAGATATTCAATGAATTTGAAGCCGGCGGGACAGAAGATGAAGTATTGGTTGCATTGGAATCCAGATTGATTAAAAAGGTTAAGGAGTTCTGCTTTAAATATGTGAAGCCTTCCATGAAGCTGGTACTGCCTGCAGCATTACCCCTGGTAATTATTACTGCCTTTGTATTTGCAGACCAGCTCGGCGATAACAGGATACATGCACTGCAGCATCAGGATCAGGGCAAATATGCAAATATAGCAGAGGAACAGGTGGACCGGTATCTGACGTTGGAATCCAGGGTATTGAAGAAGCTGGGCAGTTCCGGAGGGGAAAAGGGTCTGGTATTGCTGGACGGCCTCCACGATGAGCTTAGGTATGAAGAGGTGGACAGGAAGGAGCTTAAGAAGTGGCTTGACAAGAAAAATTCCATGCTCTCAGAGGAGCCGTATTTCACAGCAATAATTGCAACATCAGAAAAATATGACATACATCCGCTGCTCATGTTTGCTATTGTAGGGCAAGAGCAAGCCTTTGTACCCAAAAGCGGAGCAGCTGCAAAAAAAATAGCAAACAATCCTTTCAATGTATACGGCAGTTGGGAGAAATACAATACGGATATTTACGATTCCTCACGGCTTGCAGCTGACACAATAATAAAATCCAGCCGTAACAGGCCGGCGTATATGAACACTATCAAATGGATCAATAGAAGATATGCAGAGGACCCCAATTGGTGGAACGGGGTATCCATGCTTTTCACCCAGATGGAAAAAGAGATTGCCAACTAAAAAAAACTGGCATTTTAAAAGGGTTTTTGGTTGTTTTTGTAGAAGTATATTTTAAATTGAAATTATATGGAAATGTTATCCGAAATCCCAATGGGAGGATGAGATGGTTCCATAAAAGTGGATTATGGCCGAATAGATTAGGGGTGTGATGGATTGATACAATTAAAGAGCGTATGCAAGGAATTTGCAGATGGGCATAAGGTGTTGAACAATATCAACTTAACTATAAACAATGGAGAATTCGTTTTTCTTGTAGGCTCCAGCGGAGCAGGCAAGTCAACTATTATAAAGCTGTTGCTCAAGGAAATTGAGCCTACATCGGGAAACATCATCGTAGATGACAGGGACATAACAAAATATAAAAGAAGGGAAATCCCTTTTCACAGAAGGAACATCGGAGTGGTCTTCCAGGATTTCAGACTATTGCTGGAAAAGACTGTATATGAGAATGTTGCTTTTGCAATGGAGGTCATAGAGGCTCCGCCAAAGGAGATAAGGCGTCAGGTTCCCATTGTGCTGAGCATGGTCGGCTTGAGCAGGAAAGCAGGCCTTTATCCTAACCAGCTTTCAGGAGGAGAGCAGCAGAGAGTATCTCTGGCAAGAGCAATGGTCAACAGTCCCTCTATTCTGATTGCGGATGAGCCCACAGGTAATCTGGATCCTGATATGTCCTGGGATATAATGAAGACGTTGACCGAGATAAATCAAAGGGGAACTACCATATTAATGGCTACCCACGCCAGGGAAATAGTAGATAGAATGAAGAAGCGGGTAATTGCAGTAGAGAATGGTGTAATTTCCAGGGATGAAAAGCGAGGTGGGTACGGCAGTGAAGCTTAGAACAGGTAAGTTTTTTATCAGAGAAGGCTTCGGAAGCCTTAAAAGAAACAGGACAATGAGTGCTGCGGCAATAACATCGGTAATAGCTTCGCTTTTGGTAATAGGAATATTCTTTATCATTGTGCTTAATATTGATTATGCTGCAACCAAGCTGGAATCACAGATTGAGATGATGGTATACCTGAATGACGGATTAAGTGAAAACATTGTCAGCACCATGGGTACCGAGATAAGATCAATAAATGGAGTACAATCTGTAGAGTTTATATCCAAGACTGTTGCCCTCAAGAATCTGGAGAAGAATTGGGGCGAAAACTCTTATTTACTGGAGGGTCTTGATGGAGATAACCCTCTTCCGGATGCTTTCCTTATTACTCTTTCAGATCCTACCCTGGCATCCGGTGTGGCAATGTCGGTATCATCAATATCTAATATAGAGAAAGTAGTATATGGGAAAGAAGAGCTCGCAAAGCTTTTGAGTACAACCTATGTGCTGAGAATGAGCAGTGTTGTGATAATACTCATACTTCTGTTTATTTCTATATTCATAATAGCAAATACCATAAAGCTTACACTTTATGCAAGAAGACGCGAAATCGGAATAATGAAATTCGTAGGAGCCACAGACTGGTTTGTGAGAATGCCCTTCATAATTGAAGGGATAATAGTGGGCGTGATTGGAGCTGCAACTGCAAGTGTCATACTGGGATTTGCCTATTATTATTGCTCCGGCCTTGTTAAGAACCAGATGATAGGCTTTATGTCCATATCCCTTATGCCTTTTAATCAGATTATAACAAGCATGGTGATGCTTCTGATCACTGTAGGGATTATAATTGGTGCGGCGGGGAGCTTTGTTTCGGTAAGAAAGTTTATCAGAGTATAGGAGGGGTAAAGTTTGAAGAAAAGAATAGCTGCAGTCTTGCTGGCATTGATACTATCAATACCCTTCGCCAATGTGTATGCGAAGAATCCTGATGAAATTGACAAGCTTCAGCAGGAACAGGACAAGGTGAATCAGCAGATTAAGAAGACACAGCAGATGATGAACCAGGTGAATAGTGAGAGGAAAAGTGTATCAAAGTCAATAGAAGATTTGGATAACAAGCTTAACCAGGCTGAAAACGAGCTTGCACAAGTGGAAAACCTGCTTTCCCAGCTGGAGAACCATATTGCAGTCACCACCAGAGAGCTTGAAAGAGCCTCCAGTGAAGCCAACAATCAAAAGGACCTTCTGAAAAAGAGAGTCAGGGTCATGTATGAGAACGGAAACGTAGGATACATGTCGGTTATATTGAACTCCGCAAGCTTTTCGGATTTCATATCCAGACTCGATTTTCTCAAAAAGATAATTAGCTTTGATATGAATCTGTTGAATAAGATGAAAAGTCACCGTGATTCGGTTGCAGATAAAAGAAACCAACTGGAATCAGAGCTGCAGGAAAAAGAAAGGCTAAAAGCGCAGATGGCTGATAAGAAGGAACAGGTTGAGACAGCAAAGCAGGATAGGGAGAAGACCTTCAAGGATCTCACCAAAGACCTGAAAGAGCTGGAGCGCCAGGAAGACAACCTATTGGCAAAGTCTAAGGAGTTTGAAAAGAAGATAGTCGAATTGCAGTCTAAAGAAAAGTATATAGGTGGAACGATAGGCTGGCCTTCACCAGGTTATTACAAGATAACATCTCCTTATGGCTATAGGAATCACCCTATACTTAAGAAGACGAAGCTGCATACGGGAATAGATATCGCAGTTCCAAGCGGCACTACTATAATTGCGGCAAATTCAGGCACGGTCATATATTCAGGCTATAATGGAGGCTATGGCAATACTGTAATCATAGACCACGGCGGCAAGATATCCACGCTTTATGCCCATAACAGCAAGCTTCTGGTAAAAGTGGGCGATAAGGTTGAAAAGGGCAAGGCAATAACAAAGTCCGGCAGCACCGGCTTGTCAACAGGCCCCCACCTTCACTTCGAGGTAAGGGAAAACGGCCAGCACGTGGACCCAATGAAATATCTGACAGGGAAATAATGCCGCTAAAGCGGCAGATGCGAGATACGAGATTCGAGTTGTAGGGAACGCATTGTATGCGTTCCGCTGTAGGGGCGACCATTGGTCGTCCGCACAGACTTCGAAGCCCGGCCTCAATTCTCGTATCTCGTATCTCGAGTCTCGCATCTAAAAATACACCGACAAGGTGTATTTTTTATTTTTTGTATATTTGACACAAGGTTAGCCAATATTATACAATGTAAATGCAAATTATTTGCAAAAAGGGGAATGGATAATGAAAAAGGTAATTACAGCAATAATTATCTTGCTATTATTTGGCATGGTGCTGCCGGGATGTGCAGAAGCAGGTGAAAAGTCCTCCGGTGAAAGCAGACAGGTTAATGCGGCTAAGGATAGGCTGAAAATATATACCAGCTTCTATCCCATGTATTTTCTTGCAGGCGAAATAGCAGGGGACAAAGCAGAGGTAGTAACCATGGTGCCGGCGGGAGCGGAGCCTCATGACTGGGAGCCTACTCCTAAAATGGTGGTAGAGCTGAATAAAGCAGATATGTTGATATATAATGGAGCGGGAATGGAAGCATGGATAGAAAACATACTGCCTATTATAGACAAAAACAGAATAAAGATAGTTGATACCAGCACAGGTATAAAGCTTCTGAAGTCTGAGAGGCACAGCGAAGAAGAACATGAAGAGGAAGGGCACGAGCATGGAATCTACGACCCGCATATATGGGTAAGTCCAATAAGAGCCATGGAGCAAGCACGTAATATTTATGATGCGCTTGTTGAAATTGATTCTGCAAATTCCGATTATTATGAGAAAAATATGATAGAACTGAATTTGAAGCTCACCAAGCTGGTTGAAGACATAAGGGATGCTTCAAAGTATTTTAAGAGTAATGTGATAGTTGTTTCCCATGAGGCTTTCGGATATTTTGCAAATGATTATGGCTTCAAGCAGGTTGCGATCAGAGGGGTCAATCCTCAGGAAGAACCCAGTCCATCAAAAATGGCAGAGTTGGTTAGAGAATGCAGGGAAAAGAATGTCAAATACATATTCTTTGAAAAGCTCACAAGTCCAAAGCTTTCTGAAGCTTTGGCAAGGGAAGTAGGAGCAGAAACTCTGGTGCTTAACGATGTTGCCGGTCTAAGTGAAGAGGACATAAAATCCGGAAGGGATTATATAACGGTAATGTACGAGAATCTTGAAAATTTGAAAAAGGCATTGGGGGATTAAATGGGAGCAGATATTATAAAAATTGAAGATATAAGCTTCGGGTACGACAGGATCAATGTGCTTGATGGAGTCAGTACCACTATATTTGATGGAGATTTCTTGGGTATAGTTGGTCCAAACGGCTCCGGTAAAAGCACACTGCTCAAAATTTTTCTTGGTTTGATAAAGCCTCAGAAAGGGACTATCAAGGTTTTTGATACTGACATTAATAAATTCAATCAGTGGGGCAAAATAGGCTATATACCGCAAAAGGCAACTTCCTTCAACCAGGGCTTTCCGGCAACCGTGGAAGAGGTGGTTTCTGCAAATCTTTATCCCATGCTGGGGCTGGCAGGACGCATAAGCAAAAGCCACAGGGAAAAGGTTGAGGAAGCGCTTCAGACAGTAAATATGCTGGAATATAAGAAAAGAATTATAGGAAGGCTTTCCGGAGGCCAGCAGCAGAGAGTATTCATCGCCAAGTCCCTGGTCAGTGCTCCGCGGGTGATATTCATGGACGAGCCTACAGTAGGCATTGATCAGAAATCGGAGGAAAGCTTTTATGAATTGATGGATTCTCTCAATAAGACCAGAGGTATTACTTTGGTAATTGTTACTCATGATACCGGCGCTATTGACAGGAGAGTCAACAGGATATTGTGCCTGTCCGAGGGAAAGCTGCGTGAGCATGACTGTACAATAAACCAAGGTGCAGACATATTTAGAGAGGTTTATGAAAAGCATAACAGGTCGTGGATAACACACAGGCATTAGTGCCTTTCAACACAACAAATTTATTTTTATTTAAGTGTTGAAAATGCACATCATTGGCGTTGTGCTCTTACAGGGTACATGGAGGTAGTAACCGATGTTTGAACTGCTTAATTTTGAATTCATGCAGAGAGCCTTTGCGGCAGGACTTTTAATTGCGGTTATCTGTCCGCTCATAGGAACCTTTGTTGTTATGAGAAGGCTGTCCATGATAGGGGATACACTTTCCCATGCTTCTCTGGCAGGTATTGCGGCAGGAATGCTGGGAGGAATTTATCCTTTATGGGGAGCACTGGTTTTTTCCCTTGCTGCCGCCATCGGTATTGAGAAGCTGAGAAAGCGTTTTTCACAGTATGCCGAGCTGTCGATATCCATAGTGCTTTCGGCAAGCATAGGCCTGGCTGTTGTATTGATCAGTCTTGCCAAGTCCTTTAATGCGGATCTCATGAGCTATCTATTCGGAAGTATAATAGCTGTCAATATGCTGGATATATATATTATCCTTGGTCTGAGTATTATCATAATTATTTCTGTATGGCTTCTTTACAAGGAGTACTTCTATATGGCATTTGATGAGGAGGGGGCAGAGCTGGCCGGAATACCTGTAGCTGCCCTCAACACGTATTTTACAGTCCTGACAGCTATGACTATAGTGGTTTCCATGAGAGTTGTTGGCATGCTGCTGGTATCTTCTCTTATGGTAGTCCCTGTAGCCTCCAGCTTGCTGATATCAAGGAGCTTTAAGAATACGATTTTTTTATCGGTAATTTTTGCACTAATAGCTGTAATAATAGGCCTCTTTACATCCTACTACTTTGATCTTGCACCGGGAGGCTCCATAGTATTGACCTCAGTATTTATGCTTCTTGCTGTTTTAACCATAAAGAAAATATTCAAAATGCAGTGATCCTGCGGAGAAGACAAGGAAGTGTGGAAATGAAGGATTTGGGAAAGCTTGAAGCGGTGCTGAAGGATAAGGGTTATAAGCTTACCGGACAGAGACGGCTTATTATTGAGGTTTTTAATGAAAGCCACGGTCATTATACAGCCCAGGAAGTTTTTGACCTGGTAAGAGAAAAATCCAAGAGTATTAATTTTTCCACCATTTACAGGAACCTTGAGCTATTAAGTGATCTGGAGATAATAGACAAGCTGCAGCTGGAAAGCGGCATCAGCCATTATGAGCTTTGCGGCCTGGAGCACCATCATCATGTAATATGCAAGAAATGCGGGGATATGCAGGAGATTGATGTGTGCCCCTTTGCAGGCCTGGAGGAGGAGCAGCTGAAGGCCATCGGCTTCAAGGCTACCGGTCATAAATTTGAGATCTACGGATATTGCAGTAAATGCAGCCTTTCAAAGGAGTAAGTATAAATTGAAGTTTAGGATAATATATAAAAGGTGATAGTAATATAATATTTATGAGGTGAAATTGATGATAAGTAAAAGAGCAGCACTCTTCTGGGCATTGATATTAGTAATTGTAACAGCTTTCGGTACTTTTGTAGCTGCGAATACAGTTGCAATCAGTTTAGGAAACAAGGTAGTAATAGCAAAGGATGATTTTGAAACGGTAAAAAGTCTGGAGAAGTTATTGAGCCTTAAGGAATATATTAAGGGTTACTATGTGGAAGGTGCAGAGGACAATAAGCTGATAGAGGGCGCAATCAAGGGAATGTTTGAATCTTTGGGGGATCCGTATTCAGTATATATGACAAAGGATGAATTCAAGAATTTCAATGAATCGACCAAAGGCTCCTATGGCGGTATCGGAGTTATAGTCACCAGAAGTGAAGACGGTTATGTAACAGTTGTGGCTCCGATAGAGGATACGCCGGGAGAAAAGGCGGGACTAAAAACCAATGATAGAATCATTAAGGTTGATGACAAGGATATAATAGGTATTGATCTGGAAGCTGCGGTTACTCTGATGAAGGGCAAGAAAGGCACCCAGGTCGTATTGACGGTAATGAGGGAGGATGTCAGAGAGCCTCAGGAGTTTAAAATAACAAGAGAAGAGATTATCTTGAAGACTGTGAAAAGCAATATGATGGAGAATGATATAGGTTATATAAGAATCAGCATGTTTGATGAGGATACCGGAAGTGAGTTCAAGAAAGCTTTAAATGCTCTTACCGCACAGAATATGAAAGGTCTTGTAATAGATTTGAGGCAAAACCCGGGAGGCTTCATAGACCAATGCGTCGCGGTAGCTGACGAGCTGCTGGATGAGGGCCTTGTGGTTTATACGGAAGACAAGGCAAAGAAAAGAGATGACTACAAATCAAAAAAAGGTAAGACTGATGTACCCTTTGTGGTATTAATAGATGAGGGAAGTGCCAGTGCCTCTGAAATAGTATCCGGTGCAGTCAAGGACAGAAAAGCAGGACTTCTAATAGGTACTAAGAGCTTTGGAAAGGGCTTGGTTCAATCCATTGAACAGCTCAAGGACGGCTCCGGAATGAAGCTTACTACACAGAAGTATTATACTCCCAATGGCATTAGTATCAATAAGGTAGGAATACAGCCGGATATTGAAGTCAAGCCCATGGAACCAAGAGGGGACGAGAAGCCTGAGGATGTAAAGGATGTACAGTTGGAGAGAGCTATTGAGGAACTGATGAACCAAATGAAGTAATTCGAGGTGCTTTATGGTTACTTTACTTAAGATTGCAGGACTTATATTCGAGCAATTCGGAAGCCTCTTGTCAGACGAGTTTTTCTGGATAATAGTATTTATACTTATTATGATATACAGAAAGAATTCGGGGATGGAGGAAAGAATGTTGGGCAGCAGCTATCCCTTGATTTACAAGGTGTCAAGCTCTGTGCTGTTCGGTTTGGCCGGAGGCTTGGCAGGAAGCCTGCTTGTAATTCTTGTGGGTATAAGTATTGAGGATTATACAAGAGTAGGAGGAGGCTCACTGATAGAGGCAATCACGTATATTTGGGTAATTGCTGTTCTACTGGCAATGATTAACCCAAGATACCTATGCTTTTCTTATGCCGGAGGCCTTATAGCCCTAATGAATCTTACTTTCGGGTTCCCTTCGGTAAATGTTCCAGGACTGATGGCGCTAATAGGAATACTTCATCTTATAGAAAGCTTTCTTATTTGGATTGACGGATATACCTTTTCGGTACCCTTGTTCTTAAAGCGTAAGGATGGAAAAACTGTCGGAGGCTATGCCATGAATAAAATGTGGCCTATTCCTTTGGTGGTGTTTGCTGTAATGTTTGGCAGTGAAGGGGGAGGAGCAAGCCTTGCAGGAATAATCAACATGCCGGACTGGTGGCCTTTCCTGAGGCATTCGGCAGCAGGGGGCAATATGGGTTTGGTGTACATACCCCTTATGGTACCTGTAGTGTTGGGCTATGGAGATATGGCAATAACCAAAGCTCCTGCAGAAAGGTGCAGAAGCTCTGCGATAAGGCTGGGAGGTTACAGCCTGGTGCTTATTATACTTTCTGTAATTGCTTCAAAGCTGAGATTTTTTGCTTATCTGGCTGCCGCTTTTGCTCCTATTGCTCATGAAATACTTATTCTATATGGAGCTAAGGAGGAAGAAGAGGGTAAGCCTTACTTTGAAAGCAATGAGACCGGCTTAAAGGTGCTTTACGCGCAGAAGGGCACCCCGGCGGGCAGTATGCATTTGGAACCTGGTGATACGATACTGAAAATCAACGGTATGGCTATAAGCAATGAAAAGCAGCTGGCAGAATTCCTGAGCAGCTATCCTACCTTTGTATGGCTGGATATGATGAAGAAATCGGGTAATCCGGCTACAGTCGAGTATTCGGATTACAGGAACGGAATCGGCAGCCTGGGGGCAATGATAGTTCCGCATAATCCCGAATTCTATTATGAGGTAGGCAGAAGCAGCTCGATTGCAAAAAGACTGATGGACAGACTGAATATGTAAGTGCCAGGCACCGAAGTTACGCAGTTATTTGAAAAATAACTGCGTAACTTCGGTGCCTGGCACTTATTTTTTGTTTTCAATTGTATATTCCAGGAGTTCACAGAAAGCATCACGATTGCGTATATTCGCGTTCTCAAAGTATTTGAAGACATCAATGAATTCCTCTTTTTTTTCCTCACTGCTTTTATCAGAAGGGCTGCTGCCGTTGACCGGAGTTTTGCCATCCATAATTATACCTCATTTCTATTTTCAGCATTTGTGTAGCACATTTCTTTATTAATGTACATTTATATTATGAATTGCTACAAAAATATAAATATACATTCATTATTTCTCCTAATAGAATTATTATTCCCGATAAATTATACTTTAACTTGTAGGGAACGATGCCATCGCCGTTCTGCGTTCAGTATTATAATTTTTAATATTTAAATAAAATAAAAAGGGAGAGGAATAATAATGGCAAATCTATCCTTAAGGCATGTAAAGAAGGTTTATCCGGGGAATGTAACAGCAGTTAAGGATTTCTGCATGGAAATCGAGCATAAGGAATTTATTGTTCTGGTTGGGCCGTCAGGCTGTGGAAAGACAACAACTCTTAGAATGATAGCAGGACTTGAGGAAATTACCGAAGGGGAGCTGTATATAGGCGATAAGCTTGTCAATGATGTAGCACCCAAGGACAGAGATATAGCCATGGTTTTCCAGAATTATGCCTTATATCCGCATATGACTGTTTATGAAAACATGGCATTTGGTTTGAAGCTTAAGAAGGTTCCAAAGGCTGAGATTGATGAGCGGGTTAAAAAGGCTGCCAAAATTCTTGAGATAGAGACTCTGCTTGACAGAAGGCCTAAGGCATTGTCAGGGGGGCAAAGGCAGAGGGTTGCTCTGGGAAGGGCAATGGTTAGAGAGCCTAAGGTTTTCCTCATGGATGAACCACTCTCAAATCTTGATGCAAAGCTGAGAGTTCAAATGAGAACAGAGATTGCAAAGCTGCATAAGAGTCTTAACACCACCTTCATATATGTAACTCATGACCAGACGGAAGCTATGACAATGGGAAGCAGAATTGTAATAATGAAGGATGGTGACATCCAGCAGATAGACAGTCCCCAGAATGCATATGACAAGCCGGCTAATCTCTTTGTTGCAGGTTTCATAGGCAGCCCGCAAATGAATATTTTCAAGGGCACTGTTGTTGAAGAAACCGGCAAGGTGGCTTTGAAGCTCACTGATGGTACTGTATTGGGCTTGACCGACGAAGTGGCAAGGAAGCTTAAGGACAACGGTTATATAAACAAGGAGGTACATATTGGTATAAGACCGGAACACCTCCATGAAGCAGAGATAGATCCGCTTAAAAGCAATTATTCCACTATGACCGGAACAGTCGAAGTTTCAGAGCTCATGGGTTCCGAAACCAATCTGCACTTTACAAAGTGCGGCAGGCACGTAATTGCCAGAGTTGATGCAAAAACAAGCAAAAGAGCCGGGGATGATGTCGAACTGCATCTGCACTGGGATAAAATACACTTGTTTGATGGGGAAACTGAAAAGGCGATATAAAATAACAGGTAAATATGATAAAATATTAGCGGATGGGGAAACCATTCGCTTATATTTTAATCGAGGTAAAAATATGTTTGATATTAAGATACTGCTTGAAAAAGCGGCAGAGATAACTGAAAAGAGAATAGCTGTTATAATGAAGAATGAAAGTATGGTTTGTCCCGAAGGCTTCAATCTTGGTATAACCTATGAAGAGGCATGTAAAAAAGCGGGGAAAAACTATAAGGGCTGGAATATATATATGTCTGAAACTTATGGAACCAGGTGCTTTGTCTGTATCGGCTCGGACAAGTACTATGAATCTGAAGCCACTGATTTGGTAATGCTGCTCTTGAACTCAGCACTTGAAAGGGATGCTTCGGCTGAGGCATATCTAAGGAAAGCGGTGGAAGGCAAGTATGATGCAGCCGAGCTTTCCAAGCTGGAGGAAGAGCTGAAGGCCTGCCTGCCGGGGTATTTGCTGCTTGTTGACAATTTGGGCGGTTCCGGCAATGAAGTCCTTGAGATCCTGGTAAATACGATAGATGTAAAAATAAGTATTACACATGAAAACAGGATTATTGCTCTGGCGGTTGAAGAAAATATCACGGAAGCATGCAGCAGCTTCATCAAAAATGTATTAAGCGAGCTGTTGATTGAATGCGAGGCAGTGATAGGGGGAAAGGCGGAACTTGCGAAAGAGCTGCATGATCTGTACAAAAACTGTATAGAGGCGTTATGCCTCAAGCATATATACCATTTGGGGGACAGCGTCCTGAGCTATGACGGCATGTATGGGTATAGGACAGCATACAACCTGGATACTAAGCTCAAGGAATCCATAAAAGAGAGGGTATTCACAGCTGAATTCATGGAAATGGCAAACGGGGAGCTGGGAATTACCATTGAGGAGTTTTTCAAAAATAACCTTAACCTGACAGATACAGCTGCAAAGCTTTATATACACAGGAATACACTGCTTTACAGACTTGACAAAATACACAAGTGTACCGGCTTTGACCTTAAGAGATTTGAGGATAGTTGGCTTTTCAAGCTGGCATGGATGATATACAAGGAAGATGCGTCTTAAGGACGCATCAGTCACTAGACGCTAGTCTCTGGTCGCTAGATTTTAGCAGGGCTTCGAAGGCTGGGCTAAACCTATACCCATAATGAATACCAAGGGATCTAGAGACTAGTGACTCGTGACTAGCGACTAAAAACTATGTCCAATGTAAGACATAGTTTTATAACGAGCAGGGGCATCTATTCCACCTTAATTTGTCATGCCCCGTAAGCGAGTTTCAAAAAAGGCTTCCTTGGTTGTTAAAATACTTTAATGGAAGCCTTTTTTATATTTTTCTGTTGACATGGAAAGCTATAAATTATAAAATATATACGAACAAGTGTTCTAGTGGTTTTGCCAATATTTGCTGAAGTGAGTAAATATTGCATTTATGTAAACCAAATACCATTGTGGTATAATTTAATGGTTACTTTAAATTTGAGAAGGTGGAATATGGACAGATTCAAGCTTGTATCGGACTACAAGCCTACAGGAGACCAGCCGGAAGCAATTGAAAAGCTGGCGAAAGGAATACTGGCAGGGGACAGGTATCAGACACTGCTTGGAGTTACGGGCTCTGGAAAGACCTTTACCGTGGCCAATGTCATAGAGAAGGTTCAGCGGCCTACTCTTGTGCTGGCGCACAACAAAACTCTGGCCGGACAGCTGTGCAGCGAGTTCAAGGAATTTTTCCCGGATAATTGTGTAGAATACTTCGTCAGTTATTATGACTATTATCAACCGGAGGCATATGTTGCACGGTCTGACACCTATATAGAAAAAGAAGCCGATATCAATGATGAGATTGATAAGCTCCGGCATTCGGCAACAGCTGCGCTTTTTGAGAGACGGGATGTTATTATCGTAGCCAGCGTCTCCTGTATATACGGCCTTGGAGATCCTGAGGATTACAGATCTCTTGTGCTTTCCTTGAGGAAGGGTATGGTTAAGGACAGGGACGAGGTTTTAAGAAAGCTTATCGACATCCAATATGACAGGAATGATATAAACTTTGTCCGGGGAACCTTCAGGGTAAGAGGGGATATTGTGGATATTTTCCCTGCTTCCTCATCAGATAAGGCAATAAGAGTGGAATATTTCGGTGACGAAATAGAAAGAATCCTTGAGATAGACTCTCTCACCGGAAATATTGTGGGAGAGCGGCAGCATGTTTACATATACCCTGCTTCTCACTTTGCTACTACCAAAGCGAAGCTGGAGACTGCAATAAAGACCATTGAAGCAGAGCTGGAGCAGCGGATAAAGGAACTGAAAGAGCAGGATAAGCTGTTGGAAGCCCAGAGACTTCTGCAAAGAACCAATTATGATATTGAAATGATGAAGGAAGTGGGCTACTGCTCCGGGATAGAAAACTATTCAAGGCATATCAGCGGCAGGGCGCCAGGGAGTTCACCCTACACGCTGCTGGACTTTTTTCCTGAGGATTATCTTCTGGTAGTTGATGAATCACATGTTTCAATACCTCAGGTCAGAGGTATGTACTTTGGAGACAGGGCCAGGAAAGAGTCCCTTGTTGATTATGGCTTCAGGCTGCCATCTGCATTTGACAACAGGCCATTGAATTTTGAAGAGTTTGAGCAGCGGCTCAACCAGGTGGTTTATGTAAGTGCTACACCGGCCAAGTATGAGCTGGAGAGAAGTACTCATGTGGCTGAGCAGATAATAAGGCCTACCGGACTGGTTGATCCGGAGATAGAAGTGAAGCCGGTAAAAGGCCAGATAGATAGTCTTATAGGCGAAGTAAAGGAAAGGGTAGAAAAGAACCAAAGAATTCTGGTGACTACCCTTACGAAAAAGATGGCTGAGGATTTGACTACATATATGAAGGAATTGGATATCAGAGTCAGATATTTACACTCGGATATTCTTACCATGGAGAGAATGAAGATACTCAGAAGTCTCAGGTTGGGCGAGTTTGATGTGCTTGTAGGCATAAACCTGCTGAGGGAGGGCTTGGACCTTCCGGAGGTATCACTGGTAGCTATATTGGATGCGGACAAGGAAGGATTTCTGAGGTCGGAGACCTCTCTCATCCAGACAGTCGGCAGAGCAGCCAGAAATGTGGAGGGAAAGGTAATCATGTATGCGGACAAAATTACCGACTCCATGAAAAGGGCTATAAGTGAGACTAACAGAAGAAGAAAAATTCAGATAGACTATAATGAGAAGCATGGAATTGAGCCCAAGACTATAAGGAAAGCGGTACATGAAATCATTGAAGCCACTACTGTTGCGGAAGAGTCTGCAAAATACGGCGTGAAGCAGGATATAGAACATTTGAGGAAAGAGGACATTGTCAGACTAATTTCTGCTTTGGAGGAAGAGATGAAGGATTGTGCAAGAGCTATGCAGTATGAACGGGCGGCAGAGCTTAGAGATAAAATAATCGAGCTTAGGCAGAAGGTAAAAAAATAAGAGGTGTATAATGGCAAAGGATAAAATAATTATTAAGGGTGCGAGAGAGCATAACCTTAAGAACATAGATATAGAAATACCAAGGGATAAATTTGTAGTACTGACAGGTCTCAGCGGCTCCGGCAAGTCCTCACTGGCCTTTGATACGATATATGCAGAGGGGCAGAGGCGTTATGTAGAGTCCCTTTCTGCCTATGCAAGGCAGTTCCTGGGACAGATGGAGAAGCCGGATCTGGATTATATTGAAGGCCTGTCTCCCGCCATATCTATAGATCAGAAGACCACTAACAGGAATCCCCGGTCAACGGTGGGCACTGTAACAGAAATATATGATTACCTTAGACTTCTTTTTGCAAGGATAGGAATACCTCACTGCCATGTGTGCGGCAAGGAAATATCACAGCAGACTGTAGACCAGATGGTTGACTATATAAAAGCCCTTGAGCCGGGAACAAAGATACAGCTCCTTGCCCCTGTTATCAGAGGGAAGAAGGGGGAACACCAGAAGCTTATTGAGGATATTAAGAAGAGCGGCTATGTAAGAGCAAGGATAGACGGCGAGATTTTGGACCTTAATGAGGAAGTAAAGCTGGAAAAGAACAAGAAGCATACCATAGAGGTAATTGTTGACAGGATAGTAGTCAAGGAAGGTATAAACAAGAGACTGACCGATTCTCTGGAGACGGTGCTGAAGCTTTCCGGGGGAACTGCCTTGATTGATATAATTGATAAGGAAGAAAGACTATTCAGTCAGAATTTTGCATGTACCGATTGTGGTATAAGCATAGAGGACCCGGCACCCCGAATGTTTTCCTTCAACAGTCCCTTTGGGAAATGCCCTGTTTGCGACGGTTTGGGAGAGCTTAGAAGAATTGACCCGGACCGGGTGATACCCGACAGGGGGAAGTCAATAGCTGAAGGTGCTATAGAACCTTGGAAGAATTATGATGAGGATACCTGGTACTACAATATACTTGAAGCGGCGTCCAGGCACTACGGCTTCAGTATGGATACACCTGTCTGCCAATTGGATGACAAGATAGTCGACATACTCCTTAACGGCAATGACGGTGAAAAAATTAAAGTCAGATATGAGAGAGAATACGGCAAAGGCGAAGTAATGGTGTCCATTGAGGGTGTTGTGAAAAATCTGGAAAGGCGTTATAGAGAGACCAAGTCTGACTATATGAGGAACGAAATAGAGAATTTCATGTCTTCCATACCTTGCCCGGAATGCAAAGGAACAAGACTTAGGAAGGAAAGTCTGGCAATCAGGATAGGCGGACTTTCAATTGCTGAGGTATGCGACATGTCTGTCTACAAGATAAAGGACTTTTTTGATGAGATCACACTTACTGAGAAGCAGAAAATCATTTCAAAGCTAGTATTGAAAGAAGTGAAGGAACGTCTTGAGTTTCTCATAAATGTAGGCTTGGAATACCTTACTCTTTCCCGTACGGCAGGAACCCTGTCCGGGGGTGAAGCCCAGAGGATAAGGCTTGCAACCCAGATAGGCTCCAGTCTTGTGGGGGTATTGTATATACTCGATGAACCAAGCATTGGCCTTCATCAGAGAGATAACGGAAAGCTTCTGAAAACACTCCGGAACCTCACGAACCTGGGAAATACCCTGCTGGTTGTTGAACATGATGAGGATACAATGCATGAGGCAGACTATATTATTGATATGGGGCCGGGAGCAGGGGCCCATGGAGGAGAGGTAGTTGCAGCGGGACCCCTGGACAATATACTGGCCTGCGAAGAATCCATAACCGGTCAGTATCTGAGTGGGAAAAAAGTAATTCCCGTACCGGAGGAGAGAAGAAAGCCCAATGGCAAATGGCTTGAAATAAATGGGGCAAATGAAAATAATCTCAAGAATCTGGATGTTAAAATACCATTAGGTGTTTTTACTTGTGTAACAGGAGTATCCGGCTCAGGGAAAAGCACTCTGGTAAATGAAATATTGTATAAGGAACTGGCCCACAAGCTGTACAGATCCAAGGACAGGGCCGGAGAACACAAGGGTATCAAAGGAATTGAATATATAGACAAGGTTATCGATATTGACCAGTCACCAATAGGAAGGACACCCAGATCCAACCCTGCCACCTATACAGGAGCCTTTGACATCATAAGGGAAGTATTCGCAATCACCCCCGAAGCCAAAATGAGGGGCTACAAGAACGGCAGATTCAGCTTCAACGTAAGGGGTGGAAGATGTGAGGCTTGCAAGGGTGATGGAATCATTAAGATAGAGATGCAGTTCCTCCCTGATGTATACGTTCCCTGCGAGGTTTGCAAAGGAAAGAGATACAACAGGGAGACACTGGAGGTAAGATACAAGGGGAAGAACATCTCCGAGGTTCTTAACATGACAGTGGAGGATGCTGCCGGATTCTTTGAGAATATACCCCGGGTGCAGAGAAAGCTGCAGACACTTCATGATGTCGGTCTGGGCTATATCAGGCTGGGACAGCCGTCCACAGAGCTGTCCGGCGGAGAGGCGCAGAGGATCAAGCTGGCCTATGAGCTGTCAAAGAGAAGCACCGGCAAGACAGTGTATATTTTGGATGAGCCTACCACAGGCCTTCATATAGCAGATATCCACAAGCTGCTGGGTATACTTGACAGGCTTGTGGATACTGGAAATACCGTTATAGTGATAGAACACAACCTGGATGTTATAAAAAGAGCTGATCACATCATAGACCTTGGACCGGAAGGTGGAGACAGGGGGGGCACAATTGTAGGACAAGGCACCCCTGAGTATATATGCAGAATCGATGCGTCATATACCGGGCATTTCCTGAAGAAGATAATTGAAAGGGACAGAAACAGTCGCTAGTCACGAGTCACTAGTCTCTAGATTTTATGGTATTCCTTACGGGTCAAAGTATGGGCGATTCATGAATCGCCCATACATGCTTCGACGCCCAGCTCTAATCTAGTGACTAGAGTCTAGCGACTAGCGACTATAGAATATTGCGTAGCAATATTCTATTTTTTTGTCCTGTTCTTGTAATATATTGCACTATGACAAAATTTTGCAGGATATTCAGTAAAGTTTGGAGAATTATATTGAACGCACATAAGTATTTATATTGGGTGAAGTGCGGATTCAATAACGAACAAGGAAATATTTACGCGAAATTTGAATTTAGAATATATAATGTATTTCGCGAAATATATTGTACTGCACTTGCTATAACTGTAAATATATTTTATTGATGCGCCAATAATAGGGGGATGGTTATGAAGCTTAAACAACCCGGCATATATTATCTGGTGATATTCCTCGCCTTGGTTATTTTCCCGGTTATGTATACCCTTAATCTGTTCAACAGGGATATTCCCATTAACAGCTTTGAGAGCGGCAGGGATACCATTGAATTAAGGTTTCTGAGCAGTTGGGGCGGAACCGATACGAAAGCTGTGCAGCTTCAGCTGCAATTGGAAAAATTTGAAAAGGAAAACCCCGGAGTAAAAATCATAAATGAGTCAATGTCGGGAACAGAATTCCTTTTCAAGCTGAAGACCAACTTTGCACAGGGAAATGACCCTGACGTATTCGGCCTTTGGCCCGGTTCAGACATAAAGATCCTGATAAAACAGGGGAAGGTGGCAGACCTGACGGGACTGCTTGATTCAAACAAAGAGTGGACTGCCAACTTCGGTGAGGATGCATGGGGCTATGACCAGTTTGACGGCAGAATCTACGGGCTGCCCTGTGAAATCATATATGAAGGATTGTTTTTGAACAAAGACCTTTTTGCCAAATATGGAGTGAAGGTCCCGGAGACTTATGAAGAGCTTAAGGATGCCGTAGGAGTATTCAAAGATCGGGGAATAATCCCAATTGCTTATAATTCCACACCTGAAGGGACCTTTCTGTATCAGAACATCGTAATGAAGCTGGGTGGGAAGGAAGATACGGAGAATCCTTATAAGTCAGGGAAGATAAATCAATGCTATATTGACGGAATGAAGTATGTAAAAGAACTGTATGAACTGGGAGCATTTCCAAAGGATGCTTTTACAATTGATGACAAGACCAGGGATAATCTTTTTATAGAAAAGAAGGCTGCCATGATAGCACAAGGCTCATGGTTTATAGGGCTTGGTTCCTTGAATGCAGAGGATGAGACAGTAGATGTAATACCCTTTCCGGCTTTTAATGAAGGAAAGTCATACCCAAGCAGCATCATATACGGCTTAGGGAATGGAAACTTCCATATGAGTACAAAGGCTTTTGATAGCTATGAGAAAAGGGAGATGAGCATCAAACTCCTAAAATTCCTTACATCAGTAGAGACAGCAAAGCTTTTCAGCCACGAGACAGGCTTCATAAGCAATATAAGGATACCGGAAGAGGATATGCAGACCAGCAGGCTGATGAGAAAGGGCAAGGAGCTTATAGCAGATTCCTTGGAATTGGTTGGACCGACCGACAGCTTCATAGACAGGAATCTATGGGAGCAGATACTTGTTACAAGCTTCCCTCAGGTTCTGGAGGGACGAAAGACCCCGGAAGAGGTTTTTGAGGAAATGGACCGCAAAGCAATGCAGCAGTAGAATATTTGATAAAAATAATAGGAGAACTGTTATGGAGAATATCGTCAATAAATTTGTACTGTTTTATAAGAATACATCCATAAAGAACAAGCTGCTACTATTGTTTTATATACAAATAGTCATACCATTGTTTTTTATCAGTGTTACATCCTATCAGAAGTCTGCAGAAATAATTGAGCAGAAATCCATTAATTATTCCCAGGATATTCTCAAAATGATAGAGCTTCGTTTCAACGATCTTTCCAGCAGCATGCAGGTGCTTACCCTTGAACTGCTGTATGACAACAGGGTATATGATGCACTGGGCAGCAGCGGTTTTGAGGATAACATAACCATATATAAAAGAGCAAGTGAAATAAGGAGCATATTAAGGCAGGCAACCCTTTCCAGAAACGAAATACAATCCATATGCCTGGTAACAAAAAACAGGAGATTTTTCAGCTTCGATTCGGACAATGGAAAGACAAGGATAGAAATGGTACTGCCCTATGAAAGCGCAGTTGAAGCTGCAAGAAAAGGTAAGGGAAAGCTTGTATGGTTTCTTGAAAAGCAGGAGGGCAAAGTAAGCAACATATATGTCACCAGAATGGTTTATGACAGGGATAACTACAATGAAATAGGGCTTATGGCAATAAATATAAAAAAGGAGTATCTTGAGTCGGTATATACTGATTTATCCAAGGAGTCGGTGAACAACATATCCATACTCTCGGAAGATAATGAAGAAATCATAAAGGAGATCGAAAACAACGGAATACTGAATAACTTTTACCAGCATCAGATGCAGGGGAAAAGGGGTTTCTATATTGATAAAAAAGCAGGGATGCTGATATCTTATGTGCTGCTTGAGGACCCTGGTTGGAAAATTGTGTACCATATACCTCTGAAGGAGCTGTACCGGGAAATGGACACACTTAAAAGATGGGTGCTGCTCATTATGGTTTATGGGCTTATCATATTGTCAGTATTGAGTGTACTCACCTCCGTGGATATAATCACTCCGATAAACAGGCTTGTGGAGGGCATGAAAAAGGTTGAACGGGGAAATAAGCATGAAGATATAGAGCTGGACAGAAATGATGAGCTGGGGTATTTAAGTGAACGCTTCAACAGAATGTCAAAAAAGATAGATTATCTGGTAAACCGTATATACAAGGAAGAAATCGCACTTAAGGAAGCAGAGATTAAAGCACTGCAGGCACAGATCAACCCGCACTTTCTATTCAACACTCTTGAGAATATCAATTGGATGGCACAGCTTAACGGAGTTCCCGAAATAAGTGAAACCGTATCTGCCCTTGCCAAACTGATAGACGGGAGTATAGGCAGGGGGGACAGGACAATATCCTTCAGAGAAGAGCTGGAATACATCGACAATTATATGACTGTACTGAAGAACAGATACGAGAACAGGCTTGAGGTAATAAAAACACTGGATTCAGAGTTGATGGAGGTAAAAATACCAAGACTGCTGATACAGCCTCTGGTAGAAAATGCTGTAAAGCATGGAATTGAAAAGAGCCGGCGCAATGGGATAATTAGGTTGGACGCATATAGGAAAGACGGCCATGTTATATTTGAGGTTACCGACAATGGCATAGGCATGACGCAGGAGGAGCTGGAAGCACTGAACCTTAGACTTCAGGAGGATACTCTCATAATTGAGGGGAGCGGTTACGGTGCAGCCAGGAAAAGTATAGGCTTGGAAAATGTCAATAGAAGGATAAAGCTGCTCTATGGAAGCTCATATGGAGTAAAAATAGAGAGCAGCTACGACCAATATACCAAGGCTATTGTAAGGATACCTGATGAGCAGAAACCAGAAGGAGATAATAATAATGTTCAAGGTACTGATAGTTGACGATGAGTCCATCATAAGAAAAGGGCTGAAAAATATAATAGACTGGAAAAGCCTGGGCTGCGAGGTGTGCGGAGAAGCCAATGATGGTATCGAAGGCATCCGGATGATCAGAGAGCTGCGTCCGCATATTCTGATAACAGATATAAACATGCCGGAAATAGACGGGCTTAGTATGATAAAAGAGACTAAGCAGCTGCTGCCTGGAAGCAAGATAATAATACTGACCGGCTACAGGGATTTTGAATATATACAGGAGGCAATAAGACTGGGAGCCTTTGATTATGTTTTAAAGCCTTCGAAAATTGAAGACCTGACCGGGATAATAAATAAGGCAATTGCAGAGCTTCAGCATAGCTGCAAGCTGGAGGATGAGTTAAGCAGCCTAAAAAAGCATTTTGAAAGTAAAATACCGGTGCTCAGACAAAAATTGCTATATGATATCATGTTCAGAATAAATACAAAAAAAGAGGAAATTTTGGAGGAACTCAGTTTATACGGCCTCGCCATTGATGACTTTACTATCATGGCTGTGGAGGCCGATGAGGATGGGCAGGAGAATTTAAAAAGCCAATATGAAAGGCATCTGTACCAGTTCGGAATTATTAATACCTTTGAGGAAATGCTGGGTGCCGGCTTCAAGGTAGCGGATGTACCGATAAACAGCAAGACAACAGTATTCATAATTCAACCTAAGGAAGCATCTCAGGAGGATATGTCCGGCTCACTCTACAGAGATGCTGTCAGCCTGCAGGAGCTCGTAAGGAACTGCTTCAGCTTTACTGTTACAATATCCATAAGTACAAAGGGGAAGGGAGCTTTTGAACTTGCCGACAGGACAAAGGAGGCTCTTGAAGCTCTTGATTATAAATTCTATATGGGCAAGAATACAATAATACTCTATGATGATTTGAAATCCTTTTACAAATCTACCGACTTTTCCATGCTGGAGCATTATGAGAAGGTTCTTGTTCAGAAGGTCAGGTCAGGGAATGGAGACAGTGTAGCCTTGGTTCTGAAGGATATGCTGAAATGTGTGAACGAATGCAAGCTTGACAAGGAAAGCATAAAGAAGTTCTACTGGAATGCTATAAACCTGATATACACCTTGCCCACAACCATGAAGCATGATGATGAGAGCCTTCACAGCAGGAGAATAACTGAAGTATTCGGTGTTCTTGAACAATGTGAAAGCCTCATGGAGCTTAATGGAATTCTTGAAGAGATATCCATTAGTATGGCAAACAGGATAAACAGCTTTAACAGAAAAACAATAAACTCAACTCTGCAAAAGGCCCTTGATTATATCAGCATGAATTATAATGAGTCAATCACCTTGAATGAGGTTGCAGAACATACCTATGTGAGCATATACTACCTGAGCAGGATGTTTACCAAAGAGCTGGGCAAGAACTATGTAGACTATCTGAATGAGGTCAGGATAGAAAAGGCCAAGGAGTATCTGAGGGATTCCTGCTACAAGACCTATGAAATAGCGGAGCTGGTAGGGATAAAGGATGCACATTACTTCTCCAAGCTCTTTAAAAAATACACAGGGGTCACCCCCTCTGAATATAAGTCGGGTTGTTGATTGGATATCCTGGCTAATACAAGTAGTCACTAAGAGCAGCAATGCATAGCCACGTATGAATATACAGAAATTGATGGCTCTAAATAACTCAGCCTAAGAAAAACCTAACGTCCTAAAATGGTCATCCATGACCTTTAGGACTTGCTCGGCATCCTTGCCTCGCATACGGTTGTTTCTAAGGCTTCGTTATTAAGAGCCATTGACAATTTCTGTATAAGCATACTTAGGCTATGGCATTGCTGCTCTTAGGTTTGTCTTTATTCTAGGCGTTTCTGAAAAGGAACGCTTTTTTTGTGGTAAGCCCTAAAGAGTATAAGATTACATATAGCACTGAAGACACTGAAATCCACTGAACTCACGGTGGAAAAACATAAACCCTACCGTGTCATTCCGTGGAACATCCGTGTATTCCGTGTTACCCGTACCCCTTATAAGGTGGAAAATGTTGCGCTTTATTATTGCACAACATTATAATACAAAAACGCAAGATGCTCCATTTAATGAAAGGGTAATGCAGGATACTATGAGAGTAGAAAAGCAAAATGGAATTGTAATTGCGATAAAGGAGGGGGCGGCCATATGACTGAGGTGCAAAAGGCTTTGAACACCAGAGGGACTGTGGTGAAAAGACAAAAACCAGCGCTTCTTAAAGAGCTGGCAAAGAATAAGGTGTTGTACCTTATGCTGCTTCCGGGCCTGTTGGTACTGCTGGTCAACAACTACCTGCCAATGTTCGGTATCGTAATAGCCTTCAAGGATTACAACTATACAAAGGGCTTCTGGAAAAGCGACTGGGTAGGCTTTGAAAACTTTAAATACTTGTTTAACTCAAAAGCTGCCTTTCAAATTACAAGAAACACCATTCTTTACAATCTGGCATTCATAGTAATTGCTGCCACCATTGCCGTAGCACTTGCAATTATATTCAATGAACTGTTAAACAGACGACTGTCCAAGCTGTACCAAAGCGTGATGTTTCTGCCATACTTTCTTTCATGGGTTGTGATAAGCTATCTGGTATTCGCTCTTTTAAGCTCGGATATGGGTTTTATCAACAAGCTGCTTGTCAATTCAGGGATGCAGCCGGTTGAGTGGTATGTGGATCCCAGGTTCTGGCCTTTGATAATTATACTGGTGAATACATGGAAATGGACCGGATATGACAGCATCATATATCTTGCCGCAATTGTAGGCTTTGACAAATCCTTGTACGAAGCGGCAGCTGTCGATGGGGCTTCCAGATTCCAGCAGATAACCAAGCTGATGGTGCCCATGATGATGCCGGTAATTACAATACTTACATTGATAAAGGTAGGCAGGGTCTTTTTCACAGACTTCGGGTTGTTCTTCAATATTCCCAGAAACAGCGGACCGCTGTTCGATGTTACCAATGTTATCGAGACTTATGTGTTCAGGGCGTTAAGACACACAGGGGATATAGGTATGGCGTCGGCAGCCGGCTTTTATCAGGCAATAGTAGGTTTTATAGTAGTACTGACTGCAAACTATATCGTAAGAAAAATCGACAAAGACAGTTCTTTGTTTTAGGGGGGCATGAGAGATGAAGGATTGCACCAAGATTAACAAGAAAGCTGATTTTGCACTTAATATAGTTATGATTTTATGCACAATAGCGTGTGTGCTTCCGCTGATAATTGTTTTCTCAGCTTCCATAACAAATGAAAAAACGGTGACTATGTACGGCTACAGCTTGATTCCAAGAGATTTCAGCCTGGAATCCTACAAGTATATTTTCAAGAACATCATGGTAGTTCTCAGAGCCTACGGAGTGACTATGCTCGTTACTGTGACCGGCAGCACTCTCAGCCTGATAATAATATCCTTATATGCATATCCCATATCCAGGAAGGACTTTAAATACAGGAGTGTCTTCACCTTCATAGTCTTCCTTACCATGCTGTTCAACGGAGGCCTGGTTCCGTGGTACATGGTATATGTCAATGTTCTTCATATAGATAACACCATAATGGCACTTATACTCCCGTATCTGATGACCCCACTCTATGTACTGATAATGAGAACCTTCTTCATGACGACCATACCGGAAGGAATTATAGAGGCGGCAAGAATTGACGGCGCCGGAGAATTCCAGACCTTTGTAAGAATAGTACTTCCTCTGGCAAAACCCGTATTAGCCACAATTGGACTTTTCAATGTACTTACCTATTGGAATGACTGGTATGCACCTTTGCTTTTCATAAATAATGAAAAGCTTTTCAATCTCCAATACCTTATGTATAGAGTGGATAAAGCAATATTATACCTTTCAAATAATGCAGGCTCTATAAACAATGCAACTCAGATCATGGCAAACCTACCCTCCCAGACGGCAAGAATGGCAATGGCAGTTATTGCAATAGGCCCCATAATACTGGCCTATCCATTCTTCCAGAAGTATTTTGTTGAAGGTCTGACCATCGGGTCTATTAAAGGCTAACCATAGTGCCTCGTAACGTATATTCCTTCTTGGGCATGCGAGGCACTGAATCAAGGATGTGATTATTAACACTATGAAAGACAAGAAAGTTGTTGTGTTAATATTCACTAGGCTATTACCGTAAGCGGTAAGCATAAAAAAATATTAAAGGGGAGAAGAGTATGTTAAAAACCAGAAAACTTCTATGTCTTGCACTAGTGCTTGTTCTTGCACTGACCGGCGCGGCAGGCTGCGCAAAGCCGGCCACAGCACCGGCACCTGCCCCGGCAGCTGCAGAGGCTGCTGCAGCACCCGCATTGGAACCTGTTGAACTGACCTGGTTCTTTATAGGCAATGGTCAGCAGGAGGATGTAAAGCTTATTGAGGAAGAGGTCAACAAATATCTGAAGGACAAAATCAATGCTACTCTGAAGCTGCAGTGCTATCAGTGGGGAGCCGAATACGACGACAAGCTGCAGCAGATGTCTGCTTCAAGACAGGTATTTGATATTTGCTTTACGGCAGCCTGGGCAAACAACTATATGCAGAATGCTGTAAAGGGCGCCTTCGTACCGCTGAACGACAGCAAGGATTTATTAGGCAAATATGCACCAAAGACAAAAGCCTTACTGGGTGACGATTTCCTTGCAGGCTCACAGATTGACGGAATTAACTACGGTATACCTGCAAACAAGGAAAAAGCACATTCCTGGGGTTTTATAATCAAAAAGGACCTGGTTGACAAATATGGCTTTGATATCTCTGCAATAAAGACACTTGCTGACTTGGAGCCAATGCTCAAGGTAATAAAGGAGAAGGAACCGAATGTATATGGTCTGGAGGCCCTTGACGGAGAATCACCGATAAAGCTTCTTGACTGGGATGTTGTCGGTGACGACAAGTGCCCGGGGGTTGTCTATAATGATTCGAAAGATCTTGCAGTGTTCAATGAATTTGAGAAACCGGAGACAATGGAGCTTCTGAAGACAGTCAGAAAGTTCTATCAGGCAGGCTATATAAGAAAGGATGCTGCTTCGGTTACCGACTATAATGCCGATGAAGCGGCAGGTAAAATATTCGCAGCTACAAAGTCCCTTAAGCCGGGAAAAGACGCAGAAATGTCACTTACACACGGATTTGAGTGGATTCAGGTATATATAACTCCACCGGTAATATCAAGCAGAGACACCATGGGTTCACTGCAGGCGATATCAAGCACCTCCAAGAACCCTGAAAGAGCTTTGATGTTCCTTGAACTATTCAACACAGATCCATATCTCAACAATCTGATCAATTTTGGTATTGCTGATAAACACTATGTAAAGGTAAGTGATAACGTAATAAAAGCAGGTCCGGATCAGGCAAAATACAATCCGGGTACCGGCTGGATGTTCGGCAACCAATTCATCAACTACCTGTATGAGAGCGAAGATCCCAAGAAGTGGGAGCAGTTTGAAGAATTCAACGGTCAGGCCACCGGGACCAAGACTCTTGGTTTCAACTTCGACCCGTCAAGCGTAAAGAATGAGATAGCAGCAGTAAACAATCTTTGGGATAAATATGTGCCGGCTCTTGAAACCGGATCAATAGACCCGGAAATAAATGTACCCAAGTTCAATCAAGAGCTGAAGGCAGCAGGAATAGACAAGATAATAGCAGAAAAACAGAAGCAGCTTACCGAATGGGCTCAGAAGATGGGCAAATAGCAGATGAATAAGCTTAAGGCTAATATTCTTATGGAGTGTTAGCCTTAAGTATAACCTCAAATTATAATGTAGAAATGTTTTCCACTAAGAAATTCTAAGTGTAAGAAAAATTAAGGTAGAATTGTTTTCCGTTAAGAAATTCTATGGCTTTTGCTCTGTTCCGTTGCTCCCGCAAAGGAACCGCAAAAGAGAATTTCTAAGCGTAAAACAAATCTTTAAAGGAGCAGTATCCATGAAAGGGTTGTTTAGTACCGATGGAGTTGCCTATAAAATAATGACAATAATATATCAGCTTATAATACTGAATCTACTGTGGTGCATAACAAGCATTCCGCTTATAACAGCAGGAGCTTCAACTACTGCTTTGTTCTACGTTATCGGAAAGATTGTGAGAAAGGAAGAAGTGCACGAATTCAGTGATTATATCAAGGGCTTCAGAGATAATTTCAAACAAGCCACCTGCATATGGCTGATACTGTGTGCAGCATATCTTATGATATTTGCCAATCTCAGCTTTTTGGAGCGTTATAGCAGAATAGGAGGATTGATGCTGGCAATACAGCTGCCGGTGCTGGTTCAGGTGGTAATAGTTACGGTTTTTGTATTTCCATTACTTTCAAGATATGAATCAAATACCATGGATATAATAAAGGCTTCATGGATACTGGGAATAAAGCATATATTCTCCTGCCTTGCAAGCCTGGCAATTGTAGCTGTTACTTTTATACTTGCACGAGCAGTACCTGCGTTGTTTTTAATGGTTTTTACCAGCTTTGCAGCCTTAGCCATTTATATGGTATTCAACAGGATTCTGGAAAAATATCGCCCTGGAGCTGTATAATAGCCAAGGGTGTTGTTATATGAAGGAGAATTATTATGCAGTATGGGTATTTTAATGATATAAGCAAGGAATATGTTATAACGAATCCCAAAACCCCTGTAAAATGGATTAATTATGTTGGGGATCTTAACTTTGGAGGCTTTGTCGATCATACGGGAGGGGCTCTTATCTGCAAGGGGGACCCTGCAATAAACAGAATCACAAAGTATATACCACAGCTTCCTGCGTCCGAGTTCAAGGGTGAGACCTTGTATGTAAGGATAAAGACAAAGGAAGCGTATACCTTGTTCTCGCCTTACTTTGTGCCAACCCTGGACCAGTATCAGATGTACGAATGCCATATTGGGCTGGGCTATACGAGAATTATTTCAGTGTTTTACGATATAAGGACTGATGTGCTTATCTTTGTACCTATTGGCGGGAACAGAGAGATAAGGGATATCAGAATAACAAATCTTAGAGCTGTGCCCGTGGAGCTTGATGCGATACCGGTTGTTGAGTATACTCATTTTGATGCACTTAAGCAGCTTGTCAATGCCGATTGGGTCCCGCAGACAATGCAGTCCGAATGTATTAAGGAGGAAAGCGGCTGCAGAATACTCATACAGTATGCCTATATGAAAAAGGATACATGTATAAACTATCTAACTTCCAATCATGTTGTTTCCTCCTTTGAAACGGATAGGAAGCATTTCCTGGGGGATAACGAATACAGTACCTGGGAGTGCCCGGTGAGCTTGGACAATAGAGAGCTTGGAAACCATGAAGCCCTGCGGGGAGATAACATGGCAGTGATGATGCACCATCTTGGCATATTGGAGCCGGGAGAATCCAGGAGGCTTGTCACACAGCTGGGACAGTGCGGAAGCATTGAGGAGGACAGCTATAACATTGAGTGCTTCAGAAATACCGAGAGAGTAGATGCCGAATTTACAAAACTAAAATGCTTCTGGGAAGAGTATCTGTCAAAGCTTCATGTGGAAACTCCCGACAAAGCTATGAATACTATGCTGAATATACATAATCCCAGACAATGCCATGTAACAAAGAACTGGTCCCGATACCTGTCACTATATCAGCTGGGTTTTGGTTTCAGGGGAATGGGCTTCAGAGATAGCTCTCAGGATGTGATGGGGATAATAGGAAATGCTGCCGAAGAAGGAAGGGAGCTTATAGAAAAGCTTCTGCAGGTTCAGAAAATGAATGGTTCTGCAATGCACCAGTTTAATCCTGTTACAATGATTGCCAATGAGGGGGATTCCAGAGAATTGGGGGATAGGCCGGATTACTACAGCGACGATCACCTTTGGATAATACTGGCGGTATGCTCATATGTAAAGGAAACAGGGAATACAGGCTTTCTTGACAAGCTGATTCCTTTCTATGAAAAGGGTAATAACACCGGACCTATAGAGGAAGGTACGGTATTGGAGCATCTTAGAAGAGGGATTGAATTCACCAGGAATGATTTAGGTGCTCATGGACTTCCTTTACTGGGCTTTGCTGACTGGAACGATACCGTAAATCTGCCCAGGGGAGCAGAATCACTTTTTACTGCCAATCTATATGGAAAGGCTCTTTCGGAGATGGCTGAGCTGATGAAATACTTGGGCAACGAAAAACTCAAAACAGTATATGAGAAGTATTACCATGATATGAAGGAAAGTGTGAACAATTGGGGCTGGGATGGTGAATGGTATATAAGATATTATGACCGGGAAGGAAAGCCTGTGGGTTCCACGGTAAACAGCACCGGGCAAATATATGTAAACGCTCAGTCCTGGGCGGTCATATCGGGCTTTGCCCCTGAAAACAGAGCTGTAAAAGCTCTTGACGCCGTCAATAGGATATTGAACACAAAGAATGGAATTAAGCTGAGTTACCCAGGCTATAACGGCTATGATCCCGATAAAGGTGGAATCACAACATATCCCCCGGGGGCTAAGGAGAACGGCGGAATATATCTGCACTGCAATCCTTGGGCTATGATAGCCGAGACATTGGTCGGCAATGGAGATAGGGCTTATGAATACTATGTTCAGATCAACCCGGTAAGCAAAAATAGTTGTATAGATGAATACGAATGCGAGCCTTACTGTTATTCGCAGAATATATTAGGAGATGAGCATCCGCAGTTCGGTCTGGCAAGAAACAGCTGGCTGACCGGTGCCTCATCATGGGTCTATCAGGCTGCAGTCAAGTATATATTGGGCATTCGTCCTATCTATGAAGGATTAATGGTGGACCCGTGTATTCCAAGTGTTTGGAAGGGCTTTAAGGTCAGAAAGCATTATAGGGATGCGGTATATGAGATACAAGTAAGAAATCCCGAAGGCATTTCCAAGGGTATAAAGCAGGTGATACTGGATGGCCAGGTTTTTAAAGGGGATATAATACCTTCCTTTGGAGACGGCAAGCTGCACTCCATTGAAATATTGATGGGGAAAAACTCATATGTATCGGAGGGGAACAGATGAAATACGGATATTTTGATGATTTGAACAAGGAATATGTAATAAATACACCCAAAACTCCATTTCCATGGATAAATTATCTGGGGCAGGAGGAGTTCTTTTCGCTGATTTCAAATACTGCCGGAGGTTACTGCTTCTTTAAGGATGCACGGCTCAGAAGGCTGACCAGATATAGGTACAACAGCATTCCCTGGGATAATGGAGGCAGATATTTTTACATCAATGAGGGTGGAAAGACATACTCTCTTACCTGGATGCCTGTCAAGCAGGAGGCTGATAGCTTTGAATGCAGACATGGCCTGGGCTATACAAGAATAAAATGCCTTCAGAACAGTCTTGAAAGTGAAGTGCTTTATATGGTGCCCCTTAAAGATAATGTGGAGCTGCATCATATTAGTCTGACAAATAGGGGAGAAGAGGAAAAAGAAATTACCCTGTTTTCCTTTATTGAGTTTTGCCTTTGGAACGCCTATGACGACATGACCAATTACCAGCGTACTCTGAATATTGGTGCAGTTGAGGTGGAGGGAAATACTATATTTCATAAGACTGATTACCGGGAGAGAAGGAATCACTATTCCTTCTACAGTGTAAACAGAGCTATTGAAGGATATGATACCGATAGGGACTCCTTCCTGGGCCGGTTTAACGGACTGCATGAGCCGGAAGCGGTATTGGAGGGCAAATCACGGAATTCAACGGCCCAAGGCTGGAACCCCATAGCATCACACGGCATTAAGCTGAGCTTGAAGCCCGGTGAGAAAACGACGCTCCTTTTTGCGCTGGGTTATGTTGAGAACGAAGAGTACGAAAAGTGGGAAGCAAAGGGTATAATTAATAAATCTGAAGCCTACGGCCTTATAGATAAATATAAGGATGACAAATCTGTTAATACAGCTTTTGAAGAATTAAAGGGTCATTGGGAGAAATTGCTTTCCAGGTATTGTCTTTACAGCAGCGAAGAGAAGTTGAACAGAATGGTGAATATCTGGAATCCTTACCAATGCATGATAACCTTTAATATGTCAAGAAGCGCTTCCTATTTTGAAACAGGAATCGGAAGGGGGATGGGCTTCAGGGATTCCAACCAGGATATTCTGGGCTTTGTGCATATGATCCCCGACAAAGCAAGAGCACGGATACTGGAGCTTGCTGCCACGCAGCTGGAGGACGGCGGAGCATACCACCAGTATCAGCCTCTTACAAAGAAGGGCAACAATGAGATCGGAGGGGAATTCAATGATGACTCCTTATGGCTGATACTTTCTGTAGTCGCTTATATCAAGGAAACAGGGGACTATTCCATACTTGATGAAAGTATTCCGTACAACTGTGACGGAGATAAGCTGGGCACACTGTTTGAACACTTGCAGAAGGCCTACCGCTATACCTTGAACAACCTTGGACCTCACGGGCTGCCTTTGATCGGCAGAGCAGACTGGAATGACTGTCTGAACCTCAACTGTTTTTCCACAAGCCCTGATGAATCCTTCCAGACCTGTGGCAACAGGAAGGGCAGGGTTGCCGAGTCGGTGTTTATTGCCGGATTGTTTGTTTATGCAGGGAAGGAATATGGTAGATTGTGCAAGCTGACAGGGTATGATAAGGAAGCCGGTGAGATAGCGGTTGAAGTGGAAAAGATGCACGACAACGTAATAAGACACGGCTATGACAAGGATTGGTTCCTCAGGGCTTATGATTATTTCGGCAATAAGATAGGAAGCATTGAGAATGAAGAGGGTCAGCTGTTCATTGAACCTCAGGGCTTCTGTATAATGGCAGGAATAGGTGTGGAAAACGGTATGGCCCTTAGGGCATTGGATTCAGTCAGTGAGAGGCTGAATACAGAATACGGCCTGGTGCTGCAGAACCCGGCCTACAGCGAATACAAGCTCAATCTGGGGGAGATATCCTCGTATCCCCCGGGCTTGAAGGAAAACGCAGGGATATTCTGCCACAACAACCCATGGATCATGATTGCTGAAACACAGCTGGGCAGAGGTGACAAGGCCTTTGAATATTACACAAAGATTGCTCCGGCTTATGTTGAGGAAATAAGTGATATTCATAAAATGGAGCCTTATGTCTATGCACAGATGATTGCCGGAAAGGATGCCCCAAAGCCAGGTGAAGCAAAAAATTCATGGCTTACGGGAACTGCTGCATGGAATTATGAAGCGGTAACGAAGTGGATTTTAGGCATAAGGCCTGACTTTGAAGGACTTGTCATTGACCCATGCATACCTGAGAAATGGGATGGGTTCTATGTTACCAGGGATTTCAGGAATGCCACATATGGAATAAGCGTCAATAATCCGAAGCATGTGAGCAAAGGGATAAAGAGCGTTAAAGTAGACGGAAAGCCGGTGAAAAGTAATTTAATACCGGTATTCAACGATAATTCGGCCCATGAAATAGAAATTATCATGGGATAGAAGTCAGTAGAAGAATGCGCAGCATTCTTCAGACTCGAGATACGAGATACGAGATGCGAGGAAAGCTCGGGTATTCCTTATAGGTCCAGGTACGTGTAACACGGAAGGACACGGCGAAAATAATATTGATATTATAGCTATATACAACCACATATGTCATCCTGAGCAACGCGAAGGATCTTTGACCCTTAAGCAATACCCAGACATCCCCGTATCTCGCATCTCGAATCTCGCATCTGCGCACGCTAGTGCGCATTCTTATTAATATCTTCTCTCCGGTACCCTGTTCGAGACAAGCAGTCCTTTTATTTGCTTGGCTTCCTCTTCGCTGCATTCAAAGGTAATGACTCCCATGTCATAGGTCGGATACAGAAGTATCTTGCTGCCGGAAATCAGGTAGTTCTCTATTCGCTCAAAGGGGTACCAACCTACTGCGTTGGTATAGCTGAAGGGGATGGAAAGCTCCAGCCTGATGTCCATTCCGTTAATAGCAAAGCCTCTATTGGTTACATGGATTTTCAGGGTCCTGCCATTTATGAGGAAAAGTGCTTCTATGATAAGTGCAAGAGCTGCCAGATAAGCAAATGACACCAAGTTCTCCCTGGCAACTGTCATTTTGCTTACCATGGGCATAAATACGGCGATGATAGGAAGAGTAAGCAGTATAAGCCTATCACGGATCTCAAAGGTTTTTGCCGGAAAGAGTTTGATAGTATTCAAGTCTTTCATCAGACTCCTTGTGTATAAGTACTTCATAAGTGCCTGGGTATACAATGCTGCAATATAGCCCATGATGTACAGCAGTGCTGTTAAGAAAGAGGCGATGGTGGAGTTCAATATCATTCCGGGTGAAATTATAAAATTAACAAGTATAAAAAATAAGAGGAAAGTAAAAAGTGATATTATAAAAATAATTGTTTTCATTGTATTGCTCATATATATTCCTCATTTCCATATTTGCTTTAGTATAACATTATCCATATACATTATAAATTATATCAAATCTTTATTAAATTGCAATTTGTTGTATAATATAGATAGATACGAGATACGAAACGTAGGGAACGGTGCCCTCGCCGTTCCGTGACTATAGAGGCGGAACGACGGGGCGCCGTTCCCTACGGATGATGAACCATCAATCATAACCAAATATTTGGAGGAACAATTTCATGTTATCTTTGGACGATAAGCTGAAAAATCTCCCGGAGAAACCCGGGGTATATATAATGCGGGATGAATATAATGAGATAATTTATGTGGGCAAGGCGATAAACCTGAAGAACAGGGTAAGGCAGTACTTCCAGTCCTCCAAGAACCAGCATCCCAAGGTTGCTGCAATGGTTGAGAGAATAGAGGATCTGGAGTATATCATAACTGACTCTGAGCTTGAAGCTCTTATACTGGAATGCAATCTCATCAAGAAACACCGGCCCAGATATAATGTAATGCTGAAGGATGACAAGCAGTACCCATATATAAAGATTACTATAAATGAGGATTATCCCAGGCTGCTTATTGTGAGGGATATAAAAAAAGACGGTGCTGAATATTTCGGCCCTTATACTGATGTGACTGCTGTAAACAGAACAATTGACCTGTTAAAAGGCCTGTTCCCTATAAGATACTGTAATAAGAATATAAACAGGATAATGGGCAAGGAAAGACCTTGTCTCAATTACCACATAAAAAAATGCATTGCTCCATGCCAGGGGAATATCAGCAAAGAACAATACAGGGAGCTGATCGATTCAATTATAATGATGCTGGAAGGCAAGCAGGAAGAAGTTTTGAAGCGGCTGGAAAACAAAATGCACCAGGCGGCTGATAGCCTGGATTTTGAGAAGGCTGCTGAAATGAGAGATAACATAAATTCCTTGATAAAGATAGCGGAAAAGCAGAAAATCATATCTTCGGCACTGGTTGACCAGGATATAATAGCTTTAGCGTTGGACCAGGCTGAATCCTGTATACAGATTTTTTTTGTAAGAGGCGGAAAGCTTATCGGAAGAGAACATTTTCTCATTGAAGATACCAAGCTGAGTGACTCAAAGGAGATACTAAGCAGCTTCATAAAGCAGTTCTATGAGTCGGGAACGCTTATACCCCGGGAGATATTGCTTCAGGAAGAGATTGATGAGATAAACATAATAGAGAGATGGCTTAGTGATAAAAGGGGAGGCCGTGTCAAGCTGCTTATTCCCCAAAGGGGAGAAAAGCAGAAACTTATTGAAATGGTAAGTAAGAACGCGGAGGATACCCTAAGGCTCCTTGTTGAGAAGCAAAAAAGCGATGAAGAAAGGACACTGGGGGCATGCAGAGAGCTGAAGGATATATTGGAGCTTCCTGATATCCCTGTACGAATAGAAGCCTTTGATATTTCACATCTTCAGGGAGTTTTAAACGTTGGTTCCATGATAGTTTTTGAGAAGGGAAAATCCAACAGCAGGCACTATAGGAGATTCAGGATAAAATCCGTGGAAGGTGCAAATGATTATGAAAGCATGAGGGAGATTATTGAAAGAAGATTTGTCCACGGTATAAAGGAAAAAGAAGAGCTTGAATCAGAGGAGAAGGACCTGGGGTCAGGTAAATTCTCAGTGTTCCCGAGCCTTATAATGCTTGACGGGGGCATAGGACAGATCAATGCAGTGCTGCCTGTTCTCAAGGATTTGAAGATAAGCATACCGGTGTGCGGAATGGTTAAGGACGACAAGCACAGGACCAGAGGGCTTGTATACAATGGAAACGAAATTGAAATACCAATTAATTCCAAAGCCTTCAGACTTATAACCAATATTCAGGATGAGGCTCACAGATTTGCTATCAACTATCACAAGAGCTTAAGAAGTAAGGCAACTGTAAAATCAGCGCTGGACGATATACCTGGAATAGGGCCTGTCAGGAGAAAGGCACTGATTACGCACTTTGGCAGTCTGAAGAATATAAAAAAAGCAACCTTGGAGGAACTGTGCGAAGTGGAGGGCATGAATAAGAAAACAGCAGATATAGTATTTAATTTTTTAAAATCATAAGACTTTTTTATAAATGTTCCGTATAATATTATGAAAACTAAAAACAAAACTAGTCCCATCCAGGCAAAGTATTGCCTGTCCATTCAATGAAGCTACGCTTCATTGAATGGACAGATTAAGGAAAGTTTTAATTAATTAAAACAAGGAGGTAATAATATGTATAAGAAATTATATAAGTCCAGAACAGTAAAAACAATTGCAGGTGTTTGCGGTGGCCTTGAGGATTATTTTAATATTGATGTTACGATAATAAGGCTTATATGGGTTGCTCTCACAATAGCTACAGGAATATTTCCCGGTGTTTTCGCCTATGTGGCTGCAGCACTTATAATTCCTGATGAGCCTGTAGGCTACAGCAAGGATTATAGCTCAAATGAGAGCCCTGAATACAAGATAGATAAAGACGAACAAAAATAAGAGGGTGCTTTGTTGAAATTTTTAGTTGATACTCATTGTCACACGATATCAAGCGGCCATGCATACAGCACAATTTCAGAAATTGCTGAAATAGCCGGAGAAAAGGGTCTTAAGCTTATAGCAATGACCGATCACGGACCTGCCATGCCGGGTGGTCCTCATATATTTCATATAGGAAACCAAAGAATAATACCTGATTATATCAAGGGTGTAAGGGTGCTTAAGGGAGTTGAGGCCAATATAATGGATTGCGATGGCGGGCTTGATTTACCCGATAATTACCTGAAAAAGCTTGAAATAGTAATTGCTTCATTCCATGACGTTTGTATATCTCCCGGAAGTGTGGAAGAGAATACAAGAGCATTGGTATCGGCAATGAGGAATCCATATGTGGATATTATTGCCCATCCGGGGAATCCATATTATCCCATAGACGTAGACAGGCTTATTCAGTGTGCCTATGATACGGGAAAGCTGATAGAAATAAACAACAGTTCTTTTATAGGAAGCCGCAGGGGAAGCGCAGAAAACTGCAGAAATATAGCTGCCAAGGCAAAGGAAAAGGGTGTGGTGTTAACTGCAGGCAGTGATTGCCACATCTGCTACGATGTAGGGAAGTTCAATAAGGTGGAAGAGATATTCAGGAAGATTGCAATGCCGGAGGAGCTGATCATAAACACCGATCCCCAAAAGCTTATAGATTATCTGAATAAAAGAGGCAGGAAGGTTAATTTATAGGTTTCGGGGTTACGAGGTTTCGAGGTTCCGGGGTAGGGACGGCCATTGGCCGTCCAAAATGGCTTCGAAGCTTTTCATAAATCGCGCAACCAGACCCGGAAGGAATACCAAAGCATTGCACGTGGCAAAAAATGCACATTACCTACAATAGAACAATCTTGATTCATGAGTAGTATATCTACCGAATATACATAGAGTAAAAGCCGGTTTGGAGGGATACAAATGACCCTTAAAAGAGCCTTTACTCTTTTTTTATGCGCTATTTTGGTTGTTTATATATTTTTAGGGCCATCTTTACTGGAGCAAATGAAGGATGACTATAAGAAAAGTCTGGAGCCTGAACATAAGAAGACAGAGTGGACCGGGATAATAACTCTATGGGATTATCCAAGACTTGACATCAGAAATGGAACACGTTTCAGCTGGATAAAGGGCAAAATCAGACAATTTGAGAAGCAGAACCCAGGAGTGTATATAGAATTCCGGGAGCTTGATTGGCAGGAAGGTCCAACCTTCCTGAAGGCAGCGGCAAAGACAGGGGCGAACCCGGATATTGCGGCTGTAGGCAGTGATTACTTTTTCATGTCCGGAGGGTATCTGGAGGAGCTGGACAACTATATAGGCTTTGAAGACAGGGCAGACTTTATAGGAAGCATACTTGACACTGCGACATACAAAGGAAAGCTATACGGAATACCATGGATGACAACTGGCTATACAATGCTTCTGAATACTGATAAACTCAGCGAAAGGAGTGTCAGTCTTCCTGAAAATGTGGAATGGACCTATGAGCAGTTTGTAGAAGCTTTAAAGCAGCTTACTTACGACACCAACGGCAAGGGCGGACCGGATGTGTTCGGGTTCAACTCCTTTATTGAGCCTGGTTATTATAATACCTTCGGATTGATAATGAGCGACGGTGCGCAAATAGTGGATGAAGTAACCGGGAAATATATATTCAATACACCTGAGGCGTTATCAGGACTTACTAAGCTGTATGACCTGAAATATAAGCACAAGGTTACTCACCCGGATTTTGGAGTTATGACTGAAAGTCAGGCTTGGTCTACATTTTTGAAAGGAGAAACCGCAGTATACATAGGAGGGTCATGGACGGTACCGTTTCTACGAAATTCACAGGGCAGCAGTGGGATAAACTTTACTGTAGCCAGGTTTCCCACCGGCAAATCGGATGTGCCTTTGTCCATGAGCTCAACAACTTGTTCCTATGCTGTTTTTAAGCAGAAGGATGAGGCTAAAAGGAAGGTATGTGCAGACTTCATTAAGTTCATAACCACTGCAGAGACACAGGAGGAGCTGATGAATTTCGGGTATTTTCCTGTCAGAAAATCAGGGAAACATCTGTACGAAAATGACAAAGAGATGTATACTATACAGCAGAGCTTATATTTCGCAGAACATCTGCCCAAGGTGGATAACTGGAGCGAAATCGACTTGATATTGCAGACGAAGATAAAGGAAGCACTTCAGGGAAATATAAGTCCCGAGCAAGCTTTGAAGGATGCGGAACGACTGATACAGGGATTGAGCAGTAGACGATAGGTTTCGAGGTTTCGGGGGGACGGGTAACAGGTCTTGCACGGATGTTTTACGGAACCACACGGTGGTATTTCTTAATATTGAATAAAACATATTATTATGGACACATTTCAATTAATAGATTTTTTTTACAAACGGAGGAGAATCGTATGACTGAGGTTAAGAGTGCAAGAAAAGAAAAACAGCCTGTAATAGAGTATAATGGCAGGAAATATATAAGAATACCGGTGAAGACTCATGTAATAACAAAGGATGACAGCATTGTTGATGTTGTGAAGAAATATGCCCAGGAAACAGTGAAGGATAATGACATAGTATTCATTAGTGAAAAGGCTGTTGCAATAACACAGGGAAGAGCATACCCCATGTCCGAAATCAAGCCAAGGCCTCTGGCAAAGCTGCTTTCCAGGTACGTAACCAAAACCCCCTCCGGTATAGGTCTTGGAATACCGGAGACCATGGAAATGGCATTGAGGGAGTGCGGTGTATTGCGGATACTTTTTGCTGCGGTGATGAGCTTCTTAGGTAAGCTGATCGGACGCAAAGGGGATTTTTACAGGATAGCCGGCTATAAAGCTGCTTCCATAGATGGGCCTACTCCTAATACATTGCCGCCATATAACAAATACGTTGTGCTTGGACCAGCAAATCCTGATGAAGTGGCAAAGAAAATCAGCGACAGTATAAAAGCAGAGGTTGCAATAGTCGATATAAACGATTTGGGAGGTAACATTCTGGGAACCTCAAAACAAACACTTGACAGAAAAGCACTTGCAGGCATACTTAGGGACAATCCTTTAGGTCAGGGGAGTGAGCAGACACCCATGGGAATCATAAGAGATGCGGAAGAATAGAAAAATCTGAAAGGGGACAGGGTCGTAATGCAGGATTGCTGTAGAAGCTATACCTCATTAAAACTTGATATAGATTATATGACATATAATGAGTCAATGAAGAATCATACTTCCTTTAAGCTTGGAGGGCCTGCAGACATATTTATTGAGCCTGAGAACAGGTTGGAACTGGCCAATGCAATCAGAGTCCTGGGAGAAAATACAGTACCATATTATATTATGGGAAATGGCAGCAATTTACTGGTATCTGACAAAGGACTCAGAGGTGCGGTAATTAAAATTGGTGAGAAATTCGGAAACATCACTATAGATGAAAACAAGATAATAACAGAAAGCGGTGTGTTACTCTCTACATTGTCCAGGATGGCAGCCAAGAGAAGTCTTGCAGGGATGGAGTTTGCCAGCGGTATCCCCGGATCCCTTGGAGGAGCAGTTGCAATGAATGCGGGTGCATATGGCGGAGAAATGAAGGATATTGTTGAATGGGTTGAAGTGCTTGATCAGGACCTTGAGCTTGTGAGGCTGCAAAGCTCTGAAATGGAGTTCGGGTACAGAAAAAGCGTAGTAGAACCCAGAAAATATATAGTTATCAGGTGCTGTTTGAGATTGGAAAAGGGAAATCCCGACGATATCGGCAGAATAATGGCAGATCTGGCTGAGAAGAGGAAAACCAAGCAGCCGCTGCACCTGCCAAGTGCAGGGAGCACCTTCAAGAGGCCGGAGGGTTGTTTTGCCGGAAAACTCATAGAGGATGCGGGGTTGAGAGGCTTTTCCATAGGAGGAGCCCAGGTATCGCCATTACACTGTGGTTTCGTTGTGAATAATGGTAAAGCCACAGCACAGGATGTCTATGATCTGATAAAGCATGTTCAGAAGATAGTATTTGAAAAGTTCGATGTAAGGCTTGAGCCGGAGGTTAGAATATTAGGAGAGTTCTAAATTGGGAGGCGTATGACTTTAGTGGTCATACGCCTTTAGTATGCAAAGCAATCAGAAGTATTTTTAAATTATCATTTTTTACAGAAGGGGGAGTCTTAAAAATAGAAAAAAGTTAAAATTTTTTTGGGCGAAAAATGGCTCCTGATCTGTCAAGCCTTGATAGATAGGTTGCATTAAAGAAGTTTCAAGGAAGAATTAGGCAACCTATGAAATCAAGGTATATGCTTTTGCAATATTTGAATTTCGATGTAAGATGTTTATTGCAAAACATATAGATCAGGAGTTTCATTTTTTTGATCATAATTTATGGTGAAATTTTTGTGAAAAGCTCTTTATATAATAATGCTGAAGGAAAAATGTCGTTTTTTGTCCTGATTGTAGGACAGGAGGTGGTTACTTGAAGGTATATATATTGGACTTAAAAAACAAAAACAGGGAGAAAATGCTGCAATGGCTGTATGAAGATAAGAGAGTGGAGATTATAGAAAGCTTTGAGGATTATTTAAGTCTCATAGAGATGGTTGCAAATTCTCCACCGGATTTATGTGTTGTCCGATTAGGGATGGATGGAATACCGGGACTGAAGGTTGCCGACATGGTGAAGCAGATCAGTCCGGCTACCAGAACGGTGTTTATCTCCGACAGCAGGGATTATGCGGTGGATGCCTATGAAGTAGGCGCTTATGGGTATCTGCTGGGTCCTGTCAGCAGGGATAAATTTAACAAATTTTTTTCAAAGGGGGATAAAAAATGAGAAGCAAAAATATGAAAAAAGCACTTGCAATTCTATTGGTGCTTACAATGTGCCTGCAGCAGCTGCCCCTAAGTGCATTTGCAGCAGATGATACGGTTCCGGTATTAGAAGTGACTGTTGCGCCGGGTACGGCAGACGGCTCTACTACAGTAACGGTAACAGACGCTGTATACGAGAAATTTGTAGTCAACATCACAGATTTTTCCGTAGAGATACCAAATATAGGAGATCCAGCGCCTGCCGGCGGTAATGTCATTGATCCTTACATATCAGGAGACGATATCACAATAGGTATTTTTTCTGCCGGCAGGTACCTGCAGGTGTATAATGTGGATGCTGATGGCAAGGTGGTCGGATTCTACCAGCAGCAGCTGGCGATAGGTGATATAAAGGAAGGCAAGGCTGTAGACCATGCCATTACTGTTAACGGCAGCAGCTTTCAGGTTGATGGGGGCGGAAGCTATACAACTCTTGCGGGAGCTCTGGAACAGTGTAATCTTGCAGGGGACGATGGCGAATTGGTCGTCAAGCTGGGGGATGCGGATACCCCCCTGGCGCTTAATGAAGTCTTCCGCAACACTCCAGCCAATAATCAGTTAATAACCGCTACTTACACCGGCAATATCCAGATACAGAACATTGGAACGGCATACGCTGCTGGCTTGGTCATACCCAATGACGTTACCGCTACCTTCCGGAATTTGACCTTAACCCAATCCGGGACAGCGGGTACAGAATTCTATGGTGTGTACTTGGTCGGCAATGGTTCCCTGAACATCCGGGAGGGAACAAGTATCACTGTAAGCAGTGCCAGTGCCAGATGTGTTCACATAGCGCATTTAGGAGCCGGTACGGTAAATATGACGGCGGGCAGCCTGGCTGCCATTGGCAGCGAAGTGTATGGTGCCATAGATAATTATGAAAATGGTACCGTCAATATAAGCGGCGGTGTTGTCAGCTCCGAGAGTGTGAACGGATCTGCCGTCTACAATCGCAATATATTAAACATATCAGGTACTGCAAGGATTACAGGTAACATATACGGCATATATAATTTGGGAAATAATGCAAATGCAAATATAAGCGACGGAACGGTTGAAGCCACATCAGTAAGCGGCAGGGCAATTTATACCGAGGGTACAGGCTCAATAACCATGAGCGGAGGTGCGGTAAGAGCAACCAATAATAATAACAGCAATTACGATAACTATGGTATTTATAATAACGGCAGTACTGTCAATATTAGCGGCGGTACGGTTTCAACCGCCGGAATCAGGCAATTTGGCAACACTGCTGCAATATTGAATATCGGTACAGCTTCTACTTCCATATCCGGTGCGGCAAACATTACCGGCACGCGGTACGGCATATACAGCAGCGGTACTAAAACCTCAGATAACGGTGCGGTTTATATCACCGGCGGTACGGTCACAACTACCGGTATCGGAGATTATTATGGAACTTCCGTAATAAACGCAGGCACAGGCCTGATAACTATTGCCGGGGGGACTATTTCCAATGCCATTTCATCAGCAGCAGCAATAACAGTCAACAACAGCAGTTCAGGTACCATCAATATCAGCGGCGGAACAGTTTCAAAAACCGGTACAGCAGGAGCGGCAGTAAGCAACAGCAGTTCAGGCATAATAAATATCAGCAGCGGAACGGTTTCTAACGCCGGCACGATAGCATCTGCGACAGCAGTAAGCAACACCAGCTCAGGCACCATCAATATCAGCGGTGGAACAGTACAGACAACCAATCCGTCGGCATACTATGCCGTATCGAATACGAATGGCGGAACGGTGAATATCAGCGGAGGAACTGTTTCATGCGCAGGTACGGGAGCATATGCGGCAGCAGTCAACCTTAATAACGGGCTAAGCGTACCCACGGTCAGCGCAGTCGATATTTCGGGGGCAGCAAGGATAATTTCAGCTTCAAACAATACGGTAAGGCTGAATAAATTCACCACTGCCGATAAGGAAAAGGCTATAGTTTTTGGCAAGGCCATTTACAGTGATACATTGGCCGATGTAGTCATAACAGGTGCAAATGAAAGCGTCAGCAAGGAAATAAACTCCGGCAATTACGGCAATGCAACGGTGACAGCATCTAATATCACCAGTGGCAACTCGTTTATATGCTGGACAAGCGATTTTGCACGTACTCTGCCGATCAGCAGCACAAACGGAGCAAGCCTCAACAGCCTGACAACAGGAGCATATACAGGCGTTATGGACATTTACCTGAAGGCCGCCGATACACCTGTGTCCGTCCCGACAGTATTGCCTACAAACGGTTCCTTTGCCGACACTGACGATGATGCGGACCAGATTGGCGGGACCATTACCTGGACGGCTGCCGATCCGGCGGATGGAATTACAGGCTACAGGATTTACTGGGGTTCCGATGCGACAACGAAGCTTGAAGGACATACGGATGTTCTGTATGCGGCAGCAGATGTGGCAAGCACATCGCAAGCAGTTGAGGCAGATACGCCCTTGCCTGCGGGAGCGGCATATTTCCTCATTTACAGCTATAACACAGGAGGCGACAGCGCAAGCCGCCTGGCAGTGGCAATCACCGATTTAATCCCGGCGCCCACGATTTTACCGACGGGAGGCTCCTTTAGCGACACGGATAACGAGGAAGGGGAAATCGGGGGAACGATTGCCTGGACAGCGGCCGATCCAACCACCGGCATCACCGGCTACAAGATTTATTGGGGCTCCAATGCCACCACCAAGCTGGCCGGGAATGATGAAGTCGTCTATATGGTAGAGGGAGCGGGCACAGAGTCACAGGCGGTAGCGGATAACACCGACCTGCCGACGGGAGCGACCCATTTCCTGATCTACAGTTATAATGCCAGCGGTGACAGTGCAAGCTGTCTGGCAGTGGCAATCACCGATTTAATCCCGGCGCCTGCGGTATTGCCGACGGACGGTTCCTTTATCGACACCGATGAAGACGCCGATGAAATTGGCGGTACCATCTTATGGATGGCGGCCAATCCGGCCGACGGCATCGACGGCTACAAAATCTACTGGGGCGAAGACGCTACCACCAAGTTGGAAGAAAACGATGCCGTCGTCTATACGGTAGTAGGGGCGTATACAGAGTCCCAGGCGGTGGCAGCGGATACCGAGCCACCCGCAGGCGCGGTCTACTTCCTGATCTATAGCTACAATGTGGCTGGGGAGAGCGAAAGTTGCCTGGCGGTACCGATACATTCCTATAGCGATGGAGATGGCAACCTATTTATCTATACTATTGAAGAAGATGGAACAGCAACCATAGTCAACTTTATAGGCTCGTCCACTGAGGTTGTTATACCCAGCGCCCTGAATGGAGATGTTGTAACCCGTATCGGCAACAAAGCTTTTTGGAGCAAAGGGCTTACCGGTGTAACAATCCCGGGTAGTGTTACCAGTATCGGTGAGGAAGCATTCAGTTGGAACCAATTAGCCGGCGTGACAATCCCCAACAGTGTTACCACCATCGAGAAACAGGCTTTTGAATATAATTATAATACCCTTACCAGCGTCACTTTAGGCAGCGGCATGGTCAGCATAGGTGATAACGCGTTCTATAATTGCAAGCTGGACAACATTACTATTCCAGATAATGTCCTAAGCATTGGAAAGCAGGCTTTTACCGGCGCCACCAATAATATCGCCAGTATAGTTTTGGGAAGCAGTCTGCAAAGTATAGGAGATTATGCCTTCTCTGAGCATAAGTGCCCGCATATTGCCATTCCGGCAAATGTCACCAGCATTGGTCTGCAGGCCTTTGCCAGCAACCATTACCAGGAATCCAGTTTGACCATCTATGGTTACGCAGATACCAATGCCCAAAGCTATGCTAACTCAAACTATCATACCTTTATAGCCCTTTTGGGGGCAGGTACTGAGATCAGCCCCTATCTGATCCAATTAGTTGAGGATTTGATGTGGTTAAGCCTGCTCAATGGAGCCGCCGATGGTTTTAGCGGTAAATACTTCAAGCAAACGTCAGATATTGACATGGCGTCCGTCAGCAGTTTCAGTCCGATAGGAGATGAGATTAATCCTTTCAAGGGAAGCTACGACGGAGACAACCATAAGATATCCAGCCTGACTGTAAATGGAGACTTGCAGTATGCAGGCATGTTTGACTTGATAGATTTTTCCGGCGAAGTGAAAAGCCTCACGTTAGAGGACGTGACCGTCACGTCAACATATGATGATCCCGCAAACCAATATACGTATGTTGGGGGAATTGCAGCCCGGAATCAAGGAACAATCCTGGCCTGCCATATTATAGGGGAAAGCTTAATAAGCTCCACTAAATCAATATGTGCATATGCGGGAGGCATTGCAGGCAATAACGAAGGAACGATTTCTATGTGCTCAAACGCAGCAGAAATTACGACAGGTGGGGAAAATCTTAACGGCATGTACTCGGCAGGGGGTATAGCGGGGCATAATTACGGAACAATAGAAGATTGTTTCAATAAAGGGAACATAAGCGATACTGACAGCAATGCTGCATTGATTTATATGGGCGGTATCGCCGGACAGAACAGCTTTACCTCGATAAATCATTGCTATAGTACCGGATCCATCACTCTGGTCGGCAACAAAGGGAACAAGGGCGGGATTGTCGGTTCGGTGGTCAACGCTTCTGCAGCCGGTCACGTAACCGACAGCTTCTTCCTTGAAGGGTCAGCGGAATATGGTATTGGAGCTAGAGGCTTCGATTCGGGAACCTCAGAGGGTGCGGCTGCAAGAACAGAGGCACAGCTCAGGAATCCCGAAACTTTTGCAGGATGGAGTACTGATAAGTGGAGTTTTGCCATGGGCAGCCTTCCGGGCCTTAAGAAAATTACAGAAGTCGGCGGCTCAGGACCAACCGGCAGCTGGGCGGATAATGCAACTGCAGCTGAGGATACAGACTATACCAAGGATGGAGATATCTACACCATTAAAACAGCCACAGGACTTGCCTGGCTGGCGCAGCAGGTGAATGACGGGAATTCGTTCAGTGGTAAAAGGGTTGAGCTGGAAAGTGATCTTGATATCTCGGATCATTACTGGATGCCTATTGGAACTGCCTCTCCCAACTATTATTCATTCACAGGTATTTTTGACGGAAAAGGCCATAAAATCACAGGGTTTTATATCGGAACCAACGTTGAGTCACCGGGCACAAACGGTTTCGAAGGGCTTTTCGGCATAATCGGCAGCGACGCTGAAGTGAAAAATCTAGGCATCGAATCGGCAGAAATATATGCCGGTGTTGGTGGTTATGGCGGAATACTTGCAGGTATTAATTTTGGAAAAGTTGCAAATTGTTATACAAAAGGCAAAATAACAGGTGCCAATGGTGTAATCTATGTGGGCGGCCTGGTTGCCTCCAATGAAGGTGGACTGATAGTAAACAGTTATTCTGCAGCCGGTGTGGCAGGCGGTAATTACGAATCAAATATTTCTCCTTTAGCCGGGGGATTGGTTGGAAAAAATACAGAAAGCAATAGCAACTATGGAACCATCGTCAACTGCTTTGCCACTGGGAATGTCAGCGTAGGTTCCGGTGGGGCACCGGGGTATATTGTCTACGCAGGAGGACTTGTTGGAGAAAATGCCAACAAAGGCAGAATTGAGAACTGTTTCGCGGCAGGAAACATCACTAGCGGAGCAAGCACCAAGATTGGCGGTATTGTAGGCTTTTTGCATAACGGCTTTCAAGAAGTGACCAATGTGAAAAATGTCTATTGGAACAGTGATGCAGTCCACACTTTAAATGGTACTGCACTGAATCCAGGCGAGAAAAAGGGCACAGGTGAGATGTTAGTTGGTTCAGATACTACAACATCTAAAACGGCAAATGATATAAAGATATCAGCTTTTGCTGCTGAGCTTAACAACAACATAATCAACAGCACATCTATTCCAGACATCACCTATTTTGCCTGGGGTCCGGATGAAGGAAATGAAAACAATGGCTATCCGGTAATCACGAATGTACATATCAACACTGGCGGCGGTGCAGTCACATACACAGTAACCTACAACGGCAATGGTGCTACCTCAGGGACAGTGCCGACGGACAGCAGCAGTTACGCACAGGGATCAACAGTAACGGTTCTTGGCAACACTGGAAACCTGATCAAATCGGGATACACATTTGCGGGTTGGAACGCGCAAGCCAATGGAAGCGGGATCAGCTATGCGGTAGGCGAAAGCTTTACAATAGGAAACGTTAATGTGACACTGTATGCGAAGTGGACGGCTGTAGGCGGTGGCGGCAATGGCAGTGAACACACATCAACACCGGCACCGACACCGACACCGACACCGGCAAACAATGTACCGATAACTATCGACGATAAGACCCAGCAGCAGGCAGCTACCGTTTCAACCCAGACCCAGAACGGCAAAACGGTTACAAGGGTTACGCTGGATACCCAAAAAATGACTGAAATCATTAATTCCAGCCAGACCGGAAGCACGCTCAATGTTCCAATAACAGGGAAAGCCGATGTGGCGGTTGGCGAACTGGACGGCCAGTTGATCAAGGCCATGGAAAACAAGCAGGCTGTGATAGAAATCAGGACCGATAATGCTACCTACACCCTGCCGGCACAGCAGATCAACATTGATGCCGTTTCGACACAACTGGGAGAGGATGTGAAGCTTTCCGACATCAAGGTAAGCATAGAAATAGCCAAAACCTCTAACGAGACGGTTAAGGTTGTAGAAGATACTGCATCAAAGGGCAACTTCTTCATAGTTGTGCCCCCGGTAGAATTTAAGGTTTCCTGCACCTATGGCAATAAAACCGTTGAAGTAAGCCAGTTTAACAACTATGTTGAGAGAACCGTAGCAATACCGGAAGGTGTTGATCCGACGAAGATAACGACAGGAGTTGTTGTAGGCGCTGACGGTACAGTAAGACATGTACCTACAAAGATAGTAGTAATAGACGGTAAATATTATGCTCAGATAAACAGCTTAACCAACAGTACTTACTCTGTAGTCTGGAATCCTGTTGAATTCAAGGATGCTGCAAACCATTGGGCAAAAGAGGCAATTAATGATATGGGCTCAAGAATGATTATCAGCGGAGTAGGCAATGGTATGTTTGACCCTGGTGCGGATATTACCCGTGCCGAATTCGCAGCTATTATTGTAAGAGCCTTGGGCCTCACATCCGGATCCGGCAAGGTGCCCTTTACAGATATCAAGGGTACGGATTGGTACAGCGGCTATGTGATAACCGCAGCTGAATATAAGCTTATATCCGGCTATGGCAATGGCAAATTCGGGCCGACGGATAAAATTACACAGGAACAGGCTATGGTTATTATAGCAAGAGCAATGAGCCTTACCGGACTGGAAGTTCAACTTACCTCAGGGGAGATTGGGAAGCTGCTTTCGGACTGCCTGGATACAGATGGAGCTTCAGAATATGCCAAGGGCAGTATTGCAGCATGTATCAAGCTTGGGATTGTTGCAGGGGGAAATGATAAGCCTGTCACTGCGAAGGATAACATTACAAAGGCTGAAATTGCAGTTATTGTAAGGCGACTGCTGCAAAAATCAAACTTAATATAAACAAATACTCAGATACTGAAGGCCTCTGCAAATTAAAGCAGAGGCCTTTAACCATATCAGGATCACATATCTCGCACCTCGCATCTAATATTAGTATGACAAATGGCATTTTGACAATAATAATGATATTATTATTAAGTGAATCACAATTTTGAGCATATGAGGTGAGATGTTTGATAGAGCTGTATGCAGATTACCATACCCATACGGTTTACAGCCACGGTACTGGAAATATAATGGATAATGTCATGGCGGCAAGGAAGAAGGGACTTACCGAAGTCGCGATAACGGACCATGGCATAAGGCACTTTGCCTACGGGGCAAGGCTTAAAGATATTGTAAAAATGCGGGATGAGATAGACAGAATTAATGACAGTGCGGAGGGTATAAAGGTGCTGTTGGGTATGGAGTGCAATATCATAAGTACTGACGGGGATATTGATATGGATGACGGAATACGCAAATATCTGGATATACTTCTGGTGGGCTTTCATATGATGGTAGTGCCGAAAACTGTAAAAGACTTTTTCAATATGTATGGTAGAAACTATATGTCGAAAATATTTCATATAGGTACGGAAGGAATTGAGAAGACAAATACCGAATCAATGATAAAGGCAATACGGAAGCATAAGATAGATATCATAACACATCCTGGTGCCCGTATTCCTCTTGATACTACTATTATTGCAAGGGAAGCTGCCAAAGCCGGTACAGCCCTTGAGATAAACTCCCACAGCAGTTTTATGAGGGCAGAGCATGTTATTGCTGCAGCAAGAGAAGGGGTAAAGTTTGTGATTGACAGTGATGCTCATTCTCCTGAGAATGTGGGAAATTTGCAGAATGGACTTGATATTGCCATAGAAGCCGGTTTGACCAGCGAGCAGATAATAAACGCAGTAAAATAGGGGGTATAGGCATGAAGTTTTTAATAGTAACAGGTTTGTCGGGTGCAGGAAAAAGTCAGTCAATTAAGTTTCTTGAGGATTTGGGGTATTTTTGTGTTGACAACCTGCCCCCTGCACTTATCGCTAAATTTGCTGAAATGTGTGCTGAAAGTAATGGTACTATAGATAAGGCGGCGATAGTAATAGACATCAGGGTGGGAAAATTCTTCGACCAGCTTTCGTCAAGACTTGATGAGCTTAAAGCGTCGGGGCATACCTATGATATACTTTTCTTGGAGGCCTCAGATGAAACTCTCATTAAGAGGTTCAAATCCAGCAGAAGGATGCACCCCTTGGCTGCGAACGGTAGAATTATTAAAGGAATTAAGGCTGAAAGAAGAAAGCTTGAGGAAATAAAATCCAAAGCTACGAATATAATAGATACGACGAACCTGAGTCCTTCAGAGCTGAAGGAGGAAATAATTCATCTGTTTGTTGAGGGGGGCAAGTCGGAGGGACTTATCATAAATATACTTTCCTTTGGCTTCAAGTATGGTATTCCCTTGGATTCTGACATGGTATTTGATGTAAGGTTTCTTCCCAATCCATACTATGTGGAGAATCTGAAAAAGTTCAGCGGGGTTGATGAAGGTGTAAGGAATTATGTCATGCAATGGCCTGCAGCAGTTGAGTTTATGAACAAGCTGACGGACATGGTGGAGTATCTGATTCCTCATTTCATTAAAGAAGGGAAATCCCAGCTGGTAATTGCAATTGGCTGTACAGGAGGACGGCATCGATCCGTCACCATGGCCAATATGCTGAGTCAGAAGCTTAAGGAGAACAACCACAGGGTTATAGTAGAACATAGAGATATAGAAGAAGAGAATTATAGATAGGAATGATAAGTCGCTAGTCACTAGACTCTAGTCACTAGATAATGCGGGGCTTCGAAGTCCGTCCCTAATTCTAGAGACTAGCGACTCGTGACTAGTGACTGTTATTTAGGGGGGTTATGCTTGAAAAACAATTCTTTAAAGAATATATTATATGAGAAGGGAATAATTTCAGGCGGTCCAAAGATTGTAGCAATAGGCGGAGGTACAGGGCTTTCGGTACTTCTCAGGGGCTTGAAGAATTATACATCCAATATAACTGCAATAGTTACGGTATCAGATGACGGAGGAGGTTCGGGGCTGATCAGGACAGACATGGGTATTCTCCCTCCGGGAGACATCAGAAACTGCATAGTTTCTCTGGCTAATACCGAACCTATAATGGAGCAGCTTATGCAGTACCGTTTTAAAGAGGGAACGCTAAAAGGACAAAGCTTCGGGAATCTGTTTATCGCTGCGATGAATGATATCTGCGGCAGCTTTGATGCTGCTGTCAGAGAAGTAAGCAGCGTATTGGCCGTGACGGGAAAGGTCCTCCCGGTGACTCTTGAAGATGTGGTGCTGTATGCAGAGCTTGAAGACGGGACAGTTATCAAAGGGGAATCCCAGATACCCATAAAACAGCAGGCACTGGATAAAAGAATCAGGAGAGTCTTTTTAAAACCCGGTAATTGCAAGCCTTTGCCGGTAGCACTTAGGGAGATACAAGATGCCGACGTTATTATACTTGGCCCCGGAAGTCTTTATACCAGCATCATACCCAATATCCTTGTGAAGAACATGGCAAGAGCAATTAACAACTCCGGCGCCATGAAGATATATGTAAGCAATATAATGACACAGCAGGGGGAAACGGTAGGATACAGCCTTTCTGAACACATAAAGGCAATTAATGACCATGGGAATAAGCTTCTGATAGATTACACCATCGCAAATACAGGAAAGATTCCTCAGATATTTTTGGATAAATACAAAACTGAAGATGCTTATCCAGTGTTGATAGACTATGATATAATAGCTGATATGGGAATTAAAGTTCTTGACGGAGATTATGTAAGCATCGAGAACGGATATCTGAGGCATAACTTCAACGAACTGGCGAAGCAGATATTCAAGCTGTTGAATGAAGAGCGGCTCCAAAAGGATAAAAAGAGACTGCTGGATTATTATCTTATCAGTAGTTTGTTGAAGAAGGGCAAAAGAAATTAACAAAGGGGAGATTAACTTGGACGCAAACATAAAAAAAGAGGTAATATCGTGGATAAAGCTGATATTATCAGCATTTGTCATTGCTTTTATACTTAAGACCTATGTGTTTCAAATAGCACTGGTCAACCAGATATCAATGGAGCCTACACTGCATGAGGGGCAGATTCTAGTAATTGCAAAGGTGAACTATCTGTTTGGCAATCCTGATAGAGGAGACATTGTTGTACTGAAGGATGAACTGGAGAACAAATATTTGATCAAGAGAGCAATAGGGCTTCCCGGTGAAGTCATTGATATAAGGAATAACAAGGTATATATAGATGAAAAAGAGCTAAAGCCTGATTTTACTGAAGTACCCACTCAGAATAATGGTTTTGGAAAATCCAAGGTGCCGGAGGGCAAATATTTTGTAATGGGGGACAACAGACTTCACAGCAGGGACAGTCGATCTGACACCGTGGGTTTTGTCAACCGCGGCAATATTGTGGGCAAGGCAGTGTTTAGAATATGGCCTGTCAATAAAATTGGAATCCTAAAATAATGAGGTGCTATTATGACCTTTTCTTCCATAACAAAGAATGAAATATCAAAAATAGTCATCACGAACAAGTGCTGTCAGCTTGCTTTGCTGTCAGCACTTATTAAAATGACCGGAACGGTTCAGATACATGGGGTGAATAAGATAGGTGTAAGGCTTTCTACTGAGAATGCGTCAATAGCTAGAATGCTGTTTTCACTGTTGAAGAACTGCTTTGAAATCAGTACCAGAGTGGTGGTGAGAAAAAACAGGCATCTTAAAAAGAACAACAATTACACCTTGTATATTGACTCGGATATGGGTTCCCTTGAGATACTCAAAGTGACGGGAATACTGCAGGAGAGCGACAAAGGACTGAGATTGAATTATAAGCTGCCTTACCACCTGGTAAAGAAGTCCTGCTGCAAAAAAGCTTATATCAGGGGAGTGTTTCTGGGAGGCGGCTCAATAAGTGACCCTGAGAAGACCTACCATCTTGAACTGGTAACAAACAATGAGGATTTTGCCGAAGACATAAAAGAGCTGCTTAATCACTACGAGCTTGGAGCAAAGGTAGTGATCAGGAAAGGAAATCACGTGGTCTATTTAAAGGAAGGGGAGCACATTGTGAATTTCCTCAATATAATTGGAGCACACAATGCCCTGCTGAGCCTTGAGAATGTCAGAATATACAAAGAAATGCGCAATAATGTAAATAGGATTGTGAACTGTGAAACTGCCAACCTGGATAAGACCCTCAATGCTTCATTAAGGCAGATAGAAAATATAAAATATATCAAGGATACGATAGGTTTGGATAAGCTTCCGGCAGGTCTTGCGGAAATTGCTGAGCTGAGGTTGGAGTACAGGGAGTCAAGCCTTAAGGAGTTAGGTGAAATGATGAGTCCTGCCATAGGCAAGTCCGGTGTGAACCATAGACTTAGAAAGCTGGATCAAATAGCAGAGAACCTTAAGGACAGACGCAGTGAATAGTTTTACACAATATTTCCATTTATGATATAATGTTGTTTAAAAGTGGTACAGGTCTTTGGGGGGGAGGGTATTTAGTATGAGGAAGATTCTGGTTGAGAAATTAAGGGAAGGGATGGTCCTTGCCAGGACTCTGCACAGCTATGACGGAAACATATTGTTGAATGCTGGTATCATACTGAAAAATTCTTATATATTGAAGCTCAAGGATATAGGTATACGAGAACTGTATATAGAGGATGAAATAAGCCGCGATATTGTACTTAAAGATATTGTATCAGAAGAAACTAGGTTTGAAGCCAGAATAAATATCAAGAACGCAATGGACAGCATCAGATATGGAAGTTCCCTTGATGTTAAGCCTATCAGGAACAGTGTGTGTAAAATGATAGATGAGCTTATGGATGTCAAGGACACCATGGTTAACATGCAGGATTTAAAGAGCAACGATCAATACACCTTCAGCCATAGCGTTAATGTATGTGTATTGTCTCTCATCACAGGCATATCTATGAAATATGATGAGGAAAAGCTTAGAGAAATTGGAATAGGTGCAATGCTGCACGATGTAGGCAAGATCAGGATACCCAATGAAATATTGAACAAACCCGGGACACTGACAGCGGAAGAATTCGATATTGTAAAGAAGCATACAAGCTATGGTTATGAACTGCTTAAAAAAAGCAAGGTGCTAAGTACCTATGCCAGCTATATAGCCTTGACTCATCATGAGAGATATGACGGAGAAGGCTATCCTCTGGGCCTCAGAGGTGAAGAGATACATGAGTTTTCCAGAATAGTATCAATTGCTGATGTATATGATGCCATGACCTCGGACAGGGTATACAAGAAGAGGGTTAATATTAATGAAGCTGTTGAGTATCTTGTTGGAATGGGAGACCACCACTTCGACTACAATATAGTGAGGAACTTCATTGAGCATATAACCATATATCCCCCCGGGACCTGTGTGCTTTTAAATGACGGGGAGAAGGCAATAGTAGTGGATGTCAACAAGAGATACCCAAACAGACCGATTGTCAGAATACTTGCTGACAAAGAAGGGCAGATACCCAAAGAACCCTTTGAAATTGACCTGACCAAGAACAATACACTCTTGATAAGCGATATTATTGAGGATATGTAGGGTATGGGCAATAGGTTGAGGTATTCCTGTTGGGTATGGTTGCGCGTTTCGAGTTACGCGTGTTTTAGGGGAAGGCTTTGGGGTGAATATGAAGGAATGTAGGAGCGAACAGTGTTCGCCCACATAAGGATTTAAGATAGAATATGCATTTTCGGAGGTGCAGCAATGTTAGTCGGAATAGACTTGGGAGGTACGGCAGTAAAAGCAGGCTTGGTGGACCGGGAAGGAAGGATTCTTATACAATCTTCCATAGATACCAAGGTAGGTAGAGATTACAGACTTATAATTGATGATATGAAAAAGCAGATTGAAAAGCTGCTTTCCGATTATGGGAGCAGAGTTGAGGATATAGAGTCCATAGGTATCGGAGCTCCGGGGCTTATGAATTATAAAAGCGGCTATGTGATTTACTGCACCAATTTATTCTGGGACAACGTCCCTCTGGGAGTTGAACTGAAGGAGCATTTCAAGAAACCTGTATATATTGAGAATGACGCAACTGTGGCAGGTTTGGCTGAAAGCCTTTTTGGGTCCACCAGGGGGGTGTCGGATTCTGTATTTCTTACTATCGGCACCGGAATAGGTTCAGGGATTATAATAAATCATAAGATATACAGCGGCAGCCACTTTGCAGGCTCCGAAATAGGGCACATGATAATAGGGAATAATTTCTACAAGTGCAACTGCGGCAATAACGGCTGCCTTGAGACTTTTGCATCGGCAACTGCAATGATAAAATACGCTGCACACAGGCTTGAAAAAGACAAGGTAAAATCGGTCATTCTTGAAAAAGCTGCCGGTAAAGCAGAGGATATAAATGCAAAGATTATTTTCGATGCCGCCAAGGAAGGAGATCCTCTCGGGAAGGAAACAGTAGACAGGATGATCAGGTATCTCTCTATAGGTATTATAAATATTTGCAACATATTGGATCCTGAAATAATAGCAATAGGAGGCGGGGTATCCAAGGCAGGGGAATACCTCACTCTGCGGCTGAAGGAAGAAGTGGGGAAGATGTTCTTCACATCCAATATCAAGTATGGTGATATCGTGCTGGCACAGTTGGGGAATGAGGCAGGGATATTGGGAGCGGCTTTCCTGGGAAATAATATGTAGGAGGAAAAGGCGAAATTATGAAAAAGCTAGGTTTTGATTATTCCAACTCCATGGTGAAGGACCATGAGATAGCTTATTTGGGAGAATATGTGAAGTCTGCCCATAACATGCTACATGGGAAGACCGGTGCGGGAAACGACTTTTTAGGCTGGGTGGACTATCCCAGGAACTATGATAAGGATGAATTCGACAGGGTTTTGAAGGCAGCCCAGAGGATAAGGGATTTCTCGGAGGTGCTGTTGGTAATTGGCATCGGTGGCTCATATCTTGGTGCAAGGGCTGCAGTGGAGCTGCTGGGACATTCCTTCCACAACTTGTTGAAAAAGGACAGGAGAAATGCTCCTGAGATATATTTTCTTGGCAACAACATAAGCGGCGTATATTTCAAGCAGCTTATGGAGGCGATAGAAGGAAAAAGCGTCAGTGCCTGTGTGATCTCAAAGTCGGGAACCACTACAGAACCGGCTATAGCCTTCAGGTTTGTGAAGGCATATCTGGAGGAGAAGTATGGAAGGGCTGAAGCAGCCAAGCGGATTTATGCAATTACTGATGCTTCCAGAGGCGCACTTAAGAAGCTTGCAGCTGCAGAAGGCTATGATACCTTTGTAATAGCAGACGATATTGGGGGCAGGTACTCGGTGCTGACTCCTGTAGGACTGCTCCCGGTAGCAGCAGCAGGAATTGATGTAAAAAGTATACTTGAAGGTGCAAGGGATGCATGGGAAGAGTATTATGAGCAAGAGGTAGAGAAAAATCCTTGCTACCAGTATGCGGCTGTAAGAAGCTTGCTTGGCAGAAAAGGCAAAGCCATTGAAGTCATGATAAACTACGAGCCTTCACTGCATTTCTTTGCAGAGTGGTGGAAGCAGCTATATGGAGAAAGCGAAGGGAAGGACGGTAAAGGCATATTCCCGGCCTCAATGGATTTTTCTACTGATCTGCATTCCTTGGGTCAGTTCCTGCAGGATGGTACAAGAAATATGTTCGAAACCATCCTCAATGTGGAAAAGCCCAAGTTGGAGGCAGAAATAATCAATGATGAGGAAAACCTGGACGGCTTGAATTTTGTAAGTGGCAAGACAATGGATTATGTAAACAAAAAGGCATTTCAAGGCACCATGCTTGCTCACATGGACGGCGGAGTGCCTATAAATATAATAAACATTCCTGAAATCAATGAGTACTACTTTGGTAAGCTGGTATATTTCTTTGAAAAGGCATGCGGTATAAGCGGCTATATGCTTGGAGTGAATCCATTCGACCAGCCTGGAGTTGAGGAGTATAAGAAGAATATGTTCGCGCTTCTGGGCAAGCCAGGCTACGAAAAATTGGGTGAGGAGCTTAATAAACGGCTCAAATGAAAAATGCTTTGACATTATGTGGCTAAAATAGTAATAATAGAGATATGCACAATATTGATATATTGAAGAAAAGACTTTTTGTATATTAATTATATTTGGGTGATATACAATATGGTAACAGAATTGTCGGGGAGGGATGGGTTTGTCTAAGGTACTTGGAATTTCTGTTTCGGATATAATGAACCCATTGGTAATGACTACTCAAGGTTTTATTGCCAATCAGACAGGAATTTCAAAAAAATCCTTTAAGGCGTTGAAGCTGCATCAAGTGGATAAGTTGATGCTTAGGGACGTATCCTCTTTTATCAATCTGAAGGGGATAGTAAACGGCAAGTTTGTAGTCAGCATGGACCATCAGCTTATTAAAGCGATCGTAAGGAATTTCGTAATTGGAAATATGGCTGAGAATGAGATAAATGAATGTATTGAGGATACACTGGCGGAATGCTCGAACATAATTGTGGGAAATTCTATCAAAAAGTTTCCGGGTATTGAAGAGTATGTAAAAATAGACTCTCCCATGACAATATCCAGTCAGTATGCGGCATTAAGGTATTCAGAGACAGATATCTGGACCTGCGCCATTGACTGCAGTTTGGGCAGCGTAAGCGTAAGCTTCATCTCTTCGGATATCGTGGCATAGTAATAAGCAGCGCAAAGGCCTTATGGTTTTTGCGTTTTTTCATTGGTTGTTATTGAAGTAAAGGGGATTTTATACTATCATATTAGTATGGTGACTAAATCTGGCGAATAAAGGCGCATATGTTTTCATATGTGCTTTTTCAAAATATACTGGAAGAGTGCGGATAAGGTTTTCGCAAAACACGAGGAGAAATAATCATGAGAAATTTTATTCATCTGCATGTACATACTGAATACAGCCTTTTAGACGGAGCCGGCAGAGTGGAAGCCCTCGCTGCAAAAGCCAAGGAACTGGGTATGGATTCAGTTGCAATTACTGACCATGGTGTGATGTATGGTGTGGTGGATTTTTATAAGCAGGCAAAAAAGCATGGGGTCAAGCCTTTAATTGGCTGCGAGGTATATGTTGCAAATAGGACCATGGGGGACAGGGATCCCAAGCTGGACAGCGGACAATACCACCTGGTGCTGCTGGCAAAGAATGAGGAAGGTTACAATAACCTTATAAAGCTGGTGTCCATGGGCTTTACCGAAGGTTTCTACTACAAACCGAGAGTGGACATGGAAGCACTGCGCAGGTATTCAGGAGGACTTGTTGCGTTAAGTGCCTGCCTTGCGGGGGCCATACCCGGGCATATAATGGATGGGAACTATGAGGCTGCTAAAAATGCGGCGTTGTCATATAATAATATTTTCGGTGAAGGAAACTTCTATCTGGAGCTTCAGGATCATGGCATAAAGGAGCAGGCCCTGGTAAACCAGGAGGTGATCAGACTGTCAAGGGAGACAGGGATACCCTTGGTTGCTACAAATGACGTTCACTATGTGGAAAAGGAAGATGCTGCGGCTCAGGATATTCTGCTTTGCATACAGACAGGTAAAACTATTGAAGAGGAAGGCAGGCTCAAATTCCAGGGTCAGGAGTTTTACTTAAAAACTGCTGATGAGATGTATGAGCTTTTCAAATATATTCCCGAGGCACTGGAAAACACATTAAAAATAGCAGAAAAATGCAATCTGGACTTCGATTTCGGACAGGTGCACCTTCCGGCTTTTGATGTTCCTGAAGGGCATACCTCCGATACCTATATCAGGAAGCTGTGTTATGACGGCTTGGAGCAAAGATATGTTGAAATAACGGATGAACTCAGAGGTAGGGCGGAATATGAGTTATCCGTCATAACCAAGATGGGGTATTCTGATTATTATCTCATTGTCTGGGACTATGTGAAATTTGCCAAAGACAACGGTATCATGGTAGGGCCAGGCAGGGGCTCGGGAGCTGGAAGCCTTGTGGCATACTGTCTGGGCATAACCAATATAGATCCTATCAAATACAAGCTTATTTTTGAAAGATTCCTGAACCCTGAGAGAATAAGCATGCCGGACTTTGACGTGGATTTTTGCTATGAAAGGCGTCAGGAAGTTATTGACTATGTTGTAGGAAAGTACGGTAAAGACAGAGTGGCCCAGATTATCACCTTTGGTACTATGGCAGCAAGGGCTGCCATAAGGGATGTGGGCAGGGCACTGAACATTCCTTATGCTCAGGTGGATCTGATTGCAAAGAAGATTCCCTTTGAAATTGGGATGACTATAAAGAGGGCACTGGAGGCAAATCCTGAATTAAAAAAGCTGTATGAAGAGGAGGAAAGTGCAAAGTATCTCATTGACATGTCGAAAGCGGTGGAGGGGATGCCGAGGCACAGCTCCACCCATGCAGCCGGGGTAGTTATATCCAAGAAGGCAGTGACGGAATATGTCCCTCTGCAGATGAATGAGGATGTAATAACAACTCAGTTTACCATGGGCACCCTTGAAGAACTGGGCCTTTTAAAAATGGATTTTTTGGGGCTCAGGACCCTTACGGTTATAAGGGATACTCTGGAGCTTATAAGGGAAAAGGGTATAGAACCAATTGACATAGATCATATGGACTATGATGATCCTAAAGTTTACAAGATGATATCCCAGGGTGAGACCTACGGTGTATTCCAGCTGGAAAGCGGGGGAATGACCCAGTGTATGAAGGAGCTGAAGCCCAATTGCCTGGAGGATATAATAGCAGGAATATCCCTGTACAGACCCGGGGCCATGGACCAGATTCCAAGATACATCAGAAACAAGCACCATCCTGATATGCAGCAGTATATGCACCCTGCCCTTGAACATATATTGGATGTGACCTATGGATGCATTATATACCAGGAGCAGGTAATGCAGATAGTGAGAGACCTGGGAGGCTATTCCATGGGTAGGTCGGATCTGGTCAGAAGGGCTATGGGAAAAAAGAAAGCCGATGTTATGGCCAAGGAAAGAGAGAACTTTATCAATGGTATACTGGATGAGGCTGGGAATGTTGTAGTAGCAGGCTGCGTAAGAAATGGAATACCTGCGAAGACTGCTGCGGATATTTTTGATGAGGTGGCCAAGTTCGCCGGCTACGGCTTCAATAAGTCCCATGCGGCTGCGTATGCCATAATTGGCTATCAGACAGCGTGGCTTAAATACTACTACCCTGTGGAATTTACAGCAGCACTTATAACCAGCGTTATGGGCAGCAGCAAAAAGGTAGCTGAGTATATTCAGCACTGTAAAAGCATGGGTATAGAAGTGCTTCCTCCCGATGTGAATGAAAGCAGTGTAAGCTTTACAGTAAAAGAGAATAAAATCAGGTTTGGACTTGCAGCTGTAAAGAATGTCGGGATTAATGCCATCCTGTCCATAATAAGAGCAAGACAGGAAAAGGGAAGGTTTGAGGGACTCTATGACTTTCTTCAGAAGGTTGATTACAGTGTTATCAACAAGAGAACAGTGGAAAGCCTTATAAAGTGCGGTGCCTTTGACTGCTTCGATGTATACAGGAGCCGTATGCTGGCAGTGTACGAAAAGCTGATGGAGAGCATACAGGGGCAGAAAAAAAGCAATGTAGAAGGCCAGATTTCATTCTTTGACACCATGGAGGACGCTGAAGATATAATAGGGAACATTTTTCCTGAAATAAATGAATATCCGAAGAGGAATCTTCTGACTATGGAGAAAGAGATGCTTGGGCTTTACATAAGTGGACATCCTCTTGAAGAATACAAGTCAGAGCTGGAAGCATCAGTCACAATTACAACGGCAGAGCTTTTAGCGGACAATGAGGTTGAGGAACAGGGAGACGGCAATAATTTTGAATTGGACGGTAAAAGGGTGACAATGGGAGGCATAATAGTATCCGTAAAGCAGAAGACCACAAAAACCAACAATATGATGGCCTTTATGGAATTGGAAGACCTGTACGGAACCCTTGAGGTAATAGTGTTCCCTAAAGTATATGAAAGGTGCAGGAATCTTCTGGTTCAGGATACAATAGTGCTGGTTGGCGGCAGAATCAGCCAGAAGGAAGAAGAAGAAGCGAAGATAATATGTGATACTGTAAAGCCTTTGAAAAAGTATATGGGGAAGAAGCTTTATATAAAAATAAACACTGAGCTGCAGCCGGATATAATGGAGAAGCTAAAAAAAGTATTGACTGAATACAAAGGGATACAGCAGGTTATTTTAGTAAATGAGGCCAACAAGACAAATGGTAAAAGCCAGGTTATGAAAGCTGACAGCAGTATCTGGGTTGATATAAACGACAAGCTGCTCGGTGATTTGAAAGAGGTTGCGGGCTCTGAATGTGTAGCGGTCAAGTAATGTAATATCAAAAAAATGGGTAGAATAAGCTTGATATTAGAAGGCATTTCATTTAAAATTATTTTATATAAGCAAAATTTTCATCATATCAGTTTTCGATAAATTAAATGTTCTAGGGTGCCTCTTGGGCAGAGGCACAACGCTAAGGAAGTGCATTTTCAACGCTTAAATAGTTATAAATTTGTGGCGTTGAAAAGCACGGGGTGCCAATAAAGGAGGCAGCAAGTATGTGGACAGTTGTATACTTGGCAAAAAACAAGAGACTCGCGGATAAAGTCAATGAGCTGATGTCAAGAGAAGGGGTTTTGGTTAAGCTGCAGCCGGTAAGCAAGAATACTGGTGATGAAGATAGCTATTTTGAAATATTGGTACTTGAATCTGAAGTGGAGGAAGCGCACAATATTCTGTATGAACTTGGTTATTAACATATAATAAACACAAATTTCATATATTGTGTCTTTATACAATGCATAAGAATTTGTACGATTTATATAGCTTGATTTGCTATGAATAAAACCAAGAAAATTTTTTTGTATAAGATTGGGACATATTATGACCATGCAGGACAAAAGGGGGAAAGCGTATGAAGAATATAGCCGTTTTGACTAGCGGAGGAGATGCACCGGGTATGAACGCCGCGATACGTGCGGTTGTAAGAATGGGTATAAATAAAGATATGAATGTCTTTGGGGTAAGAAAAGGTTTCAGAGGGCTTATTAACGGTGACTTTGTAAAGATGGATGAGTCTTCTGTTTCTGATACCATACACAGGGGCGGCACCATACTTCAAACTGCAAGAAGCGAGGAGTTCAAGACAGAGGAAGGACAGTGCAAGGCAGCCAATATGGCAAAAATTTTCAACATTGAAGGCCTGGTGGTCATAGGTGGGGATGGCTCCTTTACCGGTGCCAAGAGGCTTTCGGAAAAAGGCGTTGCATGTATAGGAGTGCCTGGTACAATTGACAATGATCTGGCATACACGGATTATACCATTGGCTTTGATACTGCTGTAAATAATGTGTTGGATGCCATTAACAAGATAAGAGACACATCAACCTCCCATGAAAGAGTCAGCATTATTGAGGTAATGGGAAGAAACTCGGGAGATATCGCATTATATGCGGGCTTGGCCGGAGGAGCAGAAGGCATTATAGTTCCCGAGATGGAATTCAAGCTGGAGAATATTTGCAAGCTGCTGGTAGAGAGGAAGAACAGGGGCAAGCTTCACAGCATCATTATTCTGGCTGAAGGGGTCGGAGATGCGAAGCAGTTGGAGCAGCAGATAATGGAGAATATTGATATTGAGGTTAGAGCAACTATACTCGGATATACTCAGAGAGGCGGAAATACATCTGCCTTTGACAGAGTGCTGGCTAGCAGGCTTGGGGCAAGAGCCGTCGAGCTGCTGGACGGGGATAAGTCAGGAAGAGTAGTGGGTATAAGGGATAACAAGATTATAGATATGGAAATCGGGGAAGCCTTAAGTATAAAAAAGGAATTCCAGAGGGAGCTTTATGAGCTGGCTGTAAACCTGTCCAGCAGCCCGGTGTAAATATCAGTCACGAGTCACTGGTCGCTAGTCTCTATAGTTGAGAAGGGCGTTGGAGTGGGATTTCAGTGTGTAGGGGCGCCCATTGGGCGTCCTCTGTAGGGAACGGTTCATAACCGTTCCGGGCATGAAAAAAGAATTTTACTAAAATATATAACTTATAAAAGGAGAGATTTTTTATGACTGCATTAAAAGGAAATTGTTTGGTTGCTCAATCTGGAGGACCAACCTCAGTAATAAACGCCAGTGCTTGTGGTGTTATACAGGGGGCTTTTAAATCAGGAGAGATTGATAAGGTTTATGGTGCGCTGCATGGTGTATTCGGAATACTTAATGAAGACCTTTTTCTGTTCAATGATGAGTCCCCGGAGGAACTGGAGCTATTGAAGGTTACACCTGCTTCTGCTCTGGGCTCCTGCAGATATAAGCTGAAGTCAATAGAAGCAAGCGAAGGGGATTACAGAAGGATAATCGATGTATTTGAAGCACATGATATAAGATACTTCTTTTACATAGGCGGAAATGACTCAATGGATACAGCAAACAAGGTAAGTCAATACGCCCAGAGGGTCGGATATGAATTGAGGGCTGTAGGGGTACCCAAGACTATAGATAATGATTTGCCTATTACAGATCATACGCCTGGATTTGGAAGCACTGCAAAGTTCATTGCAACTTCTATAAAAGAGGTTGGTCTGGATGCAAGAGTTTATGATTATCCTACAGTTACGATCTGTGAATTGATGGGAAGAAATGCAGGCTGGATTACTGCTTCCTCTGCATTGGCAAAGGAATATGAAGATGATGCTCCCCATTTCATATACTTGCCGGAGGTTCCTTTTTCACTGGATAAATTCGGTGAAGATGTGAAGTCGGCACTGAAGAAGTATAATTATGCTGTAGTGGCCATTTCGGAAGGTATTAAGACTGAGGATGGAAAATATATATCTGAGATAGGTGCACCCAATGCATTAAAGGATGCCTTCGGGCATGTTCAGCTGGGAGGAGCCAGCGAGGTTCTTCAGCATTATATATCGGAGAATATCTGTAAAAAGGTCAGGATAGTGAATTACAGCAGTATACAGAGATGTGCTGCTCACTGGGCGTCACTTACGGATAATGAAGAAAGCTTTATGTGTGGACAGATGGCTGTCAAGTACGCCATAGAAGGCCATACAGGCAAGATGGTAGGTATGGCAAGAGGCAAAGAAAAAGAATATACCTGTGAAACTCAGCTTATTGATCTTAACGATGTAGCCAACAAAGAAAAGAAGATACCTGCAGAATGGATGAATGAAGAGGGCAACTTTGTGAAGCAGCCATTAATAGATTATATGAGACCGTTAATAATGGGGGAAGTCGAGATTCGTATGGAAGATGGACTCCCAAGATATGCAAGGCTTCAGAAAAAGCTTATAGAAAAGAAGCTTGAGAAATGGAATGTAAAATAGTATGAGAAAGACTAAGATTGTATGTACCATAGGTCCGGTGACCGAAACTGAAGAAATGATTGAGCGGCTCATTACAGCGGGGATGAATGTTGCAAGGCTCAATTTCTCCCATGGGGATCATGCTGAGCATAAGAAAAGAATTGATACCATCAAACGGGTAAGGGAGAATCTTGGCAAGCCTGTTGCAATTATGCTGGATACAAAAGGGCCCGAAGTAAGACTTGGATATTTTAAGGATGGAAAGGCCGAGCTGGAGAAGGGCAGTAAATTTACTCTGACTACAAGAGATATACAGGGTGACAACACACTGTGCAGCATCACTTATAAAGAACTGCCGGGGGAAGTGTCTTCCGGTTCCAGAATACTGATAGCAGACGGCGTAATAGAGCTAAGAGTACTGGAGAAGAACGATACTGACGTTATCTGTGAAGTGGTAAATGGGGGAACACTGGGGGACAGGAAAAATGTAAATATACCGGGTGCAACCTCGAAGCTGCCTGCAATTACAGAGAAGGATATTGCTGATCTTATTTTCGGCATAGAAAATAAAGTGGACTTTGTTGCTGCATCCTTCATCAGAAAGGCCACTGATGTGCTGGAGCTAAGAAAAGTGCTTGAGCAGAATAACGGAGAGCATATACATATAATTGCAAAGATAGAAAACCAGGAGGGTGTAGACAATCTGGAGGATATTCTCAAAGTATGTGACGGGCTTATGGTAGCAAGAGGGGATCTTGGAGTTGAGATACCAACAGAGGAAATACCCATGATTCAGAAGCATCTTATAAAGAGAACAAATGAAATTGGCAAGCCGGTCATAACGGCAACTCAGATGCTTGATTCCATGATAAGAAATCCCCGGCCGACAAGAGCAGAAGTGACCGACGTGGCGAATTCAATAATTGACGGAACTGATGCAATAATGCTTTCAGGCGAAACTGCAGCGGGCAAATACCCAATAGAAGCGGTGCAGACTATGGCTTCAATAGCTGAAAGGACAGAGCGGGAATTGGACTACGGCAAAAGTCTGCAAGGCTTTTCCGGGAGGAAAATCACAGTGGCGACTGCCATCAGCCATAGCTCCTGCACTACAGCTTTTGAGCTTCAGGCAGCAGCGATAATAACTCCCACCCATTCAGGCTCCACTGCAAGAATGGTATCGAAATTCAGGCCTAAGGCGCCTATAATTGCTGCAACCTCTGACAATATGGTTATGCGAAAGCTCTGTCTGAGCTTCGGGGTGTATCCGATAAGTGTACCCCAATCAGATGTAACGGATGAAATAATTGAACTATCAGTAAATGCAGCTGTCACAGAGGAGTATATCAAGAGCGGAGATCTTGTTATTATAACTGCAGGGATACCTTCCGGGGTTGCCGGTACCACCAACCTGATAAAGGTGCATGTTGTCGGTGAGATATTGGCAAAAGGAATAGGAATAGGTGACAAGTCGGTTACCGGAAGGATATCGGTTATTAATGATATTGAGAAAGATTGGAATAAGCTTCAGGAGGGCAACATATTGGTTACAAGATCTACCGACAAGGACCTGGTGCCTCTAATGGAAAAGGCTTCGGCATTTATTGTTGAAGAAGGCGGTATAACATCTCATGCGGCTATTGTTGGCATTGTCCTTGGGAAATCTGTCATTGTCGGTGTGAAAGATGCAATGCAGCTGCTGAAAGATGGACAGCTGGTAACAATGGATACGGCCCGGGGTATTATTTACAATGGCGCTACAAGGGTGCTATGAATAGATACGAGATACGAGATACGGGTAGGGAACGCATTGCATGCGTTCCGTTGGCCTGTTCCATACTGCAGAACTGAACATAACTGATAAATAGGCTCTATGGATGACATGGGGCTTTTTTTGTTTGGTTTCGGCTGAATAAAGAGGTATAATGAAAATGATGAAAAGGCTCATAATTAGGAGGATAGTGAGAATATGCAGACATATGATACAATACTGAGGACCAGGTATGGCGAAACTGACCAGATGGGGATAATCTACCACCCCAATTATTATATTTATTTTGAAATGGGCAGGACTGAGTTTCTACGTGAGACTGCCGGCATGTCATATAAGGAAATGGAGGATGTGGGAGTAATGCTTCCGCTGACTGAAACCCACTGCAAATACCGCACACCTGCAAAATATGACGATGAGCTTGTTATAAGGACTTCAATCAAGGAAATAACTGTTGCAAGAATAGCTTTTACATACCAACTATTGAGAAATGCAGACGGAGTCATACTTGCTGAAGGAGAAACAGTACATGCCTTTACAAACAAGCAGGGCAAACCGGTAAACCTTAAAAAAGCAAACAGGGAGCTTTATGAAATGTTCAATAGCCTGACCGATAACAATTGACAGCTTGGTTATTGGATATCATGCAGTAGACATTATTGATGGGAGGGATTTATATGGAGCATGTAAATACAAATATTCCTGCTATTGAAATGGAAGAGTGGGAATTAGTGCTGGATTCAACCCAGGATGCCATTTTTATCGATGACAAGTACGGGAATACTCAATGGATCAATAAAGCTTGCGAGCTTCTTTATGAAGTAAAAAGAGAGGATATTATAGGCAAGAGTATAGATGAACTGGAAAAGGGAGGCATTTTTTCTCCTTCGGTAGCAAAGCTGGTTTTCAAGAATAAGGAGCAGGCTACTATATTACACAGCAACAAGTCGGGGAAAAAGATACTTACCACAGGAACACCGATACTCGATAACAACGGAAATATTTATAAAGTAATCAGTACCTCCCGGGATATCACCGAATTAGTGTATCTGAGAAACCAACTGGAGGATATTCAAAACAAGTTAGGGGAACTAAGGGAAGAGCAGCTTGAAAACATAGGCAATCTCATTATTAAAAGCGAGAAGATGCAGGAAGTGGCATACTTGGCCAAAAGACTGGCGCACATAGATTCAACTGTTCTTATTACAGGAGAATCCGGCGTTGGTAAAGGGGAAATCGCCAAGTTCATACATATGTCGGGGGACAGAAAGGATATGCCCTTTGTGAAGGTGAACTGCGGAGCTATACCTGAAGCCTTGCTGGAATCCGAGCTGTTCGGATATGAGTATGGAGCTTTTACCGGATCAAAAAAGCAAGGCAAGATCGGCTTGTTCGAATTGGCTCAACACGGTACGATTTTTCTTGATGAGATAAGTGAGCTGCCCCTTAACCTTCAGGTTAAAATTCTGCATGTTATTCAGGACAGGGAATTCAAGCTGGTCGGAGGACTGAAGAGTATAAATATTGACGTCAGGATCATAGCAGCAACAAACCGTGACTTGATGACAATGGTGAAAGAGAAGAAATTCAGGGAGGATTTGTACTACCGGCTGAATGTTGTACCTATTCATATACTTGCTTTAAGAGAGCGGACCGAGGATATCATCCCGCTAATATCTTACTTCATGGAAAAATATAATAAAAAGTTCGGCGTAGAAAAAAGAATGGATCCCAACACACTGGCATTATTGATCAAGTACTCATGGCCCGGAAATGTCCGTGAGCTTGAAAATATCATTGAAAGATTGATTATAATTACTCAGAGGGATACAATCCTGCCTCAGAATCTTCCTAATTTTATTTTAGACAAGATAGACAGTTCAACGGATATAGCTATCCCGTCATCACTGAATCTGAAGGATGCAATAGAGGAGCTGGAGAAGCGGATTATAATGAATGCCCTGAAGAAGCACAAGACCACCAGAGAAGTGGCCAAGGCTCTAAAAGTAAGCCAGCCTACAATTGTGAGAAAAATGAGTAAGTATAGTGTTTGCGATTTTAAATTGGATCAGTATGATACATAAACGAATCAAATATAATGATTAGACTCGAGAAGCTACAAGGTTTTTTCTGATAAAAGTGAAGCAGCCCCCGCAAGGAATTGCGGGGTTCATTTTTTTACGGGTATAATTTCTTGTTCTATATTTTTGATTTGGCACAGGAATTGCAAATTAATTAATCCAAAATCAACCTTGTATGCTTAGAATCATAAAATCAAGCTTGTGTTGAAGGAGGATGTGTAATGAACACAGAAGTAAAGTTGAACGCCGCTGAATATGTGGCAGGGCTTGTAAAACGGGCCAGGCTGGCACAAGAGTCGGCTGAAAATTATACCCAGGAGCAAGTGGACAAATTGGTTGCTGCAGTTGTATGGAATATTGTCAAGGATGGACCTGCCCAGGAGATTTCAAAACTGGCTGTAGAAGAATCAGGCATGGGCAACTATGAAGGCAAATACAACAAGCTGATGGCTAAGGCAAAGGGAGCCATGCGTGATATGAAAGGGAAGAAATCCGTTGGTATAATTGAGGTAGATGAAGAAAAGCAAATAGTAAAAATAGCAAAACCTGTGGGGGTCATTGGTGCGCTCTGCCCCTGTACAAATCCCGAAGCAACACCTACTGTCAAGATTTCTCATGGGCTTAAGGGAAGGAATGCCATTATACTTGCGCCCCATCCCCGTACAAAAAAGACTAATGCATTCATAGTAAACATTGTCAGAGAAACACTGAAAAAGTATGGGGCTCCTGAGGATTTGGCAATAGGGATTGAAGAGCCTACAATGGAAATCAGCAGCGAACTCATGAAGCAATGTGACTTGATATTGGCTACGGGTGGCGCTGCAATGGTAAAGGCCGCATATTCATCGGGAACACCTGCGTACGGTGTTGGTGCCGGAAATGCTGTGATAGTGGTGGATGAAACTGCAGATTTAAAAGATGCGGCTAATAAAATCATGAGCAGCAAGACCTTTGACTTTGCAACAAGCTGTTCGGCGGAAAACTCTCTTATTATTCAGGAAGGTATATATGATTCGTTTATTGAGGCGTTGAAGGCTGAAGGGGGCTATCTGGCTGATGGCAAGGAAAAAGCAAAGCTTCAGGATGCCATGTGGGTCGATGGACATTTAAGCGCCAAAATCATAGCGCAGTCCGCCAAAACCATTGCTGATGTAGCAGGTATTGAGATACCTGATGACAGAAAGTTCATAATGGTTGAGGAAACAGGTGTTGGAGCGGATTACCCATTCTCCGGCGAAAAGCTTTCTGTTGTTGTAGCATTATACAAATATGATACCTTTGAAAAAGCTGTAAATATGGTAAACGAAATTACCAGATATCAAGGTATGGGACATTCCTGCGGGATACACTCTTTCAATGAGGAGCATATAATGGAGCTTGCCCACAAAACAAAGGTAAGCCGCATGAATGTACGTCAGGGCCATGCTCTTGCCAATACAGGGAATTGGTTCAACGGACTGCCATTTACAACAAGTCTTGGCTGTGGTTCTTGGGGGGGCAATATTGCTTCAGAGAATATCACATGGAAGCATCTTATAAACACGACTTGGGTATCAAGACCCTTCCCGCCTGTCAAGCCAACTGATGAAGAGCTGTTTGGGGATGTAATGAATGATTGAGATGATTATTTAATGGGAGGAGAAAAAAATGTCTGAGAATGTTATGGATTATGGTAAAAAAATAAAGAGCGAGGACCTGTCATATAATCTTCATTCCTGGAGTGCTCAGGGGGCTTTGAACCCGATTGTTGTTACAAAGGCTGAAGGAATATATTTCTGGGATGCCGATGGGAAAAGATATATGGATATGTCCTCCCAATTGGTCAATCTGAATATAGGCCATAGCAACAGGAAGGTTATTGAAGCAATTAAGGAGCAGGCTGACAAAATGCCCTTTATGGGACCTCCCTTTGCCTTTGATGTAAAATCGGAGGCTGCAAGAAAGATAATAGAAGTAAGTCCGGACAACATGGGGAAGGTATTCTTCACAAATGCCGGAGCGGAAGCAAATGAGAATGCAATCAAGATTGCCAGGATGTTTACAGGCAAATATAAGGTATTTTCAAGATACCGCTCATATCATGGCGCTTCCTATGGAGCTGCAAATCTCACCGGAGAGCAAAGGCGATTCCCCAGTGAGCCTGGGATAGCGGGTTTTGTCAAATTCTTTGACCCATACCTGTATAGAGCTCCCTTCTCCTTTAAGGATGACAGGGAGGCTGCCAATTATTATATAAGCCAGCTAAGGGAGCAGATATTATATGAAGGACCGGAGCATATTGCTGCGATATTCCTGGAGACGGTTACCGGAAGCAATGGCATTATAATACCCCCTGACGGGTATTTACAGGGGGTAAGAGAGCTCTGCGATGAGTTTGGCATTGTAATGGTATGTGATGAGGTCATGGCCGGTTGGGGAAGAACAGGTGAATGGTTTGCTGTTAACCATTGGAAGGTCAAACCGGATCTCATAACCTTTGCAAAGGGTTCTACCTGCGGATATGTTCCATTGGGCGGAGTTATTGTCAGTAAGGAAATTACAAAGCATTTCGATGACAATATGTTCTGGTGCGGTCTTACCTACAACGGGCATCCGCTAGGCTGTGCAGCTGCATGTGCTACCATAGATGTATATAAAGAAGAAAAACTGATAGAGAATTCTAAGAATATGGGCAAGGTTCTGGGTAAAATACTCGAGAATCTGAAGGAAAAGCACCCTTGTGTTGGAGATGTACGCTATATCGGGTTGTTTTCCGGAATAGAGCTGGTTAAGGATAAAGCTGCTAGAACACCACTGGTGGATTATGGCAAGGACCCGGGCAAGATTATGAAAAAAATAGTGGGTATGCTGGTAAGTGAGGGATTCTGGACATATAGTCATGAAAACATTTTAATAATAGCTCCCCCGCTGATTATCACAGAAGAACAGCTGCATGAAGCAATGGTGATAATGGACAAAGTTCTGGATTTTGTAGATAGTATGATTAAATAATCAGTACACAATTATATAATGGCTTTAGTGCGAAACATATAGTACCTCACTTTTGCAAAATTAGAGAGGTGCTATTTTGTTTAAAAGTGTATTATGCAAGTTGATAATTCTATAAATCAAAAGATTCATTAATGAATCAAATTGGTTGATGACTTGCAGGGACACCCACACTGAAAAGATAGAGGATTATTAAAGTTTTAACAAAGTATGTTGATACAACAATGAATCAAATTTTGCAACTGGACCATAAGTTACAATTCAAATCGTGGAAATAAGCTGATTCTTTTATTAAGACATATTGGCATAATAATTGCTTTTATACAAAGTTGACAAACTTTTTGGAGTATTTATTAAATTTAGAAAGTTATAAAAATTGCATGAAAGTTGTCGAATAATGCAGAAATGAATCGTATATAAAAGGGAGTGTGAGAAAAATGTTGAGTTGCGACAAAGAAAGGCTGCAAGAAAAGCTCCTTGCTTTTAGCAAATATGGTGATACCGGAAGAGGTGGAATAACAAGACTGTCCTTATCAGAACCAAACTTACAGGCAAGGGCAGAATTCTGCAAAAGAATGAAAGCACTGGGCGCAGATATCGTAACAGATGATATGGCGAATGTCTACGCGACGATTAAAGGTGAAGAAGATCTTCCTGCTATTTCAATGGGATCACACTGCGACTCAGTAATACAGGGAGGGAACTACGATGGCATTTTAGGTGTATTGACCGCAATGGAAGCAGCTGAAACTATCGTTACAGAGAAGATTCCGCACCGCCATCCAATCACAGTTGTGATCTGGACCAATGAAGAAGGGGCTCGTTTCGACCCTGCCATGATGTCATCGGGTGTTATTACCGGTAAATTTGATAAGGCCAGGATGCTGGCTTCAAAGGATAAGGAAGGAATAACCTTTAGTGAAGCACTGGATGCAAGCGGATACAAGGGTGATGAGAAGAACAGAATGAACCCCAAGGACTATGTGGCCTTTGTTGAGCTGCACATTGAGCAGGGTCCGGTGCTTGAAGCTGCAAAAATGGATATCGGTGTTGTAGAAGGTGTTGTTGGAATGGTCAATTATGAATTTGAATTTATCGGCCAGGCTGGCCATGCCGGATCAGTTCCGCAGAAAATGAGACAGGATGCTCTATTAGCAGCTTCCGAGGCTATTCAATATCTGCATAGAGAGCTTGACAGGCTTGACGGTAAGCTAGTGTATACTACGGGTAGAATCAATTGCTCACCAAATATACATACAATTATTCCTGATCATGTTAAGTTTACCCTGGATGCAAGACATCAGGATCCCGAAGTAATAAAGCAGGTTGTCAAGGTTATTGAAAACATCCCCGAAGAACTTGCAAAGTGTAAGGTCAGCTACAAGGAATTGTGGTCACGCAAGACTGTTTCCTTCAATAAAGAAATGGTTGATTTCGTTGAAAAGAGTGCAAAAAAATATGGCTACGCCTGTATGAGAATGTACAGTGGTCCTGGACACGATGCTCAGTATGTAGCTGATATGCTGCCTGCATCTTTTATATTTGTTCCAAGTATTGGCGGACACAGCCATTGCGAAATAGAGAAAACACCATTTGAGAATTGTTGGAAGGGAGCTAACGTATTACTGCAGACAATCCTGGATATTGACAAAAATAAAGCTTAAGGAGTGTTAGAAGGATGGAAACCACAGTATTTCAAAAACTTAATCAGCTTGCTGAAGAATTACAGCCCGAGGTAGTAAAATTCGCTCAGAAGCTTATACAGACACCTAGTATCAGTGGTACTGAGGGTTCATTAAGCGAATTGCTTCTGGCTGAAATGAAAAAGCTGAGGTATGACGATTACTTCAGGGATGAGCAGGGTAATATTATCGGTATTGTTAACGGAACAGAAGCAGGTCCTACGATAATGTACAACTCCCACATGGATCACGTTAGCCCTGGGGATCACGCAAACTGGGAAGGCTATGACCCCTATGGCGGGCTTATTGACACATGTGCAGTGGATAATCAGGACAAAACAGAAAAGGAAATGGCAGAATGCATACATGGAAGAGCTGCTTCTGATGTAAAAGCAGGGGAAGCCGTACAGATTTATGCAGGTGCGGCACTTATAAAGCTTAGAGAGATGGGGCACAGGTTTAAAGGCAGATTTATGTTTACAGGTGTTGTTCAGGAGGAGCCTGCTGAGATGGTAGGTATGATTCACCTGGTTGACAAGACACTTCCTGCAAAGGGGTTGACATATGATGCGATGGTTTCTTCAGAAGCAACATCATTGAAGCTCTATTGCGGTCATAGAGGCAGAGTTGAGCTGCTGGTGACGGTTTATGGCAGAACATCACACGGAAGTGCTCCGTGGCTTGGGATAAATGCAATATACAAGGCGATACCATTGATCAACAAGCTGAAGGATGAACTTTATCCGGGGCTTCCTGAGGATGAAGACCTTGGAAAAGCATCCATTTCATTGAATATTATTGAATGCTCTCCCGGAGCATTATCAATAGTACCGGACAAGTGCATGCTGTCTATAGACAGAAGGCTTATACCCGGTGAAACAGCAGAGAGTGCAATTAAAGAGATTCAGGCAATCATCGATGAATTGGCAGCAAAGGATCCTGAGTTCAAGGCTGATGTTAAAGTAAAGACTGCAGTGGAGAAATCATATACAGGCATGGATTATGAAGTACAAAAAAATATGAGCCCATGGAAGATTTCCAGAGAGCATGCTTTTGCCAAGGCAGCAGCTGATGCGCTGGAGGCTGTTGGGCAGCCTGTAAAATATGGACGCTGGGATTTCGGAACAGATGCCAGCAAGACAGCAGGAATTGACAGAAAACCGGCTATAGGCTATTCGCCCATGCAGGAGCAATATGCACATACGCCTTATGATAAGGTTCGGACTGATTTCATGTTAAAGGCTATAGCCGGGAATGCAGCAATCTTCCTAATGGCTGCTGAAGCTGGAATTGATGCATTCAAACCATTGGAATGGTAATTTGGAAGCTTGCGTCAGTATTACAATTTTACAGTAAAGGGGTGAGGCTGGGTAATCATAAGCCGTTGTAGGCGTTCCTAAGATATCTGGATTTATAGTTCCATATTATTAACGGAGGTGTAAACATATGGCGGGTACAAAGACGCAGAGAGAAGTAAATGGACTTTTTGAATTAACTGACAGCGCACGTGAAAATCTTAAAGACAATCAGTATTTCAATGAAGATTTGGCACCGACCAAGCTGAATGAGAGAACATGGGGTACTTATCACATAGCCGCACTTTGGATAGGGATGTCGGTTTGCATACCCACTTACATGATGGCATCCAGCCTTATGGCAGCAGGGCTTTCCTGGCTTCAGGCAATCATAAACATAGCATTGGGCAACTTGATAGTGCTTATTCCTATGCAGTTGAATTCTCATGCGGGAACAAAATATGGCATTCCTTATCCGGTATTTGCACGTCTGTCTTTCGGTGTAAAGGGCGCCCATATTGCGTCAATAGCCCGTGCAATAATTGCTGCAGGCTGGTTCGGCATACAGTGCTGGATAGGCGGTGGAGCAATAAATGCGGTTATCGGAATACTGAGTCCTGCTTGGGCAGCTTGGGCCGGTGGAATCTGGATTTCCTTCTTCCTGTTCTGGGCAGCTAATGTATGGATCGCATACAAAGGCGCAGAAGCTATAAAGTTTATGGAATCATGGGGAGCTCCTATATTAGGTGTTCTATCACTGGGACTGATGATTTGGGCTGTAACCAGCGTAACTGCAATAGGCAAGAGTGTAGGCGACATCCTGAGTGCAAAGGCAACTTATGCACCCGGCAAGTTCTGGTCTATATTCCTTCCCGGTCTGACAGCAAATATAGCATTCTGGTCAACACTTGCTCTTAATATCCCTGACTTCAGCCGATATGCAAAAACTCAGAAGGATCAGTTCATGGGGCAGCTGCTTGGCTTGCCTACGTCAATGGCAGCATTCGCCTTCGTCGGAGTATTTGTAACCGGAGCAACCGGCCTGGTATACGGTGAATTCATATGGGACCCTGTGGTTGTTATCTCCAAGATAGGAAATCCTGTTGCTGCTCTGCTTGGCGCTGTGGGTATTATTATTGCTACTTTGACTACAAATATAGCGGCTAACGTAGTGGCTCCCGCAAATGGAATTTCCAATCTGAGCCCAAAGAAAATCAGCTATAAAATGGGCACATTGATTACCGGTGTTGCAGGTGTTGCAATAATGCCTTGGAAGCTTTTGGAAACTGCCGGCGCATACCTTTTCGGCTGGTTGGGAACCTATGGATTATTCCTCGGGCCTCTTGCCGGTATATACGTAGCAGACTACTATATCTACAGAAAGAAAATACTTGACCTCGACGACCTTTTCAGAGGTGACACAGGCCGTTATTGGTATGGAAATGGTTACAATATGAAAGCAGTGTGGGCTTGGATAATATCCGCGATACTTCCATTGCTCGGCAAAGTTGTTCCAGCCCTTGGTTTCTTTGCAGAAAATGGTTGGATGATCGGCTTCCTCATCGCTTTAGTTGTATATCCGACGCTTATGAAAAACGAAAGTGCTTCCTTGGTATTGGAGGCTGAAAGCAAAAATATTACAATGGGAGCTTAACCGTTAATGAAAGTTGGGAAAAGGGGTCGGCAGATGTCTATCCCTTTTCCTGCCTTTATTGAATGCATAATATAATCACCTGATTATTATAATGGAAAATATATTCATAGGGGGTTTACAGTAATGGATTTTATCATTAAAAATGGTACCGTAATAACTGCATGTGACACGTATGTTGCCGACGTAGCAGTTAAGGACGGAAAGGTTGTAATGATAGGACAGGGCTTGGAAGCAGATGGAGCAAAATTATATGATGCTTCAGGAAAATATGTGCTGCCCGGTGCCATTGATGCCCACACCCATCTTCAGATGCCTTTCGGAGGCACGGTATCATCTGACAGCTATGAAGCAGGGACACGTGCTGCAGCCTGCGGCGGTGTAACTACAGTCTTTGATTTTGTAATTCAGAGAAAGGGTCAGGGATTGATTGAGGCCGTCGAAGGCAGAAGAGCATTATGTGCTCCACAGGCTTGTGTAGACTATGCCTTCCATACTGCAATAACCGATCTTACACCCGCAGTATTGGAAGAGTTTGGTGCATCCGCCGGGTATGGAGTACCAAGCTTCAAGTTATTCATGGTATACAAAAAAGAAGGATTAATGGTTGATGACGGCGTACTTGCTGCTGCATTGGAAAAGTCTAAAGAAACCGGTACCCTGATTGCAGTACATGCTGAAAATCCGGACCTTATCGATAAAAGAATCGAGAAGTTCCTGGCAGAAGGTAAAACCTCTGCATGGTATCACTATGAAAGCCGTCCTGAATTTGTAGAAGCTGAGGCTGACAAGCGTGCCATACATTGGGCAAAAGCTTTCGAAGCACCTCTTTATATAGTTCATCTGGCCAATAAGGAAGGACTGGATGAGGTCACAAGGGCAAAGGATGAAGGCTATGAGATTTATGCAGAAACTTGTCCGCAGTATCTGAATTTCACAAACGAAGTTTATAAACGTGAAGACGGAAGAAATTGGGTTTGCTCACCGCCAATAAAAGGCAAGGAAAGTCAGGATGCATTGTGGGAAGGCATCAAACGGGGCGATATTGTTACAGTAGCAACGGACCACTGTCCCTTCCAGTCCTATGAGAAGGATTGGGGAAAAGACAATTTCACAAAGATTCCTAATGGCTGTATGGGTATTGAAAACCTGTATCCGTATATGCTCAGTGAAGCAAACAAGGGACGCATAACCTTCAATAAGGCTGTTGAAGTATGTTCTGCAAATGTTGCAGGAATTTTCGGGTGTGCTCCTGAAAAGGGTACGGTTGCAGTCGGCGCAGATGCTGACCTTGTGATATATGATCCAAATAAGAATTTCGTTGTTTCAAAAAATAACATGCACTCCGATGTTGATCATACCATCTGGGAAGGCGTAGAGTTAAAAGGCTATCCGGTAATGACATTCTCACGGGGGAAGCTTGTTTTCAAAGATGGTGAGTTTGTAGGCCAGTCAGGTTGGGGCAATTTTGTAAAATGCCGGCCTCGCAAGTGAACTCGATTAGCCATAGCTGAAAATCGGGGATTCAGATAAATACTTTTTAAGGAGGGATGTAGGTTGAAGGAAAAGGAGTATTTAATAGAGTCGGAAAAAGCCTATTCACCATTGAATGCAATTGAAGAGGCTTCAAGATGCCTGCTTTGCCATGATGCACCGTGCAGTAAAGCATGCCCTGCCGGGACAAATCCGGAAAAATTCATAAGGTCAATCCGTTTCAGAAATGTGAAGGGCGCAATCGAGACAATAAGAGAGGCAAATATTCTTGGCGGGACCTGTGCAAGAGTCTGTCCCTATGAGAAGCTTTGTGAGGAAGCATGCTCAAGAACAGGTATCGACAGAACAATAGATATAGGCGGTTTGCAGAGATATGCAATAGACTATGAAAAGGATTGCGGCATGAAGGTACTTGAAGCTCCTCCTGCCACCCTGGAAAAGGTTGCAGTTATAGGTGCGGGTCCGGCAGGTCTGGCAGCAGCAGCCGGGTTGGCTATGATAGGCTATAGGGTGACGGTATTTGAGGCAAAAGAAAAGGCCGGCGGTTGGCTGACCTACGGTATCGTTCCTTCAAGGCTGCCTCAGTATGTAGTGGATTATGAGGCGGATTATGTAAAGAGCCTCGGGGTTGAGTTCAAATTCAATACCAAAGTTGGCAGGGACATAGCAATTAACCACCTTAAAGCCCAGGGCTTTGATGCAGTATGTATTGCAGTTGGTCTTCAAGGCGCAGGAGCTTTGGAAATCCCGGGTGCTGACCTGGAAGGCGTGAAAACAGCAGCAGAATTCCTGTCAGCTGCAAAGCCTGCAAATGGGAATATTGATATACCAACAAATGTAGTAATAATAGGCGGCGGTGACGTTGCTATGGATTGTGCTGCCACTGCCAAGCAGCTGGGAGCAAAGGCCGTAACTATTGTATACCGCAGGACAATAGAAGAAATGCCCGCCAGCAAGACAGAACTCGAATTTGTGCAGAAGCTTGGTGTAGGCATACTTCCAAACTTCAAGCCTGCAGAGGTCATTGGAGAGAAGGGCAAGGCAAAGGCCTTCAAGGCAGTTGGTCTTGATTGGAAGGACAGGAACACTTCAGTAGAGGTGTCCGATTCTGTTATACAGCTCAAAGCAGAGCTTGTCGTCCAGGCCATCGGACAGATTCCGGAAGACATTTCCTTTGCAGGGCTCGAAGCCGGAGGCAGAGGACTTGCTGCTGCAGACAGCGAAACAGGCAAAACCAAAGTAGAAGGAATATTCGCATTCGGTGACATAGTTAATGGAGGCAAGACGGTTGTAGAGGCTGTTGCCAGAGGTAAAGCAGCAGCAAAAGCTGTTGATGAGTATCTAAGCAGCAGGAGAATAGGAAGCACTACCAGCAAAGAGGTAGCTGCAGGGAAAGAAGGTGCAAGATAATATGGCAAAACGTAAAGATTTATCCTTGGATTTCTGTGGTATAAAATGCGAAAACCCGTTTTTCCTATCCTCTTCACCGGTAGGCAGCAACTACGATATGTGCAAGAAGGCATTGGAAAGCGGCTGGGGGGGGATCTACTATAAAACAGTAGGATATTGGATTCCTCAGGAATGTTCTCCTCGATTTGATGCAAACCGCAAGGAGGGCACACCTTTTATAGGCTTCAAGAACATGGAAATGATATCAGACAAGCCAACCGAGAAAAACATTGAAATGATTGCACAAATCAAGCGTGATTATCCTGACAAGGTACTTATAGTTTCCATAATGGGAGAAAATGAAGAGGAGTGGACGAAACTAGCTAAGGCAGTGACAGAAACAGGAGCTGATGGAATAGAGTGCAACTTTTCCTGCCCTCAGATGACTACACACGCTATGGGCTCGGATGTGGGAACGAATACAGAACTGGTTGAGAAATACTCTGCAGCTGTTAAAAAGGCGACCCACCTTCCGGTAATAGCAAAAATGACGCCGAACATCACTACTATGGAAATCTCAGCTCGTGCTGCAATAAAAGGAGGGGCAACGGGCATTTCTGCCATCAATACTATAAAGAGTATAACGGAGGTTGACTTTGATAATTTTACTTGCCTCCCGATTGTAAACGGAAAATCCTCCATATCCGGTTATTCAGGGAAGGCGGTCAAACCGGTTGCACTCAGATTTATAGCACAAATGGCAAAGGATGATCAGCTTAAGGGGGTACCGCTAAGCGGCATAGGAGGTATCGAAACCTGGGCGGATGCTTTGGAATTCTTACTGGTCGGTGCATCAAACGTACAGGTAACTACTGCCATAATGCAGTATGGCTATAGAATTGTGGAGGATATGATCAGCGGGATGTCGTATTGGATGGAGGAAAAGGGCATCAATAACCTTTCTGAGATAATTGGTGCGGCTTTGCCAAACATTGTACCGGCAGAACAAATTGAGCGTGATTTCAAGGTTTACCCCAAATATGACCATGAAAACTGCGTAGGCTGCGGGCGCTGCTACATATCCTGCTATGACGCAGGACACCAGGCTATTGAATGGGATGCCGGGAACAGGAAGCCCAAGCTTGATGAAGAAAAATGTGTAGGCTGCGGTCTTTGCTGGGTGGTATGCCCGGTAGAGAAGTGTGTTGCCCCGGATAAGACTAAATTCCACAGCTTCGGTACACCACGGGAAATAAACGTAATAGCAAAAAAACTATAAATATATTGAATGAATAATAAATACCTATCAGCTTACAGGAAGGGCAGATAAAAAATTATTCTGCCCTTCTTGCAATACTTTACTTGAGTACACTTATTTGATAATGAGGTGAAGGATGTGGACGAGAAAATTCTACAGAATGAAATACTAAGATCCTTTTACAATATAAGTACTTATTTACCGGATATGTTTGAAGAAGAGGTAAGCTTTGCAATTACAGATACGGAAAAATACTTGGTTTATATACCTACAGAGCATATAAATCCCGGAATAAAACCTGGAGATGTAATCAAGGAAGGAAGCTCCTCACATAAGAGTATCAATAGCGGCAAAACTGTTAAGGTAATCGTACCCAAGGAAATTTACGGATTTGAAATGATGGCTGTAGCTATTCCTGTTAAAGATGAAGGAGGTACTGTAGCCGGATGTGTATCTTTCGGGAGAAGCATGAAGAAGCATTACGAAATTTCAGGCCTCTCAAGAACTTTATCCCAATCACTCCAGAGGATTTCAAAGTCGTCCAATGAGATTTCTTCTGCTTTACAGAATGTCTTATCTGCAAATGAAGCAGTCGTTGCTGATGTTAACATAGCAAACAATGAAGCTCAGAATACTGATGCAATTCTAAAGTTCATAAGAAATATTGCCGGTCAGACCAACCTCCTGGGCTTGAATGCTTCAATAGAAGCAGCACGGACAGGAGAAGCTGGCAAGGGCTTTGCAGTTGTTGCCCAGGAAATAAGAAAACTCTCTATTTCCAGCAGCGAGAGCATAAACAAGATTGATAAGGTTTTAAACAATATTCAAGAGGCTGTAGGAAGCATCATGAAAAATATAAATGAATTGAATGATGTTTTTAAACATCAGACTGAGGATCTTTTAGAGATAAATACATCTCTGGAAGAAATCAGTAATATAGCGGAAAAGCTAGAGGAAATAAGCAAGCTGTAGCTTGATTCCCTTATTATAAATCCTGTATTCCTGTACGAAAGCTTCGTTATAACCTATAGGTTGTATAAAATAGGAAAAAATAGTTAATAATACAAAAAAACATGGGAACTGATTTATTTGATTTACCCCTCACGGGGTATTTTTTTTGTTTTATAATTGTTATACATTGCTAAAAAGCTTATAATATAAAAAGAAATATAAGCTATAGGTAAAATTTGATAAATATATAATATTGGAAGGGGAATAACATAATGAAGGATCAAAGGCTCAGTAAATTTGCTGATATGCTGTTGGAGCATTCTTTAGGTATCAAGGAAGGGGAAAATGTGGTTATACGCTCCGGATACCTTGCAAAGCCGCTTATAGATGAATTCTACAATAAAGTAATCGATAAGGGGGCTAATGCATTTGTTCACATTTTAGCTGACAACCAGAAAAAATACTTTATGGAAAATGCAAATGCAAAACAGCTGGAGAATATCAGCACAATTTATGAAGGTATTTATGACAAGGCAGATGCGGTGATGGTAATTGAAGCGCCTGAGAATACAAATCATCTCTCAAATGTTCCCCCTAAGAAGAATATGGAGTACAATAAAGCCCTCTCCCCATTGCTTAAGAAAATAATGAGCAAAAGATGGGTTCTGACAAATTACCCGGTTGAAGCCTTTGCACAGAATGCCGGTATGTCATTAGAGGAATATGAGGATTTTCTATTTAATGCTGTTTTAGTTGACTACAAAAAAATGGATCAGGATATGGATAAGATCATAAAAATATTTGATTCAGCGAATACAATAAGAATAGTAGGCCGTGAGACGGACCTGAGCTTCAGCATACAAGGCAGAATGGGTACAAAATGCAGCGGACAGAACAATGTACCTGATGGAGAGGTTTTTTATTCTCCAGTCACAAACTCGGCAAATGGACATATCTACTATGAGTTCCCGGCAATAAGATATGGAAATCAGGTAGATAGTGTAAGGCTGGAATTTAAGGATGGAAAAATTATTAATGCCCGAGCCGATAGCAATGAGCAATTCCTTAATCAAATGCTTGATACCGATGAAGGCGCCAGATACTTGGGAGAGTTTGGCATAGGGCTGAATTATGGCATTAAGAAGTTTATAAAGAATATTCTTTTTGATGAGAAAATAGGTGGAACCATACATCTTGCGGCAGGTAATGCCTATGAGGGCTCGGGAGGGGATAACTTTTCGGCTCTTCATTGGGATATGATAAAAGAGTTGAGAGACTTAGGGGAAATATATGCAGACAGCAAGCTGATACAGAAGGACGGAGTATATCTGTATTGAACGCACAAAAGTATTTACATTGAGCAAAGTGCGAATTCAATAACAATCAAGGAAACATTTACGCGAAATCTGAATTAAGAATGTAAAATGTTTTTCGCGAAATATATAGTATGAGAAGGTAGGATTTATTCTTGCCTTTTTTTCTTATTCATTATATGAATGGTAATAAAATGTCAAAAAAGAGCAGTTTGTATAATATAGGCAACAATTCAACAAAAAAAGTAAAAAAATGGGGAAAAAAATGTTACAATATGTATAAACATTGAATATTGGCGGTGAAATTGTTGAAACTGACAGCAGATATAATTGGAATAATGTCAGAGCACCAACAAATATCAGAAAAAGTCGAACTAGTCACAAAAAATATAATAGATTATAAAAAGGAGAGCGATCTCGCTGCTTTAGAAAAACTTAAGGACCTCTGCATAAAGGAAAATATGACAATAGAAATGGCAAAGATGTACAGGAATATTGGTATGTACCATTTCTACACAAATAATTTCGACAATGCAACAATATCAATGGAGTTGGCTATAGACCTGCTGAGGAGGGAAAGCGGTACAAAGCTGCTTGCTGAATATTACTCTGAGTTAGGACTGATATATTTCTATAATCACGAGTACCTGTACTCCAGAAGGTATTATGAAGAGGCTGAAGAGTTGCTCACACAGGAGTCAGATATTGATAAGCATATAGTATATCTTCATTATTTCAGGTATGGAATGCTGTTGAACAGCATGCAGGAATATTCGCATTCAAAGTTGAAGCTGGAAAAGGCATTACTGTTTGCAGCGGATGAAAAGGACACAGCATTGATTATAATGAATTTTGGAATTTTGTCTAAAAAGCAAAAGGACATGAAGACTGCTCTCAGGTATTACAGCAAAGCGCTTTGGCTGGTGGGAGACAAGGATATGAAGATCAAGGGCATAGTGTACAATAATATAGCAGAGGTGTATAAAATACTTGGGCAGTATGAAAAAGCGCTGAGTTACATGGATAGAGCCTTCAAATGCATAACTGACGATAATTTGTCCCGTTTGTTCGTATTCTTCAATACATATACAGAGATCAAGATATTGAAGGGGGAAAGGGAAGCAGTGCTGGATAAGTTCCTGCAGCTTCTGGGCAGAGTGAAGGAGTTTCATTTGTATAGAGCGCTGATAATTGAAGGTATAAGCAATATGATTGTTATTGGAAGTGAAGATGAGAGTATACTTGAAAGGCTTGAGACTGCTATAATAAAGCTTATTGAGGAAAATGCATTCGGCCATGATGAGTTCGTAAGAGAACTCAAGGCATGCCTAGAAAACATACGGTTATTTCTGAAAGACTCCAAAATGATATGAAAGGTGGTGTAAGTATGAGAAAGACACTAATATGCCTGTTACTTTCATTAGTACTTGTTTTATCAACAACCACAGCAGCATTTGCAGTAGGTAATGTAGGACTACGACCTGTAAAGAAACCACCAGTTATTGTGAGACCACTGGTTGATGACATGGGAGGTTGATGATAACTGGAACAGTGCAGCAATGAAGCAGGGGAGCGGTGACGCTCCCCTGCTTCATTGCTGAATATTTTACTTGTGCATAAGCAAAATATATACAAAAAGTATTGGAGCGTGTGACAATGGATAAAAATGGCCTGAACGACATAATAATCTCCGATGAAGAAGAACGTGAGAAGCAGATACATGAGCTTATAAGAGGAAAAAGGTCATTGGACGTTAATAAGGAACTAAGCAAGACACTGACTCTAGGTGAGAAGATGGCCGACAAGATAGCCAAATTTGCCGGAAGCTGGTCCTTTCTTATATTTTTTGGCTGTGTAGTTATAGCTTGGTCTATTGTAAACTCCAGGCTGATATTCGATAAGCCTATAGATCCATTTCCCTATGTGTTCCTGAATCTTATACTTGGTTGTATAGCATCAGTACAGGCACCAATAATAATGATGAGTCAGAACAGGGAATCACAGAAGGACAGACTTCGTTCCGAAAACGACTACCTTATAAACCTCAAATCTGAAATAATACTCGAGGATCTGCATATGAAGATTGATGAGATAATAAGAGAACAAGGCCTATTGAAAAAAGAGTTCAAAGATATTAAGATGGAAATGGAAAAGAACAATGGAAGGTTGAGGGAAAATGTTAATGAAAAAGGAAATACCGGTGGAAAAGAACCGGGATTATACAGTTGATATAACAGGCCTGACCAGTGAAGGTTCAGGAGTAGCGAAGATAGAAGGCTTTACGGTATTTGTTGAAGGAGCACTGCCGGAGGAACAGGCAGAGATAAGAATAGTGAAGGTGCTTAAAAGCTATGCTTTCGGCAAGCTGCTGAGAACGCTGAAACCCTCACCCGGCAGAGTTGAACCCTCCTGCGGAGTGGTGAAAAGGTGTGGGGGCTGTCAGCTGCAGCACATGAGCTATGAAGCGCAGCTGCAATACAAGACACATCAGGTCAAAGATGCCATTGAACGTATAGGAGGGCTTAAAGATGTCACTATACATGATGCAATAGGTATGAAGGATCCCTGGCGTTATAGGAACAAGGCACAGTTCCCCGTGGGCATGGACGGAGATGTAATGATTGGCTTTTATGCAAACAGGAGCCATGAGATTATCGATACCCCTCTATGCGCTATCCAGGATACTGTCAATGATAATGTAATTCAGACGGTAAGGGAATTTATAAAGAAATATGATATAAGTGTATATGTTGAAAGTACGGGGAAAGGGCTCATAAGGCATATTATGACCAGAAAAGGCTTTAGAACAGGGGAAGTGATGGTTTGCATAGTGATCAACGGAGACTCCATCCCCAAGGATAAAGCTTTGGTAGAGATGCTCAAAGGCAGTGTAGATAATCTTAAAAGTGTGGTGCTTAATGTTAATAAAAAGCAAACTAATGTAATTCTAGGTGACAGAAACATCGTAATATATGGTGAAGAAGCAATATATGACTACATAGGGGAGTTCAAATTCAGGATCTCCCCCCTGTCTTTTTTTCAAGTCAATCCCATCCAGACAGAAGTGCTATACAACAAGGCATTGGAGTATGCTGATCTGAAAGGGGACGAGGTAGTATTCGATGCTTATTGTGGTATAGGTACAATATCACTATTCCTAAGTAAAAAGGCAAAAAAGGTATACGGAGTGGAAATAGTCCCGCAAGCTATAGAAAATGCTATAGAAAATGCCAGACTGAATGGCATCAGTAATGCAGAATTCATAGTAGGTGAGTCAGAGACTGTGATACCTGAAATGTATAAAAAGGGAATCAAGGCGGATGTGATAGTAGTCGATCCGCCAAGAAAGGGCTGTGATGAGAAGCTGCTTGAGGTTATTGCGCAAATGGGTCAGGAAAAGGTAGTGTACGTATCCTGCAATCCTGCAACCCTCGCAAGGGATTTGAAGTATCTGACCGAACGGGGATACCGGGTAATGGAGGTTCAGCCTGTGGATATGTTTCCTCAGACGGTGCATACTGAAAGTGTAGTACGTATCGAACGAGGTTGAAACTATTGTGGTTCAAAGGTTTAAACAACTATACAACCTTAATAATGTTCGTGTGACCCTTGAGTAGATAAAAAAGATGATATAACCCATAAATGAGGTAGAGACAAGCTTAGAGGCTTGTTTCTTGTTTATTGATAATTATTTTTATTAGTTATCTAATAAAGTATAATTGTCATCCGGCATAAAAATGAGAATAATGTATATTGATAATGCGAAAATTGGTAAAATATAGTATGATGATAATAGTTATACCGAATATCGGAGGTTTGCTATGAGTTACTTGTCGGAAAATAATCTTTACGAGAGAATACGAAATACTGTTGCTGAAGCGCAGCAACAGGTGTATGCAACTGTTAACTTTGTTATGGTTGAAACATATTGGAATGTCGGCAAACAGATTTATGAAGCGCAGGGGGAAAATCAACGTGCTGAATATGGTGCTGGTCTGTTGAAATTCTTATCTGAAAAGCTGACAGAGGAATTTGGAAAGGGCTATACTGTGCGCAATCTCAATAACATGCGAGCTTTTTACATTGCCTTCCCAAATTGGAACGCACTGCGTGCCAATTTGAGTTGGACTCACTATCGTATGCTTTTAAAAGTTGAAGATAGTGTTGCACGTGACTTTTATTTAGACGAATGTGCCAAATCAAATTGGAGCACAAGGCAGCTTGAAAGGCAGATCAACAGCTTTTATTATCAAAGATTGCTGTCCAGCCAGGACAAGGCTGGTGTCAGAAACGAAATTTGCACATTGGAAAAGGGTGTTGAAGCTAAAGACATTATCCGTGATCCATATGTACTTGAATTTTTAGGTTTGCAGCAGACTCCTAACCTGTACGAGAAAGATATTGAGCAAGGACTGATCGATCACTTGCAGAAATTCCTGTTAGAGCTTGGTCGTGGTTTTTCTTTCGTGGCAAGGCAGAAGCGCATTACCTTTGACGGAGAACATTATTTCATCGACCTAGTTTTTTATAATTATATCCTGAAATGCTTTGTTATTATTGATTTAAAGGTCGGTAAGCTGACACATCAGGACATCGGTTATGGAAAGCCAGATATTATGCAAAGTATAGCATAAAAATCGGTGTTATGCACAGTGTTTTCATTGATTTTCTTTACATAACCTTCCAGACTATTAATAGGCTAATTGAAGCCAATACAAGAAACTGGAGGGCAGTATTATGATTAACGAAGAAATCGTGACGATATCGGATTTAGTAAATGCGATATCAGCGGAAATGGTGCGGCTGGACTATAAGCCATCCGTGCTGAAGCAGTACCATATTGTATGGAATAAACTCTGCACACATTCAGGAGAAAGGCATGTTGAGGACTTCAGCATCCAATTTGGCATGGATTTTTTAGAGGAAGTTCTGCACATGCGTTCAAACCCATTGACCGAGGCCACTACACACAGGTGGATGAAAGCCATCTATTTGCTCAGCGATTTCAAACGAACCGGCATCATCACATTGCGGAAGCCGAAGCGCGAATTTGTTTTTGATGACGCAGTGCGGATTCCCTTTCAATTGTATATCGCATACCTAAAATCCATTGAAACCTCAGATGCGCATATCCGCGATACGAGCCTGTATCTTGAACGATTCTCTATGTATCTTGCGCACAATGGTCTGGCTGGCATTTCCGAACTGGAAGCTGGGCACATCCATGGTTTTGTTAATAGCCTTGCTGTCTATGAATTGCCGACAATCTACCACACAGTATGTATGCTTAGGGGTGTTCTGCGTTATCTGTATGGGGAAAAGAGAATTCAGCATGATTTATGCGCGCTGGTGCCCAGGATTCGTTACAACAAAAAAGCTAAAATCCCCTCCGCATATACAAAAGAAGAAGTTGAGCGTATGATCAACAGCATTGACCGGGGAAATCAGCGGGGCAAGCGCGACTACGCATTAATCCTTTTAGCCGCTAGGCTTGGGCTCAGAGCCTCGGATATCGCCAGCTTGACATTTTCAAGCTTTATGTGGGAGAAAAACACTATAGAACTCATCCAACAGAAAACAGGGGAAGCTGTGGTGCTGCCGCTGCTTAACGATGTGGGGAAAGCTGTCATTGATTATATCCGGTACGCAAGGCCGAAATCGGACTCCAAACATTTGTTTCTAAAGCTCAACGCCCCCAATGACGTGATGTACGCCAATTCCATCCACCATACAGTCTACACAAGATTGAAAGAGGCAGGCATCCGCATCCCCCCTGGAAAAAAACACGGCCCTCATGCTTTAAGGCACAGCCTAGCGAGCGCGCTGCTTGAAAGCAACGTCCCCATGCCGACTATCTCGGAGGCGCTGGGCCATTCTGACACGGAATCCACTTCGGTATATTTGAAGATTGATGCCAAGCGGCTGAAGGCATGCGCGCTGGAAGTTCCGGAATTTTATGGCTTCATTAAAGATATGGGGGGTGTTTCTGATGAGGCCTGATGAGCAGAGTTTCTATTATGAAAGCATCTTTGCTGGGCATATGGCAGAGTTCATACGCTACAAACGTGCACAAGGGCTAAAATATACCGCTGTGCCGCTTTCCCTCAGAAGTTTTTCAAGGTTCATTGCCGCCAAAGGGACGGGGGAAATGGCTCTCAGCAAAAACCTAATCGAAGAATGGTGCAGATTAAGGGCAAACGAGAACAAGCTCACACAACGACGCCGCATCGTTGAAACAACACAATTTTTGAAGTATCTTGCCGAAAAAGGCATCCCCATTTATTTACCAAGAACGACACGGAAACCTCGGTCACAGCAAGCATTTACGCCATATATTTTCTCACCCGACGAACTGCATTGGTTTTTCCAGAAGTGCGACCAATTGACAGCAAGGGCGCCATCTTCCATGCCAACCATGCTACCCTTGATTTTCAGGGTATTGTACGGCTGTGGGCTGCGGATTTCTGAAGTTCTGAACTTAAAATACTCAGATGTTGACCTTGACGCTGGCCATCTTGTCATCCGTAAGGCAAAATTTAACAAAGACAGAATGGTTCCTTTGTCTGAATCCCTGCTAAGGCTGTTCCACAATTACAGCGCTACTGCCCACAGATCCTCTACAGATAATGATGAGTATTTTTTTGCCCATAAGGACAGTCGCCCGGTTAAAGCGGACAACGTATATTCCTGGTACAGGAAAGTCCTCTGGGCGGTCGGTATTTCGCATGGCGGCCGCGGCAACGGTCCGAGGCTGCACGACTTTCGGCACACATTTTCGGTTTACGCGATGAAATCAATGACAGACAATGGGATGGATATCTACTGTGCTCTGCCGATTCTGTCTACCTATCTCGGGCATGCCTCTGTATCTGCCACAGGCCAATATGTCCGATTGACACAAGATATGTTCCCGGAAATTGTATCAAAGGTAAGCACTATCGCAGCATTTGTGATTCCAGGGGGTGATATGATATGAAAAGGGATGCGGACTTCCCATATTATCTGAGCGGATTCCTTGCCCGGTTCCTGCCGGGAGAACTTGGAGCCAGGGAAAACACGGTTTTGTCATATAGGGACACATTTACGTTATTTCTGAAATATTGCAAATCCCATAAAAATATCCTTCCAGAAAATATGACTTTGGACAAGCTCACAAAAGAACTCGTCGAAAGCTTTCTGGTTTGGATTGAGGAAGAACGAAGCTGCGGCATTGCTACACGGAATCAGCGTCTTGCCGCAATCCACTCGTTTTGCCGCTTCATGCAGACCGAGGATGTAATACGCATAAACCAATACCAGCGGATTCTATCGATTCCCAAAAAGAAGTTCAAAGCTGGCACAGTCAATTACATGTCGCTTGAAGGCATCAGGCTTATTTTGAGCCAACCTGATACAGGAAAACTGTCTGGGCGGCGCGATTTAGCCCTGTTGAGTTTGATGTACGATACGGGCGCACGGGTACAGGAAATGTCGGATCTAACCGTTGGCGATGTCAGGATAGATGCCCCGGCAACAGTTAGAATATCAGGGAAAGGCGGAAAAACCAGGATAGTTCCGCTCATGGGGCCAACAGCAAACCTCGTTAAGCAATATATCTCCGATGCTGGCCTGTCTGGTAGTGGCAGACGATCATATCCACTGTTTGCTAACCGAGGCGGCGGCAAAATCTCCCGGGCTGGTATAAAGTATATTCTGGACAAATATGTGGAAGCAGCCAAGAATGAAAATGCCGCTGCTCTGCCAGATGTCATTTCTCCACATAGCTTGCGCCATAGCAAGGCGATGCATCTGCTCCATGCAGGGGTTAATCTTGTATATATTCGAGATATCCTCGGCCATGCGGACTTAAAGACTACTGAAATCTACGCAAGAATTGATGGGGAAATGAAACGCAAAGCGCTGGAGGAAGCATACACAAGTGTCACTCCCTCAGATGAAGTTCCCCTATGGCAACAAGACAGCGACATGCTTAACTGGCTTAAAAGTCTGGGTAAATAGCTGCAGGCAGGCGTTATGTTAAGTAAAATTGCATTGGAAGACTTACATTTGCTGATAAGCTATGCTAAGCTTTTCATAACGCACTGCTTTCCATAACCTATATTATGCGAAGCTTCGCATAACATCGGACAGATGCAAATGTATGTTAATTATTATACTCGGGAGATGATGAATGAGGGCGATAGCCTCCCCATCGGCATTATTCTCTGTGCAGACAAGAGCGATTCTGTTGTCAAATATACTTTGCCGGAGGATAATAGCCAAATTTTCGCTTCTAAATATAAGCTTTATATGCCAACAGAGGAAGAACTGAAAAGGGAACTGGAAAAAGAACAGGAATTATTGGAGACCGAAAAGTCGTTATAAGGAAGGGTAGTGACAAAATAAGTGAGAAGTAAGAAGAAAGCATTGCATTCTAGAATGATAACGGAAGCTATGAGACCAATGGAGCTTGAAAGGAATGACGGAAATGAGTTTTATCCTAATGGTATTTTTGAGTTTCATATCACTAGAATGAATGAATATATTAATCAGCATCAGGGCGAATTTAAAATAGTTAAAATTGATGTATAGTACTATTATCGCTATTTTAAGAATCCTGGTATCATTCAGATGTATGTTGAGCAAGCAGATCTTGAACGACCGGTCATTTTTGCTGAAATTACGCCGGACAGACTATACAATGGCTATCCGAGAATTGGAGATGATTACTATTCGAGAGGATACAATCTGATTAACGGCCATCACCGTATACACAAAGCGTATCAGCTAGGTATAAAGAAGATCTGGGCTTGGATACTTCCAATGGAGCAGCATTATCAATTTATGTCCAAGGGCTTCGAAAAATACAAGGAATATTGGAACGGAAAGTTAAGTCAGGTGTAAATATGAGAAAAATCATAGACGCAGCAGATTTCTTTGAACCCCATATTTTTGCAAGAGGAGAAGTAATCAGCTATTCCGATGCAATTAAGATCACACACCAGAGTTCAGACTTAATAAGTGCAATAGTCGAGGGGACAGACGATTATGATGTCCATATAATGATGGGGAATGGCGATATTGCGGATATGAACTGAAAGCAAAAAGAACCGTCCCTATTGCTTTGTAATTCCGCCAAATATACCAGAAACATATACTCTCAAAGCTATGTTTGAACACGTTTCGGGAGAAGAGAATATACTAAACGGTATTCTTGCTTTCAGGTATCTTCTCTATTTGGTCTGCGACCGTTTAATTACTGACGTGGGTCTAAATATGTTTTAAGAGATGTTTTTAAATTACCCCTTGACTCGCACACCGTGTAACGGTTTATATTTAATATCTAGGAAACAGAAAGGGAAAAAATCATGGAATTAAAAACTATAAGACAAGTTTCATTGGATTACGGTCTTTCGAGAAGAATGTTATGTTATTATGAAGAAATCGGGTTGATAAAAAGCAGTCGCAAAGATGATTATGCGTACAGGGTTTATGACGAAAATGCGATACAACGGCTCCAACAAATCATCATCTTGCGTAAGCTGCAAATTCCAGTCAAGCAGATTAAAGATATTCTCAATAACCAAAATGCCGTGGCGGTCATCGAGATATTCAAGCAGAACATAAGCGAGCTTGATGAGGAAATAACGGCTCTGTCCACCCTCAAATCGATATTGATGCGTTTTGTCGATGAGCTGCAGGAAAAAGCGGACGTATATTTGAAACTTGAGTTATTAAACGACAAAACCATGCTTGCCATTGTAAGCACTCTTTCATTTTCCGAAAATAAAATCAAGGAGAACGTATCGATGGAAGAATTAAACAAGGCAAATGAAAATTTAAACAAACTGGCGGACAAAGATGTGCGGATTGTATATCTGCCACCCATGACTGTGGCTGCTGCTTACGCAACAGGAGAGGGCTGCGAAGGTAAAGCGGTTGACATGATAACGCAATTTGTAAAAGAAAGCGGATTGCTAAAAATCAAACCCGACGCCCGGAGTTTTGGTTTTGACTGCTCTAAGGGGGCAGCAGGAATCGGAGAACCTTCGCATGTATATGAGGTGTGGGTATCCATTCCCGGCGACATAGAGATACCCGCGCCTTTAGTAAAACGAACTTTTGACGGCGGGTTATATGCCGCACATGTGTTGAGGACGTGGGACTTCCAGGACTGGCGTTTATTAAAAGAATGGGTTAATGCAAGCGATAAATATGATAATGACTGGGATTCTCCACGCTGGACATCGCCGGAAACGGTTGCGGGGCAAGGATTTGAAGAAACGTTGAATTTTTATAATTTTGTACAAAAAGGCGGTAAAATGGAAGATTTACAGCTTGATTTATTGTTTCCGATTAAGGAGAAGGGTTAAGAATAAGTTCGAAAGGTAAGGCAGATTACCTATTACAAAGAAGGAAGTGCTTAAATGGAAGATATTAAAATTGACTCATCATTATCATTCGGCGGTTATAATTGGCGTGTGCTTGACATACAAAACAATACGGCTTTGATTATAACCGAAGATATTATAGAACAACGCGCTTACCATGATGCTTATAAAGATATAACATGGGCTGAATGCGCATTAAGAAAATATCTTAATGGTGAGTTTTATGACAAATTCACCACAACTGATAAATCAAGAATAATTCCGGTATTAAATAAAAATCCTGACAATCAGTGGTATGATTCAAAAGGCGGAGCAGATACGCAAGACAGCGTATTTTTATTAAGCATTGAGGAAGTAGTGTGCAAATATTTCGGTGATAGCAGTTCAAAACTGCATAACCGAGGTAAAAATCAACGATATTGGTTTGAAAGAAAAGATGAAAATAACAGTAAGCGAATAGCAAGACTTGAGGCTAATAAAGGGGGGATTTGGTGGTGGTGGCTTAGGTCGCCCGGCCGCGTTAATGTAAAAGCCGTGTACATCCACGGTGACGGTAATATAGGTATCCAAGGCAACAATATATTGAAAGGCAACATCAGCGATGGAAAATGTACAGGCGGCGTTCGTCCTGCTTTGTGGCTAAGGTTAGAATTGTAAGTCTTGGGAACGTTTCTGCTAATCGTGACGCTGTAAAATGGAATGCAGCAAAAACAGTCGCCGAATGTTTGAATATCAATACTGAATCATTCGTTGTCTTCGGTGAAGACTATAATGATTTGGAAATGCTGATGAAATGTGGAATAGGGGTTGCAGTTAAAAGTGCGATTGATAAAGTACGCTTTGCCGCAAAGTATATCTGTGAAACAAATGATAATGACGGTGATGCCAAATGGATTGAGGAACATGTATTATAAGCATTTTCAGTGCCAAACTACTATGTAACCAGTTAAAAAAGGTTGATTTGGTAGATTAAAATAATCATTTTCATGATCATAATTGAAGGTGATTTGAAGTGGAGACCGATGTAAATCAACGGTTTTCTTTTATCAAATAGATTTGGGTTGAAAGAATATTAAAATTAATTGAAAATTTTGCAGAATAAAGCTATCAGATGAACATAAGTTTGATGGCTTTATTGTGTACAATTTGAACTTTAATTCTAGTGCAAAAACATACGCTGAAACAGGAAAGAGATGGTCTATCCAGACGGTTGTTTATGAAATATTACCAACCGCCAAGGAATTGCTAGGTCTTCATGACATCATTTGTGTCTACTCAAGGCATGTAGAGGCAGTGGCCTTGGTGGTGCGGGAGTTATAAAATAAAGTTAGATAAGCTCTGCTGTGATATAGTCAGCAGAGCTTTATGCTGTGCCTGGCACCATAGATTTAGGTTGACAAAATAGTAAAATTTAGAATAATATATTACTATTAGTAATATTACTAATAGTAATATATAGTGCTTTATTGTAGAGAGGCAGTGAGGTAGTGGATAAAATAATTTTAAGCTTGTTATTAATAAAAAGCATGACAATATATGAAATGCGAGGGTTTATTAGTCAATATTTAAGTTCTGCATGCAGCGATAGCCTTGGAAGCCTTCAAGCTGCTATTAAAAAATTGGTGGCTGCAAATCAAATTACTTATCATGAGTATGTAGATAAAGGACTAAATAAAAAGGAATATCGCATCACGGACAGGGGATTGGAAGCCTTTAAAAAGTGGATTGAAACACCTATGGATTTTCAAAAGGCAAAGAACATGGAAGAAAGTAAGTTTTTCTTTATGGGAGTTACACAGAAGAAGACAAGAAAGAAACTAATTAGAAGCTATATTGATAGTTTAAAACAAGAGCAAGAGAAGTTGCTGCACATTCAGAGTATAGTTGAAGCCACAAAGGAGAATGTAATCGAAAGAAATGTAGAACGTATCTTAAAAGATGAAGAATTACAGAAGCATATACTTCAAGTATCTATGGACGATAAACTGGAAGATACAGTTCTTAATATATATCGGTATCAGATATTTTGTTTGGAATACGGGTTAGAGAAAATACAATTTGATATTGATTTTTTCGAGAAAATATTAATCAAGGAAGAGGATAACTAAAACAATGGTTTCCCAAAACAAGTTTATTAACACTATATATAGCAAAATTGGGGGGGATAAATATTGAAGAAAATAGCTATTATTGGTGGAGGTATTGCTGGACTTAGCGCTGGGATATTTGCCCAGAAAAATGGTTTTAAAAGTATTATTGTGGAGAAACACCATACTTTAGGTGGAGAATGTACAGGTTGGGACCGCGAAGGTTGCCACATTGATGGTTGCATACATTGGTTGGTTGGGACTAAGGAAGGAACACAAATCTATGATCTTTGGAAGGCCGTGGGTGCACTGGGTGGGGTTGAGATTTATCATCCTGAGAGTTTTATGGCTGTTGAGCATGACGGTGTTACAGTACATTTCTATCAGGATCTTAATCGCCTCAAGGCAAGTTGGTTAGAGATATCGCCAGAAGACAAAGATATGATAGAGGAGTTTTGCAAGGATATAAGACAGCTGCATTCCTTTTCTATACCAGCAGGGAAGCCTGTAGATATGATGAGCATAGTTGGAAAAATAAAGTACATTCTCTCATTGAAGGATGTTGGCTCAATTATGCAGAAGTACGGAAAAATTAGTGTGAAAGAATTGGCGATGAAGTTTAAGCACCCAGCGCTGAGGGAAGCTATAGCTTCATTTATGCCAGAAGGAGACTATAGTGCAATATCTGTTCTTTTCCCGCTTGGAACCTTTACTGGAGGGCAGTCTTCTATTCCCATAGGAGGCTCCAAGGCACTGGCTCAGCGTATGGTGGAGAAGTATCTTTCATTAGGTGGTATAATTGAGACTTCCTGTGAGGTTGTTGAAGCTGATATTCAAGGAGAGAAGGTAAGAAGCATTAAGTCCAAAGGAGGCAAAGTCTTTGAGGCAGATTACTTTATTGCTGCCTGTGATGCTAAGGTGTTATATGAGCAGCTGCTGAAGGGACGTTACCGTGATCTAGAATTTCAGAAAAGGTATGATAATCCTAATAGGTATCCTTTGGCATCTAATATTTATATAGGAATAGGATATGAAGGGATAATGAGTGATATCCCACGTACTCTTAAATTCCCTGTACAATCTCTGGATATTAGCCAAAATCAGAAACCAATAGAGTATTTGCAGATGACACACTATGGTTATGAGCCTGATTATGCTCCAAAGGGTCATACTGTGATAACCATAGCTATTAATCAATTTGAGCCAGAGCTAGAAGCATGGGAGCTGCTAGTAAAGAATAAGGAAGAATATAACAAAGAAAAGGTACGAATTGGAGAAACAGTAATTCTTGCAATGGAAACTCGTTTTCCGAATATGAAAGGAAAACTTAAATTACTTGATGTGGCTACCCCACAAACCTATGTACGATACTGTAATGCTTACCGTGGTGCATTTATGGCCTTTTGGCCGACTATAACTGGAAAGTCACTTATACATAAAGGTTATATTAAAGGACTTAATAATATAGTATTAAGTGGACAGTGGCTGCAGCCGCCCGGAGGGCTCCCAACAGCTATTATTACAGGCAAGGACACAATTATGCGGCTTTGTAAGAAGGAAAAACAGTCGTTTATAGAGTAGCTACATGACAGGCCAATCAAAGACATCCGAGAGTATAGCAATAAGTCAATAGTTATATGGAACAGGATGTATATATTAAAATCATTGGAGGGATATGAGTGTTCAAGTACATAATTAACAACGATATAGAATTAAAGTTGCCTAATGAGTCTCATGCAGAAGAATTGTTTCAACTGATAGATAATAGCAGGGTCATTTAAGTAATTGGTTACCTTAGGTCAGGTCGACTAAAGATGTTGATACAATAGCCTCTTTTGTAAGAGGAACACAAGAGCAATATGGCTCCAACCTTGGTTTAAGGCGATTATTATGTATAAGGGCAATTTCGCAGGACTAATTGGCTTTAACAATGTTGATTGGGAAAGAAAGTGCACATCAATTGGTTATTGGTTAGGCGAATCATTCCAAGGTAAAGGAATAATGACAAAGGCATTAGAGACATTTATTAATTATGCGTTTAGCACTATGCATCTTAATAAGATTGAAATTCCAATAGCTGAAGAGAACAATAGAAGTCGGGCACTTCCAGAAAGATTCGGCTTCCAGGTTGAAGGAACAATAAGAGATGCAGAATGGTTATATGACAGGTACGTAAACCATGTCATGTATGGATTGTTAAAACATGAATGGAGCGCTAGGCAGTAACAAGTTTAGGCTAGATGAGTAAGTGGCAAGCACCCAGTTTGTTTAAAGCTAAGATAAGAGCTATCTAAAATTAGAACTTCACCTTAAGGCCGAGTGGCGTCGTGAGTGCGGAACGTTTGGTGAAACCACACGCAGAATTTGCCGCGCCTCCATGGCAGAATTAACTTACATACAGGGGGTAACTATGAAAAGACAGAATGAAATACAATATATAGTCGATAAGTTTTATGAAATTATATCCGGAGAAGCAGGTGAAGAAAGAAAGTGGAATGAGTTTAGATCTCTATTTCTTTCTGGTGATTCCTCTTTAGCACCTGTGAAGTTTAACGTAGGGAAAGAATGTATTATACAGCGTTTTGATGTTGAATCATATATTGCTCGCTTAAATAACTTCCTGATTAACAATGACTTCTATGAGTATGGATTTAATTATGAAATAAAAGAAATAGATAGTATTGCACATGTATATAGCGAATATGAAGCAAAAAGAAAAAAGGAAGATAAAGAAATAATTAAACGTGGAATAAATTTAGTCCAATTAGTCCATGATGGACAGGCATGGAAGATTCATAGTATGTTGTGGCAAGATAAATAAGAAATATAATTAACTATATGATTGGGCTGGAAACTTAAGGAACTGACACCAGTGCCAGCTTTGGCTACGAGGGGCGTGTGGCATCACCTAACAATACACCCTCGTTGACAGGGTAAAATAGTTTATCTACATCCACTTGCCCACACCTCTTCAACGGATAAGCGCTAGAGTGTATGGCTTAGAGGTCCGTTTCAGAGTCGTCGTGAGTGCGAAACGATGCCAGATACCAAATCTGGAAGTATATGGTACGACCATTGGAAATATACCCTGCCACCAAGGGGATAATAGCTTCGAACGACATCATTTTTGTCTCCTCAAGGCACGTTGAGTGTATAATTCTGATGACGTATTGTGGTGACAGGGGGAAATAAGGCTGTATTACCACAAGATGCTGTGGTTTCAGAGCGAAAAATGGGCAGAAATTAGGCTTAAAAACGCCCAATTTTTGCCTTGATTTTTAGGCAAAAATATAGATGACATAGGGGATTTTTGATAATAACAGATGCTAATAGAGGTGATTAAATGGAAATACCTAAAGAAGAAAAAAGAAAGCTTAAGACATTTCAGTTAAATAATAAAGAGGACTTCATCTATTATCTATATCAGCTCATTTGCAGATGTTATAAAATTTTGAAGCGACAAGATAGATATTTAAATAAACTGAAAGTTTATATCGAAGATGTACAGCGGAAAAATATTTTAAAGAGAGCAGAAGTAATAGATGTGCCGTACGAAGATTATAGTGATTTTTTGGCTTTGCAAGGACATATAGAAACACACTTATTAAATACTGTTGGTGACCTACAGGGCAGTTCAATGTCATATTATAAATTTAGAGATTTAATTCAAAAGAAAAAGAAGAAAAAAACTTTGCCTTTTGAAATGAGAGAAATCGAAGATGGCATTCTTAAAATCTTGGTTGGTTTTAATAGAGCCAGAAATTTTCAGAATCACGAGCCTGAATCGTTAATAACTGCCGAGGCAAAAATGGTTGAAGAAAAGCATTTATTACCGATTGAATATAATCCAATTCAAATTATAAATTACGAAACTTGTACATTAGAATTTTTAGCAGATATGTATAAATCATATAAAGAACTAAATAATGGAGCTAATAAAGTGTTTGAAAGTATGATGTTGGATTATGAATTTTTGTTGGGAACTAAGGTTGAGATAATAGATGTTATTGCGATGAATAGCAAAGGTATGGCACATTTAGAGGCTGTAAAATTGGCTTCGGAAATACAAGGATAGAAAATCCAGAGGCATTGAGATAGAAAAATCTTGATGTCTCTGTTTTCATATAAACCCAAAATAATTTAATAAATCTGCCATCGGGCAAACAACCATAAGGTTATGTTTTTCGTTACTGAAAAATATAGCCTCATTTTTTGTTGTGTGATTAGCAGAAAAAAGAAAGGACTGAATGAAATGATAACAAGATTTATGAGGGATACACCTCTCGCAGCCATAGAAATAGAAATGCAACTTATTCCCGGCTTTACACCTCGTGCCTGGAATATTTGTTCCATAGATAAAGCGCAGTGTTACTTTCTGTAACGCTTCGTGATTTGCGGAAATTATATTGCTTTCAGTCATAAAGGTTCTGTTTCAGATGAATATTGTCAAGCTGTTTTATGGATTTTTTGCAAAAAAATAGGGCCACGGTTGATTTGCCGTGACCCTATGGCGATATGAAATTCTTGTTGCTATGCAAAACCGTTATCCAATCACCTTTTTTACGAAGTCATTAACAGCGGCAAGCTGTTTGTCGGTCAATTCGATAAAACCTTTATGGACAAAATAACCATGATTGCGCACACCGAGTTTCATAGGCAGGGTTTCGCCATGCACAGGTATCCCTTTCTCCTTAACGATAGAAGCTATTTTTATTGCTCCATCCATAGCTCCGGCAGTGGAAAAAGCAGCCACGACTTTGACTGTTGCCGCATCTAAATTTTCCAAAAAACTTTTTAGGGAATCGTCTAAACCATGCGCATAGACGCCGCCGCCGATAAACAAAAAGTCAACCGGCTCATTAAGCGGTACAGTAATCGGCTCTGCTTTGAGACCTACTTTATTGGCGATAGCTTCCGCTACTGATTTCGTATTGCCTCCTATGGACTGATACCTGACGGCTATTTTCATTTTTATCCTCCTCACATCTTGACTATAAGACAACGTGTTGTATAATGAATTATACGACTTTGTTTCAAATTCATCAACCAACAGATTTATTTAGTTTGTCGGATGATATTTTGCTTGCGAAAGGGGCAAGAAATGAAAAAACAGCCTGAAATAACGAAAAAAACAAGACAATCACTTATCGGCGTTTTTTGTGAACTTTATTGCCAAAAACCGATTGAGAAAATCACAGTACAGGAAATTGCAAACAAGTCTGGATATAACCGAAGTACCTTTTATCAGTATTTTACCGATGTTTACGATTTGCTTAGCTTCGTGGAAAACGATATATTGGATTATATCCGGGAGAAGATGAAAAACAAAGAGCAAGCTGATACACGGGATATACTCCTACTTTTCGAGGAAAAAGGAGCATGCCTAAATGCTTTATTAGGTGATTACGGTAATATCCGCTTTATAGAAAAGTTGAAAGGTGAATTTTTTTCTGAGGCACAGAAATATTGTTTCCCTAAAGATAATTCAGTAACACCATATTTATTAGAGTTTCAAGTCTCAACTGCATTTTCACTGCTTCGTCTTTGGCAGCGCAGGCAAAAAGATTTGCCCCCAGATGAATTATATAACTTGATAGATATGCTATTTACTTCGGGAATATCGTCTGTTATATAAAACTGTTAGACTGCTCTTGCAGCAGGATCGTCGGAGCCAATTCTATCGCGGCCACGTAGTAGAACTATTAGAACCTAAAAATAGGACATATAAATTCCAAAATTTAGTAAGAGCTCATTTGGCTTGTATCCAAACGGCCTGCATTCAGTGGTGCCCAACAAAAGCAATTGAATTTGCCGACAAAACATCTACAAGAAGACAGTACAAGCATCCTGAGGTAAAAATATCAGATTTGTTATCTTAAGCATTTTTGGCATCTTCCCTTTTACCTAAGGGGATGTTTTGGCCTATCTCCCCGAAAAGGAATATTAGCAAGATAATATGGTAAGCGAAAATTGCCGAGGCGTTTAACTGCGACGGACAGATTTCCATTAGTGAACTATATGATGTGTTTCATTGTTTTGTGGGTTATCTGTCCTCACGGACAATCTCTTTCATGCCCGAACATACTTCGGCCATGAGCATAATGCCGAGTTTCATACCGTAGCTAAAAGCGGCTTTCAATTCCACATCGCCGGAATCACAAAATAGCCCACGCAATTCATCAATCCGCTTGAAATCCTCTTTTGACAGCTTGCTTTCCAAATAGTCAAATTCTCCGGGCGACTGCTCCTGAAACATGCCTTCCCGCCAAGGGGGTACCAGAGGGGTACGACATCTTTTTTGCCCACTCAAGGCACGTCGAAACGATAACACTGATAAAACGTGCTGAAAGCCGCACGGAGTAAGGGTTTTGGGGGATTTTTAAATTTGACAAAAAAATGAAAA
>Ga0209643_1000187_pt1 | contig 148874 bp, 134 predicted proteins | sample AutmiccBRH37_all_FD_187383 | JGI IMG/M metagenome (GOLD analysis project Ga0209643, IMG submission 187383) | Deep subsurface microbial communities from Mt. Terri, Switzerland - Autotrophic microbial communities BRH/37_all (SPAdes) (version 2) | ecosystem: Environmental > Aquatic > Deep...
ACGACGGTGAGGACGACGGTGAGGACGAAGCCGCCGCTGCCGGCCTGGGCTTCATCGCCGGCCGGGCCGACCGTCAGCGCGAGATCGGCGACGCCGAGATGGAGCATCTCTACCGCCAGGCGCCGCCCGTCGCGGTCAATCCCGCCGCACCGGCCTGGGCCCGCCACCCCAACCCGCTCCTGCGCGGCCTCGAAGCCGGGCGCCACGGCTGGGACCCCGCCTGGGAGCGGCCGTGAGCGTCGTGGCGGTCGTCGCGGATCGCGCGCATTGACCCGGAGCGGGCCGGTTCCCATAGAATCCCGGCCCCATCCGATGCGCGAGCCGCACCATGTCCCTAATCCGTACGAGACGCCTCGCCGCCGCCCTGGTCGCGGCCATCCTCTCCGCCGGTGCGGGACTGGCCGGCCTGCCGGCCGCCGCCCAGCAGCAGGCCGGTCCGCGTCCGGCGCCGGGTGTCTGGAATTACGTCGCCCAGGACGGCCTGCACAAGGCGACGGTCCTCGACCTCTCGGGCTTCTTCCAGGTGCAATGCAAGGAGGCGAAGGTCAGCATCGTCGTGCTGGTCAACAGCGAAGGCGCCCTGCCGACTGCAGGGCGCAAGGAGCCCCTCTCGGCGCAGATGCGTTTCGAAGGACAGACGATCCCGATCACCATGACCGAGCAGCCGAAATACGCCAGCGTCAGCGGGCCCATCCACACGACGGTCTATCTGGTTTCGGTCCAGGGACGCGGTCTCGACATCCTGAACGCGATCAAGAAGGCGCACGCCTTCCTGATCGACCAGGGGCCGGTCGTCTTCGCCTACTCGTCGAAGGGCTCGGGCGCCGCGATCTCCGACCTGGAGAAGGGCTGCGCCGCGCGCTGACGCCACTTAGCGGACGCCCTCCCCTGACGTCACATGGTCTGCGACCAGGCTTCCGGCACCAGCGCGTAGCCGTCGCCGCTGCGCTTGAGGTGGTTGAAGCCGGGGAAGTGGAGATGCATCCCGGTGACCAACAGGCGGTCGGTGGCGACACGGTCGAAGACGCGGCGTCGCGACGCCTCGGCGGAAACGGGGTCGATGTCGTAGGCGACGGTGACTTCCGGCCGCGCGGTCTGCACCTCCGGCACGTGCACCGTGTCGCCCCAGATCAGCAGCTGCTGGTCGCCGGAGGCGAGGAGATAGGTGGTGTGGCCGGGCGTGTGGCCCGGCGCCGGGATCGCGGTGACGCCGGGAAAGACTTCGCCCTCGCGGAACAGGCGCCAGCGGTCGCGATAGGGCGCGGACTGCTCGCGCGCCGCCTGGAAGTTCATTCGCCGGGTCCGCTCGTCGGCCTTGGCCATCGCCGCGTCGTCGAACCAGTGTCGCTCCTCGTTCTCGTGGAAGACGAGTTCGGCGTTCGGAAAGAAGGGTTTGCCGGTCTTCATGTCGGTCAGGCCGGCCGAATGGTCGGGGTGCATGTGCGTCAGCAGCACCGCATCGATGGCCGCCGGATCGACGCCCGCCGCCGCGAGGTGCGCCTGCAGCCGCCCGACGGTCGGTCCCATATAGTCGCCGGAGCCCGTGTCGATCAGCGCGGTCTTGCCGCCGGAGCGCACGATGAAGCAGTTCACCGACGTGCGCCGCCCCGGCACCGGCCGGAAGTTCGACGCCAGAATGGCATGCGCGTCGTCCGCGCCGATGCCGCGCAGCACCTCGACCGATCCGTCGAGGTAGCCGTCGCTCAGGGCCGTCACAGCGATGTCGCCGATGCGGCGGTGGTAGAAGCCGGGAATCTGCCCGGTCGGCATCTGGTCCATGGGGTTCCTCCGCTGGTTGGGCGCCAGCCTAGCGGCGACGGCACCCGGCGTGTAGGGGCGGTCATTCGGGCCTTGGTCGGCAGCGGCGTCGCGGGGTAAACGGAGATATGGTTCAGCTTCCCTTCGATGCGCCTCCGCCGCCCAAGCCGGCTGCGAGCAACCTTCCGGAGTTCAGCGTCGGCGACCTCGGCCGCGCCATCCGCTCGACCCTGGAGGGCGAGTTCGGTCGGGTGCGCGTCCGCGGCGAGATCAGCAATTTCAAGCGGCACGGATCGGGCCACCTCTACTTCCGGCTCAAGGACGACGAGGCGGTGATCGAGGCCTGCTGCTGGCGCCAGAGCGCGGCACGCCTCGCCATCCGCCCCGAGGACGGGCTGGAAGTGATCTGCACGGGCCGCGTCTCGGCCTATGTCGGCCGCTCGCAGTACCAGTTGATCGTCGAATCGATCGAGCTCGCCGGCGAAGGCGCCCTGCTCAAGCTGCTGGAGGAGCGGCGGAAGGCGCTCGCGGCCGAGGGCCTGTTCGACGAGTCGCGCAAGCGGCCCCTGCCCTTCCTGCCCGACGTGATCGGCATCGTCACCTCGCCGACCGGTGCGGTGATCCGCGACATCATGCACAGGCTGCGCGACCGCTTCCCGCGCCACGTGCTGCTCTGGCCGGTGGCGGTCCAGGGCGAGACGGCGGCGGCCCAGGTGGCGGCGGCGATCCGCGGCTTCGGCGCCATTCCGGCCGACGGTCGGGTGCCGCGGCCGGACGTGCTGATCGTGGCGCGCGGGGGCGGCAGCCTGGAGGACCTGTGGGCCTTCAACGAGGAGGTCGTCGTCCGCGCCGCGGCGGAGAGCCCGATCCCGCTGATCTCGGCCATCGGCCACGAGACGGACACGACGCTGATCGACTTCGCCGCCGACCGGCGCGCGCCGACGCCGACCGCCGCGGCGGAGATGGCGGTGCCGGTGCGGGCCGATCTGCTGGCCCAGCTGCTCGACCGCGAGCGCCGGCTGGTCTCCTGCGGCCGGCGGGCGATCGAAGATCGCGCGGCGCGGCTGGAAGGCCTGGCGCGCGGCCTGCCCGACGCGGCCTCGCTCGTGCAGACGGCGGTCCAGCGCCTCGACGACCGGAGCGAGCGCCTCACCAACGCGGCGGCCAACATGCTGGAGCGCCGCACCGGCCGGCTGTCCGACCTCGCGGCGCGCCTGCGCCACCCGCGCGACCAGATCGAGGCCAAGACGAGCGAACTGCGCAGCCATGCCCGGGCCCTCGACCAGACGGCGGCGACGCTGGTGACCCGCGCCCGCCACGGCTTCGAGCGATTGTCGGCCGAGCAACGGTTGGTCCGCGGCATGGAGCGCCGGGTCGCCGACGAGCGAGTCCGTCTCGGCAACCTGTCGGCGCTGCTGGAGAGCTACTCCTACCAGCGGGTCCTCGACCGCGGCTTCGCCCTGGTGAAGCACGGCGACCACACCCTCACGTCACGGGCGGAGGTGCGGCCGGGCATGCCGCTGACGCTCACCTTCCGCGACGGCGACGCCCGGGCGACCGCCGCAGGCACCGAAGCGCCACCGGAGCCCGAACCAGCGCCGCAGGTGCGCAAGCCGCGCCGCCGACGCGACGACGAGCCGGATCAGGGCAGCCTGCTGTAGAGCAGCGCCCGCACGGCCTCGGCGTCGGCCCAGTGCAGCGACATCGAGATGGGCCGCACCATCGCCCGCGCCTCGGGCGGCAGGCGGACATGGTCCTTCTCGGTCGTCACCGGGATCGCCCGCAAGGCGGCGGCGGCGTCGCACAGCCGCATCACCTCGTCAGGACGATAGCGGTGATGGTCGGGAAAGCTGCGGCTGCCGGCCACGTCGAGGCCCGATTCGGTCAGCATGTCGAAGAACTTCGAGGGCCGGCCGATGCCGGCGAAGGCGAACACCCGCGCGGTCGGCAGGGACAGGATGTCTGGACCGGGAACGGCCGTGGCGCGCAGTACCGGCAGGCGCGCGGCGAGGCGGTCGGCGATCCCGATCCGGTCCGCCCCGACGAGCACCGCCGCATCCGCGCGGCCGAGGCCCCGTGCCACCGGCTCGCGCAGCGGCCCGGCGGGCATCAGACGGCCGTTGCCGAAGCCATAGCCGCCGTCGACGACGACGAGCGACAGGTCCTTGCCGAGCGACGGGTCCTGGAAGCCGTCGTCGAGCAGCAGGAGCCGCGCACCCGCCGCGACCGCGGCCCTGGCTCCCGCTCGGCGGTCGCGCGCCACCCAGGTCGGCGCCGACCGCGCCAGCAGCAGCGGCTCGTCGCCCACGGCCGACGCGTCGTGCAGGTCCGGATTCACCCGCAGCGGTCCGGACGCGCGCCCGCCATAGCCGCGGGTCAGGACATGCACGCCGCGGCCGTACCGCTCGCGCAGCAGCGGCAGCAACGCCTGGACGACCGGCGTCTTGCCGGCGCCGCCGGCGACGAGGTTGCCGATGCAGACGACAGGCACTGCGACCCGTTGCGGCCGGCGCGCGCCGAAGCGGGCGGCGCCCCACAGGCGGGCGACCGGCGTCAGCGGCTGGAGCAACAGCGGCCAGGCGCCGCGCCCGTCCTGCCAGAAGCGCGGCGGCCGCATCTCAGTCAGCTGCCGGCTTCCGGATCGGGTCGAGGAAGGGTGCGAGTTCCGCGAGAACTGCCTCGAGCACCCTGCCTCGGCCCGCGACGAACGCCGCGGCCGCATCGGCCAGTCGCTGTCGCTCCGCCGGGTCCGCGAGCAGCCGGTCGACGGTCGCACCCAGGCCGGCCGCATCGTCGACCAGCGCGGCCGCGCCGGCTTTCGTCATGCCCGATCCGGTCTCGGCGAAGTTCGCGACGTGCGGGCCATGAAGCACTGCACAGCCCAGCCGGGCCGGCTCCAGCAGGTTGTGGCCCCCGTGTGGCACCAGCGAGCCGCCGACGAATGCCACCGGCGCCAGCCGATAGAACAGGCCGAGTTCGTCGATCGTGTCGGCGATGTAGAGTTCGGTCTGCGGCTCGATGCGATCACCGGCCGACCGGCGCGCGACCGAGAGGCCCCCACGTCGCAGTTGGTCCGCGACCGCCTCGCCCCGTTCGGGATGGCGCGGCGCGATGATCGTCAGCAACGCTTCGTGCCGCCGCGCCGCGATGCGATGTGCAGCGCCGACGAGTTCTTCCTCTCCGGGATGCGTGCTCGCCGCCAGCCACACCGGCCGTCCCGCCACAGCGGCCCGAAGCCGGTCCAACGCCTCGCCGTCGGCCGTCAGCGGATCAGCAGCGTCCTTCAGGTCGCCGACGCAGCGAACCTTCAGCGCTCCCAGCGAGCGCAGGCGCGCCGCCTGCTCCGGGCTGCGTGCCAGACAAAGGGCGAAGCCTCTGAGCAGACTCGCGGCTGCCGACGGCGCCCGCGACCAGCGGCGATACGAGCGGTCCGACATCCGGCCGTTCAGCAGGACGATCGGGATGCCCGACCGCCGCACCTCGGTCAGCATGGTCGGCCACAGCTCCGACTCGACGAGAAGCGAGAGATCGGGCCGCCAGTGCCGCAGGAACCCGCGCACCGCCCCAGGCGTGTCGACGGGCGCATACTGGTGGATGGCACCCGGCGGGAGCCGGCGCGACAGCATCGACGCCGACGCGGTGGTCGTGCTGGTGACGAGCACGGTCGGTGCCGACGGACGGTCGCAGATCGCCTGCACCAGCGGCAGTACCGACACCGATTCGCCAATGCTCGCGGCGTGGACCCAGACCAGCCCGCCGGCTGGCCGCGCCATGCCGGGCACGCCGAGCCGTTCGCCGACCCTTCCGGCATCTTCCCGCCCGGCAGCGAGACGGCGGCGCAGCAGGAGTCCAACGGCGGGAGCCGCAAGTGCCGCCGCAGCGCGATAGGCGGCCAGTCCCGCGCTCATGCCGTGCCCTCGCATCGGGCGGCCGGAGTGCGGAACTGCAGACCGTGCAGTCGGGCATAGAGGCCCTGGCTCGCCACGAGGGCGCCGTGACTGCCGGATTCGACGATCTGGCCATCCTCGACGACGTGGATCAGGTCGGCATCGGCGATGGTCGACAACCGGTGCGCGATCACGATGCAGGTCCGCCCAGCCATCAGGCGCCTCAACGCGGCCTGCACCTGAGCCTCAGACTCGCTGTCCAGCGCCGACGTGGCCTCGTCGAGCAGCAGGATCGGCGCATCCTTCAGCATGGCACGCGCGATTGCGATCCGCTGCCGCTGCCCGCCCGACAGCCGCTGCCCCTGTTCGCCGACCATCGTCTCATAGCCGAGCGGCATCGCCCGAATGAAGTCGTCGGCGCCGGCCGCGACCGCGGCGGCTGTGATGTCGGCGTCGGTTGCGTGGGCGCGACCATAGGCGATGTTGGCGCGGACGGTGTCGTCGAAGAGGGCCGGCTCTTGCGTAACGATAGCGATCGCTTCGCGAAGCGAGGTCAGTGTGACGTCCCGGACGTCCTGACCGTCGATCGTGACCCTGCCCTCGTCGACGTCGAAGAAACGCGGAACGAGATTGAGAATGGTCGATTTGCCCGCACCGGACGGCCCGACCAGGGCCGTGGTTCGCCCGCCGGCTGCGACAAAGTTGGCCCCGCGGAGCGCTGCCGGCTGCGTCTCATAGCCGAACCAGACGTTCTCGAACCGGACTTCGCCGCCGGCGAGGCGAAGATCGCTTGCACCGTGGCGGTCTTGGATCTGCGGCTGCAGGTCGATCAGATCGAAGACCCGCTGCGCCGCAGCGAGCCCCTCCTGAAGGACGGCATTGAGGCTGGCGAGACCCTTGAGCGGCTGATACGCCATCATGAGGGCCGCGACGAAGGAGAAGAAGGTCCCCGGCGTCGTCGTGCCGGCGAGCACCCGGCCGCCGCCGTAGACGACGACCGAAGCGACGGCAATGCCCGTCAGCGCCTCCATGACAGGACGCGTCGCCGTGCGCAGCCGGGCTGTCTTCGCCAGTGCATCGGTGAAGGTATCGACGCGCAGACCGGCGCGCGCGGCCTCGTGATCCTCCCGACCGTAAGCCTTTACGTGCCGGGCGCCTTGGAAGGCCTGCTCGATCAGGCCGGCCAGACTGCCCGCCCGCTCCTGGGCTTGGGCAGAAGCCGTACGCAGGCGCCGACCGACCCTCACGATCGGCACGACCGCGGCGGGAAAGACGAAGAACGCCACAGTGGCCAGCCGCCAATCCTGCCAGAACATACGCCGACGAGGCAGCCGAGCGTCACCGCGTCTCGCGCCACACCGACCAGTCCTCGGGCGAGCGCCTCGCGCAACAGCTGCAGGTCGGTGGTGAAGCGCGAAACCAGCGCGCCTGTACTGTTGGCCGCATAGAAGGCGAGGTCGGCCTGCAAGAGGTGCGCGTACATCGTCTTCTGAAGGTCGGCGACCACCTGCTGTCCGACGAGGGCGACAAGCACTTCCTGAAGGTAGGCGGCGCCGCCCTTGAAGCAGGTCAGCAGCACCACGGCGACCGGCACGATGACCAGCATCTCGACATCACGCTGGATGAAGACCCGGTCGAGCGCCGGCTGCATCAGCCAAGCCAGACCGGCTGTTGCCACTCCCCCGACGGTCATTGCCGCCATGGCGATCGCAATGCGGCGTCCATGGCGGCGAACATGGTCGCGCAGAAGCCGCCGCACGAGGACCGCGCTCCGCTCTGCGACGGGTGCTGCGTAGGTTGCCGACATCGCGGCAGTCATAACACAGGTCGACATCGTACCCGATGGTCGCGCCGCCGCGGCGCTCGGCCGCGACGGTCGATCAGGACATCAGGCGGCGCGCGGCACCATCACCTCGAACGGTCGGTCGAGCGGCGCAACGTGGTCGAGCAACGCGCGCGCACATGCCTGCCACGTGAAGCCGAGAGCATGTCGTCGGCAGGCCGCCGGATCCAGCATGAGAGCCGCCCGCACCGCCTCGCCGAGATTCTCCGAGAGCACGCCAACGGGAGACGAGCCCACGACATCGAGTGGTCCTCGCGTCGGATAGGCGGCCACCGGCACACCGGACGCGAGCGCTTCGAGCAGCACGAGCCCAAATGTGTCAGTCCGGCTCGGAAATACGAATACATCGGCGGCGGCAAAATACCGGGCGAGTTCCTCGCCATGCTTGGGGCCGACGAAGCGCACGGACGGATAGCGGCTCCGCAGTTCAGCCAGTTGAGGGCCGTCGCCGACGACGTATTTGGTGCCCGCGATGTCGAGCGACAGGAACGCCTCGACGTTCTTTTCGACGGCCACGCGGCCGACATACAAAGAGATCGGGCCAGCCCCCTCTAGGCAGGCGTCAGGATCAGGCCGGAACAGCGTGGTATCGACGCCACGCGACCAGAGCGCCAGATGCTCGAAGCCACGATCTGCGAGATCCGCCTTGAGCCCGGCGGTGGCGACGAGCGTCGCACGGGCGGGGGCGTGGAAACGGCGCAGGAGCCGGTAGCCCAGTGCGACCGGCATGCCGGTGCGCGCATGAACATACTCCGGGAAGCGGGTGTGGAACGCTGTTGTGAACGGCACGCCGCGCGCAAGGCAATAACGACGCGCGCGCCAGCCGAGCGGTCCCTCGGTCGCGATATGGATAGCGTTTGGCGCGAAGCTCTCGATGTCGCAGACGAACCGCCCGCCCGGCGGGAAAGCCAGCCGGATCTCCCCATAGGTAGGACAAGCGACGCTGCGATAGGATTCGGGGCTGATCACCCTAACCGTATGCCCCTCGGCCTCGATTAACGGAATGACCGTCGCGTAAGTTCTGACGACACCATTGACCTGCGGCGTCCAGGCGTCTGTCACGAGGAGTATCTTCATGCTGCCTGCGCCACCAGTTCTGGTACCGTGCGATCGACGACCTGCGCCATCTCCGCCCAATGAAGGATGTGCAGATGACCGCGATCGTCTTCTACGAGCGCAGTGCAGCTCTCTACCCAGTCACCATCGTTGCAGTAGAGAAGCCCATCGAAGTCGCGGATCGCGGCCGTGTGGATGTGGCCGCAGATCACGCCATCGACGCCGCGCCGCCGGGCAGCGGCAGCGACCTCCGTCTCGAACCTGCTAACGACCTGGACCGCATTCTTTACCTGCCGCTTCAGGTAGGCCGACAGCGACCAATAGGGCTTGCCGAATAGACGTCTGCCCCGATTGAACCAAGTGTTGAGCATTAGGGTGAGCGTGTAGGCATGGTCGCCGAGAACAGCCAGCCAGCGAGCATAGCAGACAACCGCATCGAACTCGTCGCCATGCACAACCAGAAGGCGACGACCATCCGCAGTCTCGTGGATCGCCTCGCCGACGATGCTGATGCCACCGAGTTCCGTGTCCAAGTAGCCGCGCATCAACTCGTCATGGTTTCCGGGAATATAGACGACCCGGGTCCCAGACAGCGCCTTGCCGAGAAGCGCCTGGATCACCTCATGGTGCAAAGCGTCCCAGTAGCCACGGCGCTGAAGCCGCCAGCCATCGACGATGTCGCCGACCAAGTAGAGGTTCTCGCATTCCGTGCGGCGCAAGAAATCGAGAAGCATTGCTGCTTGGCATCCGCGCGTCCCTAGATGAACGTCGGATATCCAGATCGTCCTGTACCGAAGCTTCCGCATCACCACCCACCCCTGTGGATGCCAAACAATGATGCCGGTCTACAGGACTAATGTGACATCTTGACTTCCCGGACAGCCGACCTAACGAAATATATTATCCCTACAAACGGAAACGTCATGCACCCGAAACATAATCGCAACCTGCGAAGAGGTAGGCTTTGTAATTTCAGCCTGCGAGGCTCTACTCAGCGCCCAGCGACAGTCATGCCCTCGATCATCAAGGTCGGCGCGTTAACCGCCGCTCGGAACACGAGGTCGGCGGCGGCGGTCAGCGCGAGGAACATGTCCTTTAGGTTCCCAGCGACGGTAATCTCGCTCACCGGATACGCAATTTCACCGCGCTCGATCCAGAAGCCCGCAGCACCGCGGCTGTAGTCGCCCGTCAGAAGGTTCACCCCTGTACCGATCATCTCCGTCACGAGAAGCCCTTGGCCTATTTCGCGGATCAACTCGGCTGGAGATTGCCTACCAGGCTCGAGGTAGAGATTCGTCGTCGACGGAGACGGCGGGCCGCCGGTTCCGCGGGACGCATGGCCTGTGCTCGAGAGTCCGAGTTTGCGAGCCGCATAGAGATCGAGTACCCAACTCTTGAGGACCCCGTCCTGGACCAGCAGGGTCCGGCCGCTTGCGAGGCCTTCGGCGTCAAAAGGCTTCGATGCTAGCCCGCGCGGCTGCAGTGCATCGTCCACAATATTGATACCTTGCGGAAAAATCCGATCCCCCATGCGGTCCTTCAGGAAGCTGGTGCCTCGAGCGATCGAGCTTCCGTTGATCGCCCCGGCGAAACTGCGCAATAGCCCCCCCGCCAGCCGCTGGTCGATGATGACGGGCACTTTAGCGGTGGCGGCCTTGCGCGGGTTCAGCCGCCGGACCGCCCGTTCTCCGGCACGGCGACCGACGGCTGCGGGATCGTCTAGGTCCGCTCCGTGAACGGTGCTGCTGTAGTCATAGTCGCGCTCCATGCCGGTCCCGGAACCCGCCAGAGCGCTCACGCTGACGGAGTGGCTCGATCGCGCGTAAGCACCGGCGAAGCCGTTCGTTGCGGCCAAAGCGATTCGCGTCAGGCCCCATCCGGCCTCAGCACCCTCCGAGTTCGTCACGCCCGAGACGGCCAAGGCCGCCTCCTCGGCGGCGCGCGCCCTGTCGACGAGGGTTGCCGTCTCCGGCTCGGTCCAATCGCAGATGTCCAAGTCAGGCACCTGATGCGTGATCTGATCTGGATCAGCGATCCCGCAGAAGGCGTCCTCCGGCGCTACGCGAGCCATTGCAACGGCGCGTTCAACGAGTTCGGACACTGCTTCAGGCCGGCGGTCGTTGCCAGAAACGATCGCCTGCCTACGGCCTATGAAGACGCGAAGACCAAGGTCGTACCCCTCGCTTCTCTCCAGCCGCTCCGGGCGCCCGAGGCGCTGCGCGACAGAGATGGAGTGGCCCTCCGCCATCAGCACATCCGCCGCATCCGCGCCAACGGATTTTGCCTTCGCCAAGACATCGGCGAGGAAGTTCAGCAGATCGGCGTCAGGGGCAGTCATGTCAGCTATGCTTCCGTTGCGGCATGGGCTTCATGCGTAACACATTGCCCGTGGGCTGCGGCGGTCAAGATCCCGGGGCGCACGGGGATCCGTCGCAGAATTGCACTGACACGGTCAAGGACGAGGCACGATGTCGACAACATCTGCGCACGCGCTCGTCGTCGGCGGCACGGGAATGCTCAGAGAGGTCGTCCTAAGGCTCGCTGCGAAAGGCGACGTGGTTTCCGTAATTGCCCGCGACGCAACGCGCTTGACTGCCCTTGCGAGGGAAGCTCCGACACGCATAAATCCCATTGCCGTCGACTACTCCGACGATGAAGGTCTTGTGGCATCCCTTGCCGACGCAATCGATCGCGTCGGCCCTCTGGCACTTGCGATCCTCTGGCTTAGGCCCGGTGCACCGCGCGCCCTGGACACGATCGCGCGGATGGCGGACGAGCGCGCTGGTGAAGGCGCTGCAACTAAATGCCGTCTTTTCCGGATTCTCGGTAGCGCGGCAGCGGATCCCGCATTGCATCGGAGTGGCAATGGCAGCCGGTTTCGCGCAATGGAGGGTCTTCAGTATCGCGAGATCATCCTTGGGTTTCGCATAGAAGGGACGGGTTCGCGGTGGAATACCAACGCCGAGATCGCCGCAGGCGTGGTCCACGCGGTGGAGAACGATATCGACGGCCTCGTCGTCGGCGTTGTGCGGCCATGGAACGAGCGGCCTGCCGTCGCTAACGCTCAAGATGCGATGCGGGGCGGGTCGGGCGAAAGCTGACGAACGCCTCCTTGCCGGGTCGAAGCGGCAGCACTCTGTAGTCGTTCTGAAATACCTGCTTGGACGCGTCGTATCGGACAAATATCGCCAGATCATCGTAGAGCCGGACAAGCACATAATTCGCGTCATCGACGAGGTAGAGGAATGTGTTTCGCGACTCTGCCTTCCGCACAGCCCCGAACCAGCCCAACGCGATCGGGACGAACATCAGAGTGAGAGCCAGGAACGAGGCTTGGCATACTTGAACGGGCTGACCTCCCCCAATAAGCGAGAACCATAGGGACGCGATCCGGGCGGCCACCACGATTACACACATGACGAGCACCGCGCGAAGCCAAAGCGGCATCAATTGCGGCTCCGCCGACAGCGTGAGCGGTAGCGCCCAACCATCTAGGCCAAGCCCATAGGCCACCAGCAGCAGAGCCGCACCGACCGCCGCTGCCAGAAAAGGTGTCCGCAGGTCACCCTCGATCAACCCAGCCAGCATGAGGGAGAGCGAACCGAGGAATCCGCCAGCGGAACCAAGAAGGAACGCCAGGGTCAGCGCCTTCGGAAAACCCACGTCCGCAAGTGTGGGTGGGACGCCGAATCGAGCGAGAAAACCCAACTCGTAGAGGTAGGCGGCAAACCACAGGACGCCGATAAAACCTCCGGCGAACAGTGCTTCGCGCCCGACGTCCAGGGTCGAGTCGCGTCGGTTACCGCTCATTCTTCCATATCGCCCTGCCGGATCCGGGAAGGCCGTAATCACGCCAGCGGGACGTCACGCGCTCGGCGATATCATCGCTCATCCGTAGCTTGCGTCCCCATTCACGATTGGTCTCCGGTGGCCACTTGTCGGTAGCGTCGAGGCCGATCTTGCTGCCCAACCCAGATACCGGGCTTGCAAAATCCAGGTAATCGATGGGCGTGTTCTCGACCACCGTGATGTCGCGGGCCGGATCCATGCGGGTCGAGACAGCCCACATCACGTCCTTCCAATTCCGCGCGTCGACATCATCGTCAACGACAATGACCCATTTCGTGTACATGAACTGACGCAAATAGGACCATACACCCAACATAACGCGCTTCGCATGCCCGGGATAGGCCTTCCGCATCGAGACGACGGCGATCCGATAGGAACAGCCTTCAGGCGGCAGCCAAAAGTCCACGATCTCCGGAAACTGCTGGCGCAATAACGGAATGAAGACCTCGTTGAGAGCTTCGCCGAGGACGGACGGCTCGTCCGGCGGCCTGCCGGTGAAGGTCGAGAGATAGATCGGATCGCGTCGCATGGTGATGGCGCTGACCCGAAACACCGGAAAGGGCTCGACTGCGTTGTAGTAGCCCGTGTGGTCCCCATAGGGCCCTTCATCGCCGTACTCATCGAGGGAGACGTGCCCCTCGATCACGATCTCAGCCTGGGCCGGAACCTTCAGCGGCACCGTCTTGCAGTCGACCAGTTCAACCTTCTCTCCACGCAGCAAGCCGGCGAACTGATACTCCGACAACGTATCGGGCACGGGCGTCACAGCCGCGAGTATCGTTCCGGGATCCGCGCCGATGACGACGGCGGCCGGCAGGGGCTCTGGCTTCTCCGACTTCCAGCGTGCGTGATGCTGGGCGCCGCCGCGATGCTTTAGCCAGCGCATGAGAGTCGTATCACGCCCCGTCACCTGCATGCGGTAGATACCGAGATTGAAGTCGTCTTCGCGACGCTTCCCGGGTCCCTTCGTCACCACCAGCGGCCAAGTGATGAGGGGAGCGGGTTCGCCGGGCCAACAGCCTTGCACCGGCAGGAGCGACAGATCGATCTGATCGCCGGTCCACACCACCTCCTGGCATGGCGCTGTTCCAACCGTGCGCGGCTTCATCGCCATCACGGTCTTCAGGAGAGGCAGCATGCCGATGGCCTCGCGCCATCCGCCCGGCGGCTCCGGTTGCCTCAGAAAGGCCAGCGTCTCGCCGACCTCCCGGAGTTGCGCCGGCTCGCGGTTCATACCCCATGCGACCCGCTCGACGGTGCCGAACAGGTTGACGAGGACGGGCATCCGGTGAGGGGATCCATCCTCCGCCACGGGCCGCTCGAAAAGCACGGCAGGCCCACCTTCGGCGAGCAACCGGGTCTGGATCTCGGTCATCTCCAGGTGGGTCGATACCGGCGCCGACACCCTGACGAGGCGGCCTTCGCGTTCGAGCCGTTGCATGAACTCGCGCAGAGACTTGTAGGCCATTTGCAGTCCTGCGGCTGAGGCGGAACGGGAGGCGTCGGCGGCGTTCTGGGATTCTTAAGGCCGGGGGTGTGTATTGCAAGGTTCCGCTCGCAGGCTGCTCGGGTCGTGCGGCGGCGGACCTGGCGCTGGGAGTATGCCCGTCATGATTTGCTCGGATCGCCTGAATGCTTGGGTGCGGCTCGCTCGCCGGGAGGTCGCTGGGGCATACTCGGGCATCGAGATCGTGCACACGGCGCAGCGGCGCTGAAACGTCGGCCGGAGTGAATTGCATGCCGACCAATGACGCCGAGTTGTATCGGCTGCGGCTGGAGAACGCGACGCTCCGGCGCGACCTCGCGAGCCTCCGGGAAGCCCAGGCCACGATCGCCGGCCTTCGCGACGAGACGGAACGCGCGTTCATGATCTCGGTGACGCTCCTTGCCAAAGCGGCAGAGTTGCATGACGAAGAGACCGGCAACCACATTCTTCGCGTCGACCGCTATGCCGCCGACCTCTCGACGAGGATGGCGCTGCCCGCCGCCTTCTGCCGCGAGATCGGCTACAGCGCCGCCCTGCACGACGTCGGCAAGATGAGCATCGACTCCGCCCTCCTGCGCAAGCGTGGCAGCCTCACGCCCGCCGAGCGGCGCGAGATGGAACTGCACACCGAGTATGGCTGGCAGATCCTGCGGCAGTCCGACCGTCTGCGCATGGCCGCCGATATCGCACGCTGCCATCACGAGCGCTGGGACGGCCAGGGCTATCCGAGAGGCCTCGCCGGCGAGGACATCCCCCTCGCCGCACGGATCGTCGCCCTCTGCGATGTTTACGACGCCCTGCGCTCACCACGACCCTATAAGGAAGGCATGGCTCACGAGGATGTCCGGGAGCGGCTGGCCTCGGCCGACGGGCATTTCGATCCGGCCGTGCGCTCCTGCTTTCTGGCCCACCACGAGTCGTTCGCGGCGATCTACACGGATCTCGTCGACCGCAAGCCCGCGCGAGCGGACGGTGCCAGACCGGACCTGCCTTAGCCGCTCCTGACTGCGGCCTCGGGATGGCGCTTGCGCAGCAGCGCTTCGATCTCGCCCTCCATGCAGAGCTCGTCGCGCTGATTGTGCACGGTCGAGCGCAGCACGACGACGCCGGTCGTCCGGCCTGGACGCAACTCCTTCACCTCGAGCTGCGGATAGGTCGTGTCGCCCGAGAAGACCGGCTTGTGGAAGCGCGCAGACAGACCGACGACCGCGACCAGCGCGTCGCCCACCATGTGCGGGAAGTCGCCGGCGCCCGGCGCGGTCTGGATCAGCACCTGCATGCCGTGTGCGAGCAGGTTCGGAAAGCCCCGCGCCCGACAGTATTCGACGTCGTAGTGGATCGGATGATTGTCGCCGCTGGCCAGTTGGAAGGCGGCGAACAGGGCATCCGTCTGCGTGCGGGAGGGACTGTAGAAGACCTCGCCGACTTCGAAGTCCTCGAAGTAGCGCGGTTCGGCAAACTTGCTGCGGCGCACGGCTCGTCCTCAGTAAAGGCGTGTCTTGTACGACTCGGCGATGAAGGCCTCGGACTCGGCCGCGTCGCAGTCGGCGATCTGGTCGGCGAGGATGCGGCCGAGGGTCGGGAAGCTCTTGCGCTCGACCCGCGTGTCGGGATCCCAGAGCTTCGAACGGATCAGCGCCTTGGCGCAGTGGAAGTACATCTGCTCGACCTTGACCAGCAGACCGGAGCGCGGCGCCCGCTCCTGCACGGCCAGCGGCGCGAGCAGCGCCTGATCGACGGTGACCGTCGCCTTGCCGTTGACCCGAAGCGTCTCGTTGATGCCCGGCACGAAGAAGATCAGGCCGACGTTCGGGTTGACCGACACGTTGGTGAGCGAGTCGATCCGGTTGTTGCCGAGCCGGTCGGGGATCAGCAGCGTGTGCTCGTCGATGACCGCGACGAAGCCCGGCGCGTCGCCGCGGGGCGAGCAGTCGGCGCCGTCCGGTCCCGAGGTTCCGAGCACGAGGAAGGGCGACAGGGCGATGAAGTTGCGGGCGTGCGTGTCGATGCGCGCCAGCTGCTTGCGCACCGCCTTGTCGCTCGGCGCGCCGTAGAGCGCACGAAGGTCGTCAGCCCCGCCGATACCGCCGTCCATGCCAGCCTCCTCTGCCGATAGCAGACGCTATCAGCCGGAACGGCGGTCGGGCAACCTCGAGCGCGAGCCTCAGAGCATGCCGAACAGGCGCACCCGCTCCTGCGGCTGCAGCGTACTCGCCACGGTACGGGCCACTGCCTCGTCGGCACGCGAGACCGCCGTCGTTCGGTTGCGGGCGATGACCATGTCGGTCGGCTCCACCATCACCGCAGCGTCCAGGTCGGTCATCGCGCGCTCGACCTGCCCCATCCGCAGATAGGCAATGGCCCGGTTGTTCAGGGCCCGCGCCTTGTTCTCCCGCGACAGCTCGCCTTCGCGCAGCGCCTTGGTGTAGTAGGCCGCCGCCGCGTCGTGACGGCCCTGCAGCCCGGCCTCGTATCCTCTGTCGAAATCGTCGGTCCGGCCGGTGACCACCAGGATCACGGCCAGGACGACGAGCATGATGATCGTGTGCATCGCTACATCCTGCAGCGTCCCCGGCGGGCCTGCGCCGCCATCGGGTGCGGCCATCGGGGACAAGCGGCCAACATAGCCGGCGCAGGTTAGCCGGGGATGAACGGGCGGCGGCCGGAGCGATCCCGCCGCCGTCCCTCACGCGCGGCCGGCGCGCGCCGCGTTGTCGGCGATCGCGTCGACGATCTCCGGCACCGCCGGCTCGGGATAGTCGTGCCCCATGCCGGGGATGACGAGCATGCGGGCGTCGCGGACGGTGTTGGCGACGTCCTCGCCGCAGCCGACCGGCACCAGCGGGTCGTCGGCGCCGTGGACGACGAGCGTCGGGGCGCCGATCGAACTCAGATGCTCGACCCGGCCGTCGCCCGAGGCGATGCTGGCCAGCAGGTGCCGGCCGTGGCCGAGCGGCCGGTAGGAGCGGTCGTAGAGGCGTCCCGCCTTATCGCGGATCGCCGCCTCGTCGCGTGGGAAACCGGGGCTGCCGATCGTCCGCGCCGTCTCGACGGCCTCGTCCATGAATTCCTCGCGGGTCAGCTCCGGCTTGCGCTGCTTGCCGAGCCAGGCGCCCGCCGCCTCGCTCGGGCGCGGCAGGCCGCGGCGGCCCGAGGTCGCCATGATCGAGACGAGGCTGAGCACCCGCTCCGGATGGCGGATCGCGACGAGCTGGGCGATGGCGCCGCCGTTCGAGCTGCCGACGATGTGGGCCGCCGGGATGCCGAGCCCGTCGAGGAGGCGGGCGACGTCGTCGGCCATGTCCTCCAGCGTGTAGGGCGCCGCCACCTTCTGTTTCGCCCGGGCCGCGGCGAAGGCCGCCTTCAGGTCGGCCGGCCCGGCCGAATCGAAGGCGGTCGAGAGGCCCGCGTCGCGGTTGTCGAACATGATCACCCGGAAGCCGCGGTCGACGAGGCCGTCCACCAGGCTGTCCGGCCAGGAGATCAGCTGGGTCCCGAGGCCGCCGACCAGGACGAGCGGCTGACCGGTCTCCGGCCCTCGCGTCTCGTATTCCAGGTCGAGCCCGTCCACCGAAACCTGCGCCATGCCGCTCTCCTCCGCTCCGTCCTTGGCCTTTGTCGCCCGGCCGCGCTAGGCTGCCGGGCATGTCCAGACTTTCTAGCCGGTCCAACGCCAGATGACGAGCGCCGAAGCGGGGGCGGCCGCACCGGACTCCACGCCGGAGACCACAGCCGCCTACCGCATCACGCTCCTCGTCATCGTCGTCCTCGCCTCGACCCTCTACGCCACCACCGTCCTGGTCGTCAGCGTGATCCTGCCGCAGATGCAGGGCTCGCTGTCCGCGACCCAGGACCAGATCTCCTGGGTCGTCACGCTCAACATCCTCGCCACGGCCATGGTCACGCCGATGACCGGCTGGCTGGTCGCCCGGTTCGGGCGGCGCAGCGTCATGCTCTGGGGCCTGGGCGGCTTTACCCTCGCGACGCTGCTCTGCGGCACGGCGACCTCGCTTGAGGAGCTGGTGCTGTGGCGCGTGGCGCAGGGCGCGCTCGGCGCCCCCCTCACCCCGCTGGCCCAGGCCGTCATCCTCGACACCTTCCCGAAACGCCAGCACGGCACCGTTACCTCGATCTTCGGCATGGGCGTCGTCGTCGGGCCGGTGATCGGCCCGATCATGGGCGGCTACCTGGCCGAGGCCTACAACTGGCGCTGGGCCTTCTTCATGATCTTCCCGGTCGGCGTCGTCTCCTGGATCGGGCTGGCCTTCATCCTGCGCGACGCGGGGCGGAGCCAGTCGGCGCGGCTCGACTGGACCGGCTTCCTGTCGCTGATCGTCGCCGTCGCCGGCTTCCAGCTGATGCTCGACCGCGGCGAGCGCGCCGACTGGTTCGACTCGATGGAGATCGTCGCCTGGGCCGCCATCGCCGCGCTCTCGATCTACGTCTTCGTCGTCCACAGCCTGATGGCCGACCGGCCGTTCCTGAACCTCCGCCTGCTGCTCGACCGCAACTACGCGCTCGGCCTCGTCATCGTCACCGTCTACGGCATGCTGAACTTCACGCCGATGGTGATGATGCCGCCGATGCTGCAGAACCTGATGGGCTATCCGGACGCCATCATCGGCGAATTGCTCGCTTGGCGCGGCGCCGGCGCCGTGCTGGGCTTCTTCCTCGCCATGTATGTCGGCAAGCTCGATCCGCGGATCGGCATGAGCGTCGGCTTCCTGATGCTCGCCGGATCCGGCGTGCTGATGATGAACTTCGACACCAACGTCACCCCTCACGACGTCGCCGTGGTCAGCGCCACCCAGGGCGTGGCCATCGGCCTGATCTGGGTGCCGCTGGTCATCGCCACCTATGCGACGCTCGACCCGCGCCATCTCGCCGAGACCTCTTCCGTCTTCCACCTCATGCGCAATCTCGGCAGCAGCCTGTTCATCTCGCTCTCCGTCACCACCGTCGTGCGCAGCGGCAATGCGAACTACCAGCGCATGACCGAATTCGCCTCGCCCTATCACGAGCCGATCGCCCGCGGGATCGCCGACGACCGCTGGAGCCTGGAGACCATCGACGGGCTGGCGCGGTTCGCCCGCGAGATCCACCGGCAGGCGGCAATGATCGCCTATCTCAACGCCTTCGCCCTGTTCACGCTGGCGTGCCTCGCGGCACTGCCGCTTATACTGCTGGTGCGCGTCCGCCGGGCGCCCCCTGCACCACCAGCCCCTGCACGACCACCCTCGGCCGGCGCGCGTGCCGCACGGCCACCCGAACAGGAAGCGGAAGCGACGTGATCCACCGTCCAGACCGGCTCCGGAGCCGCCTCGCATGATGCGGCGCCGCCTGCTGCGCCTCGTCCTGCTGATCGCCCTGCCGGCCGTGCTGATCGTCGTCGGCGTGACGGTCTGGCTCTCGGCCGGCCGCTACGTCGCGACCGAGAACGCCTATGTGAAGAACGACATCGTCCACATCGCCGCCGAGGTCGACGGCCGCGTCGTCGAGGTCTCCGTCGAGGACCACCAGGCCGTCGCGGCGGGCGCGCCGCTGTTCCGCATCGACCCCGAGCCCTACGAGATCGCGCTCGCCCGCGCCGAGGCCGAACTGGGCACCGTCGCGGAGAAGATCGCCGGCCTGCGCGCCGAGTACCGCGCGGCCGCCGCCGAGATCGGCGAGGCGCAGGCGCGGCTCGCCTTCAACCAGCGTCAGGTCGACCGCTACCGCAACCTGCAGTCGCGCGGCGCCGCCTCCACGGTGCAGCTCGACGAGGCGCGGCTGGAGCTGGACGTGGCACGCGAGCGCATCGCCGTCATCCGCGCCCGCATGCACCAGATCCTCACCAGCCTCGGCGGCAGTCTCGACCTGCCGACGGACGAGCAGGCGATGTACCGCGAGGCGGTCGCGCGGCGGAACAAGGCCGCCTCCGACCTGAAACGCACGGCGGTCGTCGCCTCGGTCGCCGGCATCGTCAGCAACATGCATCTGCAGCCGGGCGAGTATCTGGAAGCCGGCGACCGCGTCTTCACCCTGATCGCCAGCGAGCGGCCCTGGGTCGAGGCGAACCTGAAGGAGACGCAGCTGACCCACGTCCGGATCGGCCAGGAGGCATCCTTCACCGTCGACGCCTATCCCGGCCGCACCTGGAAGGCGGTGGTCGACAGCATCAGCCCGGCGACGGGCGCCGAGTTCGCCGTGCTCCCCGCCCAGAACGCCACCGGCAACTGGGTGAAGGTGGTGCAGCGCCTGCCCGTGCGGCTGCGCATCCTCGATCCGGTCCGGGACCCGCCGCTGCGTGCCGGCATGACCGCCACGGTCAGCATCGACACCGGACGCGAGCGCAGCCTGGGCGACCTCTGGGGGCCGTGACCTCAGCCGGCGCGCCTGCGCTCCGGCACGAGGAGCTCGGCCATTATGGGACCCGCCATCAACGGGCCGGCCAGCGTCGCGGCCGGCCACGCCGCGGCGGTGCGTGGCAGGCGTCGCAGGAGATCGCGTTCGAAGGGTGATACCGGCGCCGTGTGAAACGTTTTGGAACGTCGGCGGGACGATGTTTCACGGAGCATGGCAGGGGGCGTGGCAGGGACCGCCGCTGGTGCGATGTTCGCCGCAGCGTCCGCTTGAGGGGCAACGGCTTCCGGCGCCGGTGCGGGGATCTCGGGTGGTTCCGCCTCGACGCCGGGCTCCAGTTCGAGCGGTGTGTCCAGGGCGAACAGCGCCGCGTCCACCGGCGGCCCCTCGCCCCATGCCGCCGCGTCCGCGGCGAGCGCGAGGCCGGCGTCCGCGTCGCCGATGTCGGTCCTGGCGATCCCCAGCCGGTCCGCCACCCAGAAGGCGGCGCGCAGGTCGCCGCGCCGCACCGCCGTCTCGATCGCGTCGACCGCCGCGGCGTGCAGCCCCCTGAAGCGCGACGCCGCCGCCACCGCCAGGAAGCGCCGCTCCTCGGCGATGCGCGTCCTGAGCCGCTCCGACCGCTGCAGCACCCGCCAGAGCGTGCGGCGCGAGCAGCCGAGCCGATCGGCGACGGAGACAAGCGTATCGCCGCGGGCGATCCTGATAGCGGCCTCGGTCCAAGCGGCCGGCGTGGCGACCCGGCTGCCGTCGCCGGATGGGCGGGGCGGCGAAACGGCGATGGCGTGCTGGACGAACGGGTCGGGCGCTGCGGCGCCGTCGAGCGGGGACATCTTCATCTCCTTCGGATGAGGGGACTGAGATCCTATAAATACCGCGACTCAAGGTAAAGGACTTTTCACCTATAATCGGCACTAAATCCGAGAGAGGCAGGGGAGTGTGGCGGCGGCGCCACGGCCGCCGCGCAACCCAAGATGCGCCGGTCGAGGCTCTCCCATTCACTTCCGCTTAACGCCCCTCCCCTTTAATTTTGGTTGTGCCTGCAGCGTGCAGGTTGCTTTGGGGGTACAATGAAAGTCGTGACACGCGTCGTCGCGGGAGCCTTTGCTCTCGCGCAGGTGAGTTGTGCGTCCTCTCCGGACTCTATCGAGGCCCGGTACGTCAGCCCGAACACCTATGGAAACTGGAGCTGCCCGCAGCTCTTCGACGAGAAGGCCCGCATTTCTTCGGAAGTGACGCGGGTATCGGATCTGCAGCGCGAGAACGCGAATACCGACACCGCGATGGTGGCCATCGGCGCGATCGTCTTCTGGCCGGCACTGATCGCCCTGGCGGCCACCAAGGACCGCAAGGAAGAACTCGGCCAGCTCAAGGGGCAGCACGACGCACTCGAGCAGAACATCACGGTGAAGCAGTGCAACGCACCGCCATCGGTGATGGAAGCGGCCGTGCCCGCCCCGGACGCCGCAACGGCGGCCCCTGCCCTGGCAGTCGTGCCGGTCGAGGCGGCCGCACCCGCCTCGGCACCGGCCACGCCCGCTGCGACGGCAACGCCCACTGCGGCGGCAACGCCCACTGCGGCGGCAACGCCCACTGCGGCGGCAACGCCCACTGCGGCGGCAACGCCCGCTGCGGCGGCAACGCCCGCTGCGGCGGCAGCACCGGCAGCGAATGCCGGCGATCCCGCCGAAGCCGTGGTCTGTCAGACGGGCAGCCTCGCCATGTCACGCACCCGCGCCGACTGCCTCGCTGCGGGCGGCCGGGAAATCTGATCGCATACGCCGGAACGGCCTGCGGTCAGAGCGCAGGCCGACGGCGGGAAAAGACGGAATGTTGTAGCAGTCACACCAAGCGCGATTTCGGCTCCAGTCCCGAATATCCAGGGAGGGGACGGCGAGCTGGTGGTCACAACCCAACGGTTTATGCCCTCCAGGTCCCGGATCACGTCCAGGGCCGGCTGTTCAGGGCGGCGAGCAGGGTCGTGTCATGGCGCTTGTCGTCGTGGGTCAGGGTGCCGGGGGCGCTCGCCTGGAATCCGCCGGCGTCGCGTTCACCGCGGAGAACGGCGGTGGTCCCAGGGTGCGGTTGAGAAGGGAGCATCGATGATGAAGACAGCGGCGACACACCATGCGTAAAGGTTGCTTCGCACTAGCTGTATGCGCGCTCGCGATAGCGGCGTCCGGTCCCGCAGCGGCGTACTGTAGGGAGCCGTCCCCTCCGTCTGCGCGGTCCAAACCGTCGAAGCCCTCGATACCGTCATGTGTGGACGAGCGGAACCGAACCCATACATGCGAAGCTTGGGTAATATCGAGCTTCAAGAAGGCGGTCAGGGAATACATCAAGGACGCCCGCGTGTATGCAGACGAGCTGAAGAAGTATGTGAGTGACGCCGGAGAATATGCGAAGTGTGAACTCCGCAGCCTGCGGCCACCTGAGTATTGAACGCCGCTATCCTCTATCGATAACGCCCAGACCGGGGCGAAGGTACGCATCTGATCACGCCCAATGCGACCGCGGCGACAGTGCAAGCGACTTTGAAGGTGGGTGCGCGGGCCCTGGATTGCTTCGGTGCGCGCGCAATGACGGCGTGGGACGATGCGGGCAGCGGCGGGGCCCCAAAAAGGGAGCCCCTCCCCCGGGGGGCCAGGGGAGGGGTGGGAGACGGGAGCTTCATGCGCCGCTGACGCTTCCTGCGCCGACGACGCATGGACATCTGACCCGAGCGGCATCGGGCGGTCGATACCCCAAAAATAGGGAGGTGCAAGTGAAGGGCGGCGACACGTCTGGACATTTGGCCGTGCCGAAACGGTCGTATCGCAGCCGTTCGGCGTAATCCGATCGGCTCGTCCGCCGGGTCGTCGCCGTCCGACCCGCCGCGAGCCGTCGCCGCCAGTCCGGACGATGCCTGCGCCTCAGCGCGAGGCGGACGGCCCCTCGCCGGCGAGGGGCATGGACGGGAAGGTCAACAGGACCGTGGTGCCCTTGTCGGGAATGCTGTCGATGCGGAGGGTGCCGCCCTGCATCTCGATCATCGCCTTGGCGAGCGGCAAGCCGAGCCCGGTGCCGGCGTGGCGTGCGCTGAGCGGATTCTCGACCCGGCCGAACGGCGTGAGCGCGGTGACGATCTGCGCGGGCGTCATGCCGATGCCCGTGTCGGACACCGACAGTTCCAGCGTTCCGTCGCGCAGGGCGAGGCCGACCGTCACGCAGCCGCCACGCGGGGTAAACTTCACGGCGTTGCCGATGATGTTGAGCAGCGACTGACGCACCATGCGCTCCGGTGCGACCAGACGCAGGTCCGGCGGACAGGGGTCGATCACCAACTTGACACCCTCGCGGGCGGCGAGCGGACGGATCATCCGGCCGACGGCCGACAGGAGGTCGGCGACGGCAAACTCGTTCTCGGCCTGGGCGAGGCCGTGCCCGGCCTGGATGCGCGACAGGTCCAGCACGTCGTCGATGATCGAGAGCAGGTGCTGGGCGCTGTCGTTGATGTCGCCGGCATACTCGACGTAGCGCGAATTCCCGACCGCACCGAGGTGCTGGTCGCGGATGACCTCGGAGAAGCCGATGACCGCGTTGAGCGGCGTGCGCAACTCGTGGCTCATGTTGGCGAGGAAATCGGACTTGCTGCGATTCGCCTGCTCGGCCGCATCGAGCGCCAGCGCGAGCCGCCGGACCATCGCCTTCTCGCCGCGGCGAGCGGCGGCGAGCCTACGGATGATCGACTGCGCATAGAGGATGACCGGCAGCGACACTCCGGTCGCGACGAACGCGACCTCCAGCAACATACCGACGTCGAGCGTCACGCCGCGCGCAGCCGCAAGCACGGCATGCAGGAGTTCCGCCGCGACCACCGCGGAGACCGTCAACAGCGCCGTCGCGCCCGCCATGCCCAAGCGGCCGAAGAACCGATTGATCCGGCCGAACTTCGGCGTCGGGCGCTCAGCCGCGAGCGCCGTCCTGGCGTCGTCGGCGACGGTATCCTCGGGCGAGAATGTGGCGTGCGCGATCATTTCCCTGCTTGTTTACGCGCCCAATCGCTTTCAGCCGGTTAATGAGCCCGCATTTATAGCAACTAATGTTAATAATCGCGCCCGCATCCGACCGCCGCCGAACGGGCCAGCGGCGATGCGGACACAATGGACGGAATTGCACGCGCGGCCCGCCGGCGCGTGCGTGGGGTGCGTGCCTCGCCCCGGACGCGGCGATAGACTGCCGCGATCGTCGAGGGGAAGCAGACCATGCCGCGTTCAGCCACGAGTCTCGCCGGTGCCGTTCACGCTTTCCTGCTGCGGGCCGGCGATCGCCTGCGGCATCGCGGCCTGACGCTCGCGGCGGGGCTGATGCTGGTGCCGCTGCTGGCGACGTCGGCATCGGCGCTCGACCTGCCCGGCCTGCCAGCGGACGCCGAGCGCTACGAACGGCAGATCCTGGAGAAGGCACCGCCGCAGCCGAGCGTGCAGGCCCAGACCGCGGCCAAGGCCAAGGCGGCGACGGCGGCGAAGGCCGGCAACTGGCAGGCGGCGGCCGCCGCCTTCGCCGACGCGATCCGCGCCGGGGCGGGCGACGGCGAGACCTGGGCGGCGCTGGCCGACGCGCTGGCGAAGGCCGCGGCACCGGTGCCCGGAGACAAGCCGCCTGCGGCGAAGCCGGGTGCGAAGCCTTCTGCCCCTGCCCCCACCCAGGCGCAGGGCGCCGAGGCGCTCGCCGCGCAGGCGCTGCAGGCATCGTGGCTGGCCTATGTATATGCCGAGACGGTCGAGGCGAACACGGCCGCGCTGGTGCGCATCGGCACGCTGCTGCAGGACCGGATGAACCGGCCCGGGCAGGCGCTGGACGCCTTCAAGGAGGCGTTCGCGCAGGATCCGGGCGATGCGGACCTGGCGTCGCGGGTGTTGACGCTGCGCCGGCAGGTCGGGCTGCAGCTGCGCGGCGTGCGCACCGACCCGGAGAGCACGCCGCCGCGCGCCTGCTTCGACTTCGCCGATCCGCTGAGCGCGGCGCGCGACGTGCGCTTCGAGGACTTCGTGCGGATCGAGCCCGAGACGCGCGTGTCGGCCGAGGCGAGCGGCGAGAGCCTCTGCCTCGCCGGGTTCGAACACGGCCGGACCTACAGGGTCGAACTACGCGAAGGCCTGCCCGGCGCCGACGGCCTGACGCTGAAGACGGTCGAGCGGCAGACGGTGCGCATGGGCCACCGGGCGCCCTCGGTCGCGTTCACCGGCAGCACCTTCATCCTGCCGCCGGTCGGCGACGGCCTGCCGGTCGCGACCGTCAACGTCGAGCGTGTCGACGTGACCGTGTATCGCATCAACGACCGGAGCGCCGTCGACCCGATCGTCGCCAACGACTTCCTGACCAACCTGTCGCGCTGGTCGGCGGAGGAGATCGCCGAGGGCAAGGGCGAGTTGGTCTGGAAGGGCAGCATGGCGGTGGCCGCCGCCGAGCGGAACCGGCAGGTACGCACCGCCTTCCCGCTGGACCAGGTGCTGGACCGCAAGCGGCCCGGCATCTACGTCGTCACGGCGGAGCCGGCCGACGGCGTGCCGGGAACGCAGCAGTGGAACGTCGCGACGCAGTGGGTCGTGGTGTCCGACATCGGGCTGACGACGCTGGCCGGGCGCGACGCGCTGCATGTCTTCGCGCGCTCGCTGGAGACGGCGCAGCCGCTGGGCGACATCGACGTGCGGCTGATCGCGCGCAACAACGAGGTGCTGGGCGAGGCGAAGACCGACGCCGAGGGCAAGGCCGCATTCGCCGGCGCGCTGATGCGCGGCGAACGCGGCAACGCGCCGGCGGCCGTCATGGCCTATGGCGCGGGCGGCGCCTTCATGCTGCTCGACCTGACGCGGGCCGCCTTCGACCTGAGTGACCGCGGCGTCGAGGGCCGGCCGGCACCGGGGCCGCTGGACGCCTTCCTGTGGAGCGATCGCGGCGTCTACCGCCCCGGCGAGACCGTGCACCTGGGCACCATGCTGCGCGACGAGACGGTCGCGGCGGTCCAGGACCTGCCCGTCACGCTCGACGTGCGCCGGCCGAACGGCAGCCTGTTCCGCCGCATCGTGCTGAACGACCGGCAGGCGGGCGGTGCCGTGACCGCAATCGAACTGGCCGACACCGCGCCGCTGGGCGGGTGGATGGTCGAGGCGCGCATCGACCCGGAAGGCGAGCCGCTGGGCCGGCTGGGCTTCCACGTCGAGGATTTCGTGCCGGAGCGGCTGAAGGTCGAACTGGCAACGCCGGCCGCGGCGATCGAGCCGGACCGCGCGGTGACCGTGACGGCGACGGCGACGTTCCTCTACGGCCCGCCGGCGGCGGACCTGGACGGTGCGGCCGAGATGGTGATCGAGCCCGACCCGGCCCCCTTCCCGCGGCATGAGGACTATCGATTCGGGCTGGTGCAGGAGAGCTTTCCGGCACGCCAGCAGGACCTCCCCTTCCCGACGACCGATGCGGAGGGCAAATCGTCGATCCCGGTGCTACTGAGCGGATCGCCGGACACGACGCTGCCCCTGAAGGCCACGGTGCGGGTCGAGGTTTCGGAGCCGGGCGGACGGCCAACGCGCCAGAACCTGAGCCTGCCGGTGCGGCTGCAGCCGATGCTGATCGGCGTGGCGCCGCGCTTCCGCGAGGGACGGATCGCCGAGGGCAGTGCTGCGGCGTTCGACGTGATCGCCGTCGACGGCGGCGGCGCGCGCATCGCGGCACCCGAGCTGACATGGGAGCTCTACGAGGAGAAGACCTCGTGGCAGCTCGTCTCCTCCGACGGCACCGCGCGCTATCAGCCGGTGACGCACGACGAGCGGCTGCGCGGCGGGACGCTGGCGGTGAATGCCACCGAGCCGGCGGAGGTGGCGGTCGGGACGCTGCCGTGGGGGCGCTATCGCGTCGAGGTCTTCGGCGGTGCCGGCAAGGCGGCGACGAGCGTGCGCTTCGCCTCCGGCTGGGCCGTCGGCCCCGACGACGCCGAGCGCCCGGACCGGGCCGGCGTCTTCGTCGAGCGCGAGCGCTACGCACCGGGCGAGACGGCGTCGGTGCGGATCGAGCCGCCTTTCGCCGGCGAGCTGCTGCTGACCGTGGCGACCGACGCGGTGCACCTCGTGCGACAGCAGCCGATCCCGGCCGAGGGGGCGACGCTGGAGATCCCGGTGTCGGACGACTGGGGCCCCGGCGCCTACGTCACCGCGACGATCTTCCGGCCGCTGGTCAAGGACCAGCCGCGGGCGCCGGTGCGTGCCGTCGGCCTCGCCTGGATCGGTGTCGATCCCGGCGGGCGGCGGCTGGAGGTGGCGGTGAATGCGCCCGAGCAGGTGCGGCCCCGCGGGACGATACAGGTGCCGATCGCCGTGACGGGCGACATCGGCGACGGCAAGGCGTTCGTGACCCTGGCCGCGGTCGACGAGGGCATCCTGCAGCTGACCGACTTCGAGACGCCGGCACCGCAGGCGCATTATTTCGGCAAGCGCAGCCTGGGCCTCGACATCCGCGACGATTACGGCCGGCTGATCGAGTGGACCGGCGCGCCCGTCGGCGACATCCGCCAGGGCGGCGACGAGGCCGGGCTGGGCCGCTCGCTGCCGGCCGTGCCGACGCGCACGGTGGCGCTGTTCAGCGGACCGGTGCAGCTGGATGCCGGCGGCAACGCGACGGTGGCGCTCGACATTCCGGACTTCAACGGCCGGCTCAGGCTGATGGCGGTGGCGTGGTCGGTGGCCGGGGTCGGCGGCGGCGAGGCCGCGACGATCGTGCGCGACCCGCTGGTCGCCGAGGCGAGCATGCCGCGCTTCCTGGCGCCGGGCGACGAGAGCCGCCTGACCCTGTCGCTGCACAATGTCGAGGGCGAGGCCGGGTCGTATAAGGTCGAGATGCGCACCGAGGGGCCGGTGGCGCTGACCGGCACGCTGCCGGTGACGGCGGACCTGGCGAAGGACGAGCGGCGGACGGTGGAGCTCGGCCTGAACGGCACGGGTGCCGGGATCGGCCGGATCGTGCTGCACGCGACGGGGCCGGGCGGGCTCGACATCACGCGCGACTGGCGGATCACGGTGCGGCCGGCGCGGCCGGCGGAGACGCGCCTGGAGACGTCGCAGCTGCATCCGGGCGAGACGTTCGGCGCGGAGGGATCGATGCTTGCGGGCTACGTGCCGGGCACCGGCGGCCTGTCGCTGACCTACGGCAACGGGCCGCGCATCGACGTGGCCGGGCTGTCGCGGGCGCTCGACCGCTGGGCGTATGGCTGCCTGGAGCAGACGGTCAGCCGGGCGTTCCCGATGCTGGCGTCGCAGGACTTCGACATCGGCGTCGACGTCGACGAGGCGGTCGGGCGGGTGCTCGACATGCAGCGCTATGACGGCGCCTTCGGTCTGTGGAGCGCGCGCGGCAGCGAGGACGCCTGGGCGACCGCCTATGCGATGGAGTTCCTGACGCGGGCGCGCGATGCCGGCCACCCCGTCCCCGAGGCGCCGTGGCGCGACGGGCTGGCGTGGCTGCGCCAGCAGAGCGAAGAAGGCGGCGGCCCGGCGGAGCAGCTCGCGGTGCGCGCCTACGCGCTCTACGTGCTGTCGCTGTCCGGGTCGGCGCGCATGCCGGCGCTGCGCTACTATCACGACGCGCTGCTGGAGCGGATGCCGACGCCGCTCGCCAAGGGCCAGCTGGGGGCGGCGCTGGCGCGCGGCGGCGACATGGACCGCGCGCGCAGCGCCTTCGCCTCGGCGCTCGACAAGACGGCGCGCGAGCACTGGACGGTCGACTACGGCTCGACGGTGCGCGACGCGGCGGCGCTTGTCGTGCTGATGCGCGAGGCGGGCGTTCTGCCGGAGCGGCTGCCGGAGCTGATCGCCCTGCTGCCGGTCGGCACCAACGTCGCCGACCAGACCAGCACCCAGGAACAGGCCTGGATGCTGCGCGCGGCCAGGAGCGAAAGGGCCGGGCAAACGGCGATCAGCCTCGCCGTCGACGGCACGGTGCGCACCCTGCCCGACCCGGCGCTGATCGTGCCGGCGGTGGCAACCCCGCAGGACCGGGTGACGCTGCGCAACGCCGGGGCGACGCCGCTGTGGCAGGGGGCGACCTTCACCGGCGTCCCCGCCGCGCCGCAGCCGGCCCAGCGCAACGGCATGCGCGTGTCGCGCAAGTTCCTGAACCTGGACGGAATGCCGACGAACCTCGACGCGGTGCACCGCAACGACAAGTTCGTCGTCCTGCTGGAGGCCGAGGCGCAGACGGGCGTCGAGCACCGCGCCCTGCTGACGCACGGCCTGCCGGCCGGATGGGAGATCGAGACGATCCGCCTCTCCGGCGATCCGGCGACGGGCTACGAATGGCTGGGCGACCTGTCCGAGCCCGAGGCGGCGGAGGCGCGTGACGACCGGTACGTGGCGGCGGTGAACCTGACGCCCGACAGCCCGAAGGTGCGGCTGGCCTTCATGGTGCGGGCGGTGACGCCGGGCCGCTACGAGCTGCCGGGGGCCGCGATGGCCGACATGTACCGGCCGACCTTCTTCGCCCGCCAGGCCGCCGGGCGGATCGCCGTGCTGCCGTGAGGCCGAGAGCGGCCGCGATCGGCGCGGCCCTCGCCGCCCTCGCAGCTGGCGGGCTCGCCGCGCTCGACCGGGCGTTTCCGCCGGACCTGTCGGCGCTGGGCGACGTGTCGGTGGCGGTGGAGGACCGGGACGGCAGGCTGCTGCGCCTGTTCACCAACGGCGAGGGGCGCTGGCGGCTGCCGGCGACGGTGGCGGACGTGCCGCCGCACTATCTGGCGGCGCTGAAGGGTTTCGAAGACGGGCGGTTCGACCGGCACCTGGGCGTCGACCCGCTCGCCGTCGCACGGGCGGCAGGCCAGAACCTGATGGCCGGGCGGACGGTGTCGGGCGCCTCCACCCTGACGCAGCAGGTGGTGCGCCTGCTCGAGCCGCGGCCGCGGACGTTCGGCGCCAAGGCGGTCGAGGCGCTACGCGCCGTGCAGCTCGAACTGCACCATTCCAAGGACGAGATCCTGGGCATGTACCTGACGCTGGCGCCGTTCGGCGGCCCGGTGGAGGGGGTGCGTGCGGCGGCGCTGGTCTATTTCGGCAAGCCGGCGAGCGCGCTGACGCCGGCCGAGGCGGCTCTGCTGGTGGCATTGCCGCAGTCGCCGACGCGGCTGCGCCCCGACCGGCACTCCGCGGCGGCGCAGGCGGCACGCGACAAGGTGCTGGCGCGCGTGGCGGATACGCTGGGACCGGACGTCGCCGCCGAAGCGCTGGCCGAGCCGGTGCGCCTGACGGAGCGTGGCCTGCCGATGCTGGCGCCGCGGCTCGCGGCCGGCCTGGCGCGCGGGGCGGCGGGGACCGTCCGCACCACCATCGACGGCCGGCTGCAGGCGGCGGTGGAGACGCTGGCGGAGCGCGCCGTCGAGCCGCTGGGCGATGCGGTTTCGACGGCGATCCTGGTGGTCGACAATCGCGACCGGTCCGTCGTCGCCCATGTCGGCGGGCTCGGCCTGCTCGACGCGCGCAGGGCGGGGTTCGTCAACCTGGCGGACGCGGCGCGGTCGCCCGGCTCGGTGCTGAAACCCTTCGTCTACGGCATGGCGTTCGATGCGCGGATCGTGCATCCGCGGACCATCGTCGCCGACGTGCCGACGCGCTTCGGCGCCTACGAGCCGGCGAACTTCGACCATCGCCACCGCGGCGACCTGACTGTCGCCGAGGCGCTGCAGCGCTCGCTGAATATTCCGGCAGTGGCGGTGCTGAGCGAGGTGGGGACGCTGAAGTTCGCCGACGCGCTGCGCCGGTCCGGGGCGGTGCTGCACCTGCCGGCGGGCGCAGGCCGCGCGCACCTGCCGATCGTGCTGGGCGGTGCGGCGATCAGCCTGAGCGACGTGACGGCACTGTTCGCCGGCCTCGCCACAGGCGGCGAGGTGCGGCCGCTGCGCACCAGGCCGGACCAGCCGCCGGGGGTTGCCTATCGGCTGATGTCGGCGGCCGCGGCGGCGCAGGTGGCGGAGATCCTGCGCGGCACGTCGCTGCCGACGGGGTCGCCGCGCCTCGCCGACGCGCGCGCCGCCGGCATCGCCTTCAAGACGGGGACGTCGTTCGGCTTCCGCGATTCCTGGGCGGTCGGGTTCACGGCGGACCACACCGTCGGTGTCTGGGTCGGCCGGCCGGACGGCACGCCGATGCCCGGCACCTACGGCCTGGAGACGGCGGCGCCGATCCTGATGCGCGTGTTCGACCTGCTGCCAGTGGCGCCGCCGGCTCGGCACGAGAGCGCGGCGCTGACGGGAGCGGCACCCCCTGCCCTCGCCCGCTTCAGCGTCGGCGACGCCCTGCGCGCCCCCGGTGCCGTGGAGCGGCCGGACCGGCTCCAGGTGCTGGCGCCGGCGAACGGCGCCACGGTGACGCTGTCCGCCGAGGGCGCCCAGGAGGTCGCACTGCGCGCCGCCGGCGGCCGGCGGCCGCTGCGCTGGCTGGTGGACGGCCGGCCGGTGGAATCGGCGCCCTACCGCCGCGACGCGCTCTGGCGCCCGGACGGGCCGGGCTTCCACCGGGTCGTCGTCGTCGACGCCGACGGGAGATCGGAGGCGCTGGACGTGCGGGTGAAGCGCGAGGATTCAGGGCGGAAGGGTATGGCGGTGATCACCGAAGCCGTCGAAACGAACAGAACATCCGTTTCCGGACGATGACCGAGCCAGAACACAATCCGGAGGAAGAGTCGCGCCAGCGGTTCGTACTCGCGCTATTCATTATCCACCCAAGCGTGGATCCGGATGACATCACCGCCGCGCTTGGACTGCAGCCAACCATCGTGCACCGCTTTGGTGCGCCGAGGAAGACTCCTTATGGTCATCGGCTACCGGGAAAATACCCGGACACCAGATGGCGACACAGAATTAGATGTTATACAGATGACCAACACTTTTCCGAGCAACTCTCAGCGTTCGTAGATCGACTACGCCACAAAAAGGACTATTTCACCTACATAACTTCAACAGGTGGGCACGTCGAAATTATTCTGCAATTTCTGGGCGACGGCTATTATGGGGATGCATTATCCCGGGAAACGCTGGCGAACATGGCAGAGCTCGGAGTCAAATTCGGAATTGAATGCTTCGACGTGCCGCAAAACGACTTCTAGAGATGGAGACACGCCCACGGAGGGTTGCATGCGCCGCCCCTTAGGTCGCCGCCTGCCGTTCGTCGCCCTGCATCCATAACCACCCCACCGACACCACGGCGGCCGACAACAGGACCAGCGAGAACCAGTTGAGCGGGTGCCAGCCGAAATGTTGCTGGAGATAGCCGGCGAGGAAGCTGGCGGCGGCGGTGGTGCCGAAGATGAGGAAGTCGTTCATCGCCTGGGTCTTGCCGCGCTCGCTGGGGCGGTAGCAGGTGGTGACCAGGGTGGTGGCGCCGACGAAGAGGAAGTTCCAGCCGACGCCGTTGAGCATCAGCGCGATGCGGAAGTGCCAGTCGCTGAGGCCGTGCAGGCCGGCGGCGACGCCGAGGACCATGAGCACGATTCCCCACATCATCACCCGGGCCATGCCGTAGCGCACGATCAGGTTGCCGGAGAAGAAGGACGGCACGAACATCCCCATGACGTGCAGGAAGATGACCCAGTGCGCCTCGGTGTGCGGCAGGCCGCAGGCGACGATGGCGAGCGGCGATGCGCCCATCAGGAAGGACATGGTGCCGAAGGCGACCATCGCCGCGACGACGGCGGCGATGAAGCGCGGCTGGGCGGCGATCTGCGCCAGCGGCCGCGGCGGCTCGTCGTCGCTGCCCGGAGCGCCGGCATAGGGCATGGCCGCCGCGCCCCGCGGCGCGGGAAAACGGATGAAGGACATCACGACGAAGACGACGAAGTGCATGCCGATCATGGCGATGAAGGTGGCCTGATAGAGCGGCATCCACTGGTCGTGCGTCCAGCGCACGAGGCTGGGCCCGATGAAGCCCGCCGCGACGCCGCCCGCCGTCACCCAGGCGATGCCCTTCGCCCGCTGCGACACCGGCACCAGTTCGGCGGCGGCGAAGCGGTACATCTGCAGGCAAGAGACGGCATAGCCCAGGATCAGGCCGCCGACGCACATCAACGGGAAGCTGGCGACGTGCAGGCCCCAGGCGACCGTGGCGCCGCCGACCATGCCGAAGACCGAGCCGACGCGGAAGCCGAAACGCCGGCCCCGGCGCTGCATCAGCAGGGCCGCCGGAAACACCCACAGCATCACGCCGATGTGCTGCATGGTGATCGGCAGGGTCGCCAGATCCTTGTGGGCGTAGAAGGTGACGACCGAGAGCGCGGTCGCCGCGAACATCATCGTGTTGCAGGCCTGCCCCACCGCCTGGCAGCAGGCGAGAAGGAAGAGATCGCGGCGCGTCGACCCGTGCAGGGCCCCGGCCTTGTCGCTGTATCGCATGGAAACGGGCGCTTCCGGTGTCGTGTGCCCTTACGGGCTTTCGGTGTTGCCGGCCAGCCGCGTCGCCGGACCGGGTGCGGCCTGCCCGCGCACGCCTGTACGCGGGGTGAGCCGTCGCGGCGAACGATTGGCCAGCGGCATCAGCCTGTCAACGGGGGGCCGATGTGCCGGGCGGGGGCTGATCCCGCCGCCCTTCCCTGTCCGTCCCGTTCACTGTCATGCCCGGACTCGATCCGGGCACCCAGGGCCGCAGCCTGAGCGCTAGTGCTGGGTTGCCGGGTCAAGCCCGGCAATGACAGTCGGTGAATGCCGCCGCCCCGTTCGGGAGCGTGAGCCTCGAACGGGGTCCGTCGTAGGGATGGTCGCGATGCTTAATCGTCGCCCGTCAGCAACCGCGCCAGCGCGGCCTGGAGCCGTTCGCGGGTGGCGGTGAAGTCTTCGCGGCGTTCCTGCTGTTCCTCGACCACCTCGCGCGGCGCCTTGGCGACGAAGGCCTCGTTGCCGAGCTTGCCGTCGATCTTGCGGATCTCGCCGTCGACCTTGCCGATCTCGCGCTCCAGGCGGGCGCGTTCGGCGGCGATGTCGATGACGCCGGCGAGCGGCAGGACGATCGTGCATTCGTCGACGACGACCTGCACCGCACCCTTGGGCGGATCGCCGGCGAGCGGCGCCACGGTGTCGAGACGCGCGAGGCGCGAGACGAGGTCGCGGTTGGTGTCGAGGCGGCGCAGGGTCTCGCCGGAGGCGCCCTGGAGCAGGGCCTCGATCTTCGCCCCCGGCGGCACGTTCATTTCCGAGCGCACGCCGCGGATTTCGCTGACGAAGCGGATGACCCAGTCCATTTCCGCCGCCGCACCGGCGTCGACCAGCGCGTCGTCCCATTCCGGCCACGCGGCGCGGATCAGGCCGTGCGGATGGCCGTAGCCGAGCTTCTCGGCCAGTTCCTCGGTGACGAACGGCATGAAGGGGTGCAGCAGGACGAGGATCCGGCCGAGCGCCCAGGCCGCGGTCGCCTGGGTCTCCGCCTTTGCCGCCGCGTCGTCGCCGAGCAGGACGGGCTTGGCGAACTCGATGTACCAGTCGCAGAAGGTGCCCCAGGTGAACTGGTAGAGGGCGGCGGCGGCCTCGTTGAAGCGATACTCGCCGAGGGCGACGTCGACCTGGCGGCCGGTCTCGGCCGTCTTGCCGACGATCCACCGGTTGACCGTCTGCTTGACGAACAGCGGCTCGAAGTCCGGCTTCGGGACGCAGCCGTTCATCTCGCAGAAGCGGGCGGCGTTCCAGAGCTTGGTGGCGAAGTTGCGATAGCCTTCGACGCGGGCGTCGGAGACCTTCACGTCGCGGCCGCCGACGGCCGACGCCGAAGCGAACATGAAGCGCAGCGCGTCGGCGCCGTACTTCTCGATCAGGTCGAGGGGGTCCATGACGTTCCCCTTCGACTTCGACATCTTCTGGCCGTGCTGGTCGCGCACCAGACCGTGCAGATAGACGGTGCGGAACGGCACCTCGCCCATGAAGTGGATGCTCATCATCATCATGCGGGCGACCCAGAAGAACAGGATGTCCCAGCCGGTGACGAGCACGTCGCCGGGATAGTAGCGCGCGACCTCGGGACGATCCTCGGGCCAGCCGAGGGTCGAGAACGGCCAGAGCGCCGAAGAGAACCAAGTGTCGAGCACGTCGGGGTCGCGCTCCAGCGGCACGGCCTTGCCGTAGTGCTTCTCGGCGAGTGCCGCGGCCTCGGCGTCGTCGTACGCCACGAAAATCTCGCCGTCTGGACCGTACCAGGCGGGGATGCGATGCCCCCACCAGAGCTGGCGCGAGATGCACCAGGGCTGGATGTTGCGCATCCAGTCGTAATAGGTCTTGGTCGCCGCCTCGGGCACGAAGCGCGTGCGGCCGGTCTCCACCGCCTCGATCGCCGGCTTCGCCAGGGTCGCGGCGTCGGCGTACCACTGCTCGGTCAGCAGCGGCTCGATCGGCACGCCGCCGCGGTCGCCGAACGGCACCATGTGCGTGTGCGGCTCGACCTTCTCCAGCAGTTCGGCCGCTTCCATGTCGGCGACCACCAGCTTGCGCGCCTCGAACCGGTCGAGGCCGCGATATTTCTCCGGCGCGTTCTCGTTGATGCGGCCCTGGAGGTCGATGACGCTGATCATCTCCAGCCCGTGCCGGCGGCCGACCTCGAAGTCGTTGAAGTCGTGGGCGGGGGTGATTTTCACGGCACCCGAGCCCTGGGCCGGGTCGGCGTATTCGTCGGCGACGATGGCGATGCGGCGGCCGACCAGCGGCAGGACGCAGAACCTGCCGACGAGGTCGATGTAGCGCGGGTCCTCGGGATGCACGGCGACGGCGGTATCGCCCAGCATCGTCTCCGGCCTGGTGGTCGCCACGGTGATGAAGCGGCCAGCCTCGCCCTCGACCGGATAGCGGAAGTACCACAGGTTGCCCTTGGTCTCGCGCGGCTGGACCTCCAGGTCGGAGATCGCCGTCTCCAGCTTCGGGTCCCAGTTGACGAGGCGCTTGTCCTTGTAGATCAGGCCCTGGCGGTAGAGTTCGACGAACACCTTCAGAACGGCGGCGGACAGGCCCTCGTCCATGGTGAAGCGCTCGCGCGACCAGTCAGTCGAATCGCCCAGGCGGCGCAGCTGGCGGGTGATCATGCCGCCCGACTCGGCCTTCCACTCCCAGACGCGCGCGACGAAGGCCTCGCGGCCGAGATCCTTGCGCGACTTGCCCTGCTCGCCGAGCTGGCGCTCGACGACCATCTGGGTGGCGATGCCGGCATGGTCGGTGCCCGGCTGCCAGAGCGCGTCGCGGCCGCGCATGCGCTCCCAGCGGACGAGGATGTCCTGGATCGTATGGTTGAGCGCGTGGCCCATGTGCAGGCTGCCGGTGACGTTCGGCGGCGGCATCATGACGGTGTAGGGGACGGCGTTCGAGCCCACGTCCGGCGCGAAGGCGCCGGAGCGCTCCCACCGGTCGTACTGGCGGGCTTCGATCTCCTGCGGGCTGTACGTCTTGTCTAGCTTGTTCGGCGCGTCGGACATCCGGCTTCCCCTGGACCACGGCCGCGGGCCTGGTCGGCGGGCGCGGAACCCCGGCTGAAAGCACGAAGCCGCGCCGCGGGTCAAGCCTGCGGGCGCGGCGTCATATGGGGAGCGGCGACGGCCGTCGCGAGCGCGGGGCGGCCGTGCGGTTCGGCAAAGCGAATCAGGCAGCGTCGACGTTGCGGGCGATGCGCTCGATCTCCTGGCGGACCAGGCGGTCGACGATGCCGGGCAGGTTGGCGTCGAGCCATTCCTTCAGCATGGGACGCATCAGTTCGCGCACCAGGTCTTCGACCGTGTGGCCCATGCCGATCGGCCAGCCATCGGGATGGCTGCGGCGCACGCCGGCGAGACCGGCGAAGGCCGCGGAGGCGGCACCGGCGGCGGCGTCGGAGACGATGCGCTCCATGTCGGGCATCGCCGGCGTGCTCTCGACGGCGCGCAGCACGGGACGCGTCGGCTCGGGCGCGGCGGCGACGGGTTCGGGCTCCGGCTCCGGCTCCGGTTCCGGCTCGAAGGCGGCTTCGGGTTCCGGTTCGTCGGCGGGCTCGGCTTCGGGCTCGGCTTCTGGCGCCGCCGGCTCGTCGAACATGCCGTTCATGATGGCGTCGATGTCGTCCTGCGACGCCGCGGCGGGCGCCGGTGCGGGAGCGGGCTTCTTCGGCGCCGGCGGGGGCGGCGGCTCCTCTACGACCTCGGTCAGTTCCAGGACGTCGTCGGCCGGATCGGCGGCGTCGGCCGAAGCGGCACCGGCGCCGGCAGCCTCACCCTCCGGGGCGGCATCGGTGCCCTCTTCGGAGATGATCCGCCGGATGGAGGCGAGAATCTCCTCCATGCTCGGCTCTGACTGGGCTGCCGCCTTCGCTTGGCTCATCGGTCGACACTCGCTCCGTTATGGCGACCGCCGGCCGCCCTTCGGAGGTCAGCGCGTCGGAGTGGCAGGTGGCGGGGTGGTTCCCCACCACTTGTTGCGCGCCGCCTCGTGATATTCGGTCGGATCGTAGTACGCGATTGGTAAACGAAGTCTTTCTGCCGTCAGCCGGCCGCTCGCCGACGCCAGCTGGAAAGCGGCCACCGCCAGATCGCGCTGCGAGCTCACCAGGTTGACGCGCGCGTCGAGCAGCGACTGCTCGGCGTCCAACACGTCGAGGACGGTGCGGGTTCCGACCAGCGCCTCCTGCTGCGTGCCTTCCAGGGCGATCTTCGAGGCCTCGATCTCGGCCTCGAGCGAGCGGATCCGGGCGCGGGCACTCTCAAGGCTCTCCCAGGCCTGGGTCGCGGCCTCGACGACCGCGCGGCGCGCCTCCTCGGCACGGGTCCGCTGCTGGCCGGCGAGCTGCTTGGCCTCGCGGACACGCGCCGCCACGCCGCCGCCCTGGTAGAGCGGCACCGTCAGCTCGCCGGCGATCCTGCCCTGGTCGATACGGCTGTCGCGCGCCTGGGAATCCCAGTCGCGGGACAAGGATGCCGTCAGGTTCACCGTCGGCAGCAGTTCACCCTCGACGAGGCGGACGTTCGCCAGCGCCGCCTGCTCGGAGAAGGTCGCGGCGAGCACGGTCGGATTGTCGGCCTGGGCGGCCTCGAGTGCGGCGGCCTTCGTGCGGGGAACGTCGAGGATCGCCGGCGGCTGCTCCAGCCGGCCCGGCAGATCGCCGACGAGCCGCTCGTAGTTGGCGCGGCTGACCTCCAGGTTGCCCTGGGCGCGGGTCAGGTCGGCACGGGCGCGCGCGGTCGCCGCCTGGGCGAGCGCCACGTCGGTGCGGGTCACCTCGCCGACCGAGAAACGGTCGTTCGTCGCGTCGTACTGGCGGTCGAGCACCCGGACGTTGTTCTCGTTCAGCTCGACGACCGCCTGGTCGCGCAGCACGTTCATGTAGGCCGTGCCGACGTCCAGGAAGACCTGCTGCTCGGTGTCGAGCAGCTGGGCGCGCTGTGCCTGGACATCGCTCTCGGCGCGGTCGGTGCCGGCGACGGTACGGCCGCCGCGGTAGACCGGCTGCTGAAGGCTGAGCGCCACGCGCGACGGGTAGAGCTGGCTGTCAGTACTGGTCGTGCCGAGATTGCTGTCGACGTCGGCGATTCCGGCCGAGCCGCTGCCCGTAACGAAGGGCCGCCAGCCGGAGAGCGCCTGGCTGACGCGCTCGTCGGCGGCACGCAGGGCGGCGCGCTGCGCATCGATGGTCGGGTTCGACTGGTAGGCCCGCACCCACGCCTCGACCAGGTTGTCGGCGTGGGCGGGCATCGCCGCGAAAGCGGCGATGGCGATCGCGGAGGCGACGCCCATGCTCCGCAGGCGCTTCAGACTGCCGCTCCGAGCCTGCTGCATGGGTTCCCGCTCCGCACGTTGCGTCGTCATGACCTAGAACACGAAGGCCGGCTTGCGGGCGAAGCCGGGCAGCAGCGGCGTCGCCGCATCGAAGGCCGCACGGCCGGACAGCGTGCCGTGCTCGCGCATGAACAGCGTACCGAGACCCATGCCGCGCGGCTGGCGCACCACGGCGACGAGGCGTCCGCCCTCGGCGAGCTGGTCGGCGATCGCCGGCGGCACCTCGTCGATGGCGCCCTGGAAGATGATCACGTTGTACGGCGCCTGCTTGGCGTAGCCGGCTTCGAGCGGCCCGCGCACGAAGACCGCATTGTCGATGCCGAGCTGGCCGAGATTCGCGGTCGCTGCCTGGACCATCTGCTCGTCGGCCTCCACGCCGACGACGGCGGCCGCGAGCCGCGCCAGGACGGCGGTCGAGTAGCCGGTGGCGGAGCCGACGTCGAGGACCAGATCCTCCGGCCCCACCTGCCCGAGCTGGACGAGACGCGCCAGGACCATCGGCTCGATCAGGTAGCGCCCGTCGCCGAGGGAGAGATCCTCGTCGACATAGGCCACGCCCCGCATCGTCTTCGGCACGAACATCTCGCGCGGAACGGACATGAAGGCATCGACCACGGGCGGGTCGGTCACATTGTTGGCGCGGATCTGGCTCTCGACCATGTTGAGCCGTGCCGCGGCGTAGTCGGTCATCCCGAACCTGTCTCCGTCGGACGCGTGCGACGCACGCCCGACTTATACAAAGCGCGCGGCGCCGGCACAACTACGGCCGCCGCCGCGGGTGTCGCCGAGCCCCTGCAAACGCCCGGAAAGCATTGATCGGCGCGGCCGGATGACCAATATCCTGCGCGGGCCCAAACGTGTGTCGGACAGGGGAACAGAATGGCAATCGAACAGAGGGGAGCCTATGGCGGCGCGCGGACGATAGATCGCGCTGCCGTCGACGTCGGCCTCCGCAAGTACATGCTCGGCGTCTACAATTACATGGCGTCGGGCGTCTTTCTCACGGGTGTCGTCGCCATGCTCGTCGCGTCGTCGCCGACGATGCTGCAGCTGATCTTCGGCACGCCGCTGAAGTGGGTCGTGATCCTGTCGCCGCTCGCCTTCGTGCTGGCGATGAACTTCGGGCTGCAGCGCTTCAGCGCGACCGCCATCCAGGCGATGTTCTGGGGCCTTTGCGTCGCCTACGGCCTGTCGTTCGCCAGCATCTTCCTGGTGTTCACGGGCGAGAGCATCGCGCGGGTGTTCTTCATCAGCGCCGGCGCCTTCGCGGCACTCAGCCTCTACGGCTACACCACGAAGCGCGACCTCTCGCCGATCGGCTCGTTCCTGATCATGGGCATGTTCGGACTGATCATCGCCACCGTGGTCAACATGTTCATCGGCAGCGACGCGATGCAGTTCGCGATCTCCGTCATCGGCGTGCTGATCTTCGCGGGCCTGACGGCCTACGACACGCAGATGATCAAGGAAATGTACGTCGAGGACGAAGAGAGCGACGTGCGTACGAAGAAGTCGGTGATGGGCGCGATGGCGCTCTACATCTCCTTCATCGCGATGTTCATGTACCTGCTGCAGATCTTCGGCAACCGCAACTGAGCGGCGGCCGAGGCCAACCTTCGAAGGCAGACTTCGAGGCCCGGGTTCGCCCGGGCCTTTTTCTTTTGGAGCGAGACGATGCGCAAATGGACGATCGCGGCCGCAGCGCTGCTGGCGGCGGGCATCCCGGGGGCGGCGGCCGAGGAGGTCGGCAGCGTCAGCACGGTGTTCAAGCTGCTGGGCCCCAACCACAAGATCGTCATCGAGGCCTTCGACGACCCGAAGGTGGAAGGGGTCGCCTGTCACATCGCGCGCTCGAAGACCGGCGGCATCAGCGGCGCGCTCGGCCTCGCCGAGGACACCTCGGACGCCTCGATCGCCTGCCGGCAGGTCGGTCCGGTCAGGTTCGTGGGCGAGATGGAGGACGGCGAGCAGGTGTTCAGCGAGCGCCGTTCGATCCTGTTCAAGAAGCTGCAGGTCGTGCGCTTCTACGACGAGACGCGCAACACGCTGGTCTACCTCTCCTACAGCGACCGGCTGGTGGAGGGGTCGCCGCAGAACTCGATCTCGACGGTGCCGGTCATCGCGTGGCCGACCCAGGCGGCGCCCCGCCCGGAGTAGGCCGCCTACTCGGCCGGCCGCGGGTGCGGCGCGTCATGCCCCGCATGCCCCGAATGATCGTGGCCCGCATGGTCGCCGTGCACGTCGGCACGAACGGTGCGGCTGGCGATCAGCGTATAGGCGGCGGGGATGACGAAGAGCGTGAAGAAGGTCCCGACCAGCAGCCCGCCGACGATGACGATGCCGATCTGACTGCGCGATTCGGCGCCGGCGCCGGTCGCGATGGCGAGCGGCAGGGCGCCGAGCACCATCGCACCCGTGGTCATCAGGATGGGACGCAGGCGCAGCGACGCCGCCTCGACCACCGCCTCGTACATCTCGCGGCCCGAGGCGCGGATCTGGTTGGCGAACTCGACGATCAGGATGCCGTGCTTGGTGATCAGCCCGATCAGCGTGACGAGCCCGACCTGGCTGTAGATGTTGAGGGTGCCGCCGAACCACCAGAGCGCCGCCAGCGCCCCCGCCATCGAGAGCGGCACGGTCAGCATGATGGTGAGCGGGTCCCGGAAGCTCTCGAACTGGGCGGCGAGCACCAGATAGATGAAGACGAGCGCCAGCGCGAACACGAAGACCAGGCTCGAACTCGCCTGCTTGAACTCGCGCGACTGGCCGTTGTAGTCGATCGCCGCCGTCGCCGGCAGGACGTCGCGGGCGATCCCCTCGAGGAAGCCGAGCGCCTCGCCGAGCGCGTAGCCGTCGGCCAGGTTGGCGCTGATCGTCGCCGAACGCCGCTGGTCGAAATGGTTCAGCTCGCGCGGCGCGATGCCCTCCTCGATGCGCACGAGGTTGGACAGCGGTACCATCTGGCCGCCCGCGGCGCGCACGTGGATGCGCGCCAGGTCCTGGGGATTGCGCCGGTCGACGTCGGCGAGCTGCAGGATCACGTCGTACTGCTTGCCCTCGCGCTTGAAGCGGGTGACCTGCCGGCTGCCCAGCATGGTCTCCAGCGTGCGGCCGACGGTCGCGACGGGGATGCCGAGGTCGGCGGCCTTCTCGCGGTCGATGGCGACGCGGATCTGCGGACTGTTCAGCTTCAGGTCGGTGTCGAGGTTCAGCAGACGCGCGTTCTGCGATGCGCGCCGCAGGATCTCCTCGACCATCGTCTCCAGGTCGCGATAGGACTGGCTGGTCTGGATGACCATCTCGACCGGCCGCGACCGGATGCTCTGCCCGAGCGGCGCCGGATTGGTGGCGAAGGCGCGCAGGCCCGCCACCTGGGACATCTTCGGCGCCAGCGACGCGGTGATCTCCTGCTGCTTGCGGTCGCGGTCGTCCCACAGGGCGAGGCGGTTGAAGCTGATGAGGTTCTGCACGGTGGGCGAACCGGAAATCACCAGGGAACGCTCGATCTCCGGGACGGAGCCCAGAATATCCTCGATCTGCCGGGCATAGGTGTCCGTGTACTGCAGCGTCGCACCCTCAGGCGCGGTGCCCAGCACGGCGATGGTGCCCTGGTCCTCGATCGGCGCGAGCTCGGACTTCAACTGGCCGAAGACCAGCACCGCGAACCCGGCCACGGCGATGCCGACGCCGAGGACGAGCCACCGCGCCCGCAGCGCCGACCAGAGCAGGCGCCGGTAGCCCCTGCGCATCCCCTCCAGCACGGTCTCGACGGCATTGTAGAACCAGCCGTGCGTCGTCTGGTGGCGGAGCAGCACCGAGCACATCATCGGCGACAGGGTCAGGGCGACGAAGCCCGAGATCAGCACGCTGCCCGCCAGGGTCCAGGCGAACTCCGTGAAGAGCTTGCCGGTGGTGCCGGTGATGAAGCCGATCGGCGCGTAGACCGCGGCCAGGGTCAGCGTCATGCCGATCACCGCGAAGGCGATCTCGCGGCTGCCCTGGAACGCCGCCCGCACGGGCGACATCCCCTCCTCCACATGGCGGTAGATGTTCTCCAGCATGACGATGGCATCGTCGACGACGAGACCGATCGCCAGCACGAGCGCCAGCAGGGTGAGCGTGTTGATGCTGAATCCGAGCGCCAGCATGATCGCGCAGCTGCCGATCAGCGACACCGGGATGGTGACCAGCGGAATCAGCGTCGCGCGCAACGAGCGCAGGAACAGGAAGATGATCAGGATGACCAGGACGACCGCCTCGGCGATCGTGTGGTAGACGTTCTCGATCGACGTCTTGATGAACAGCGCCCGGTCGTAGGCGACCGCCGCCTCCATGCCCTCCGGCAGCGCCGCGAGGACGTTGGGCAGCTCCCGCTGGACCAGATCCGATATCTCCAGCGGGTTCGCCGTCGACTGCTTGACGACCCCCACCGTGATCGAGGTACGGCGGTTGAAACGGTTGATGCGGCGCTCGTCCACTGCGCCGAGTTCGGCCCGGCCGACATCCTGCAGCCGGACGAGATAGCCGTCCGCCTGACGCAGGATCATGTCGTTGAACTGCGCCGGCGTGCGCAGGTCGGATTCGGAGAGCACCGAGAATTCGCGGTTCTGGCTCTCGACGCGGCCGGAGGGGATCTCGACGTTCTGCGCACGCAGCGCCGCCTCGACGTCCTGGGTCGTGAGCCGGTAGGCCGCCATCCGCTCAGGATCGAGCCAGATGCGCATCGAGTAGCGCCGCTCGCCGAAGATGCGGACCTCGGCGACGCCCGGCAGTGTCTGCAGGGCCTCCTTCACATAGCGGTCGGCGAAGTCGCTGATCTCGAGCTGGGAGAAGCGGTCGCTGAAGAAGGAGATGTAGATCGTCGGCTGGGCGTCGGCCTCGGTCTTCTGGATGATCGGCTCGTCGATCTCGTCCGGCAGCCGCCCGCGTACCCGGCCCGTGCGGTCGCGCACGTCGCTGGCCGCGTTGTCGGGATCGCGATCGAGCAGGAAGCGGATCGAGATCTGGCTCTGCTCCTGGCGGCTGATCGAGGTCATCAGCTCGATGCCTTCGATGCCGGCGAGCGATTCTTCCAGAATCTGGGTGACTTGGCTCTCGATGATCTCGGGACTGGCGCCCGGATACTTCGTCGTGACGCTGACGATCGGCGGATCGATCTTCGGATATTCCCGGACCGACAGGCTGTTGTAGGAGACGATGCCGACGAGCACCAGGATCAGGCTGAGAACCGTCGCGAAGACCGGCCGCTTAATCGAGATGTCGGAGATGACCATGGCTCAGGAGCCCGCCTCTCCAAGGCGGCGGACGGTCACCGCACCGCCGTCGCGCACCTTCATCTGGCCGGCGACGATGACGGTGTCGCCGAGGCCGAGCCCCTTCGTGACTTGTACCTGCCCCATACGCCGCTGGCCCAGTTCGACCGCAGTGCGGACGGCCTTCCCGTCCACGACGCGGAAGACGACGTTGCCGCCCTCGACCGGCACGATCGCCTGCTCGGGCACCAGCAGGGCGTCGGCCGTGCGCTCGACCATCAGGTTCACGCGGGCGAAGAGACCCGGCCGGAGCCTGCCGTCGGGATTGTTCAGCCGCGCCCGAAGCACGACCGCCCGCCCCTCCACGTCGATGCGCGGATCGATGGCGAACACCTCGCCGGGAAACGCCTCCCCCGGATAGGCGTCGAGCGCGACCTCGATCTGCTGCCCTTCGCGAACGTCGCGCAGGGACGGTTCCGGAACGCGGAAGTCGACCTTTATCGGGTCGATGTCCTCCAGGTTCACGATGTCCTGTCCGGGATTCACATAGTCGCCGACGCTGACCTGCCGCAGGCCGAGCACGCCCTCGAACGGGGCGGTGATCCGCGTCTTGTCGATGCGTGCCTTGGCCAGGGCGACGGCCGCCTGCCCCGAACTCAGCGCGGCCAGCGCCTCGTCCCGGGTGCGGGCGGTGCCGACGCGGCGGTCGAACAGCTCGGAGGCGCGCTCGCTGTTGCGGCGCGCCAGCTGGACGCGCGACTCGGCCTCGGCCAGCTCGGCCTGATAGACCGAATCATCGAGGCTGAGCAGGAGCTTGCCCTTCTGAACCCGGTCGCCTTCCTTGAAATTGATCGAAGCGATGCGGCCGACGATCTCCGGCCGGATGACGACGGACTCGTTCGACTGGAGCGTGCCGACGGAGCCGATGCTGCGCACGACGTCACCCCGCTCGACCCGCGCCACCTCGACGACCGTGGCACGCGGCGACTCCGCCTTCGGCGCAGGCGCAGCGGCAGCCGGACGGTCAGATGTACTGGCACCGGCCGGACGCTCGAACGCATACCAGTAGGCCCCGCCCGCGACGAGCAGCGCGACCACCAGCGCCAGCCCGACCCTCATGATCGAAACTCCACGCATGCTCCCGTTTCGGCTTTGCCCGACCGAAGTCCACTTGCCTCGTTGATCGAAGGCTTAGTATTTAGACTGATCAGTCTATTTACGACGGAGTCGGGGAAATCGCAAGCAAGCCGTGCCGGAGCAGCCCGTCCGAGCAGAAGCGCGCGGCCATCCTGTCGGCCGCGGCCGACGTGTTCTCGAAGGCCGGCTACGAGGCAGCCGCGATGGACACGATCGCGGCCGAGGCCGGGGTGGCCAAACAGACGATCTACAATCATTTCGGCAGCAAGGACGACCTGTTCCGGGCGATCGTCGCGGGCCTGACGGACGAGCTGCTGGCGACGCTGCCGCACGGCGGCACGCCCACCGACGTGCTGCGCAAGCTCGGCCTGCAGTTCCTGTCCCTGATGCTCCGCCCGACCTCGCTGGCGCTGCACCGGATGCTTGTCGCCGGCGCCGAGCGGTTCCCCGATCTGGCCCGGGAACTCTATTCCTCCGGACCGGATCATGCCGTGAGGACGCTCGCGGCATGGCTCGAGACCGAGACGCGCAAGGGTACCCTGTCGGTCGCCGAGCCGGAGACGGCGGCCGAACAGTTCTACGGCATGCTGGTCGGCCATATGCAGCTCCGCGCCCTGCTCTGCGTCGACGCCGACCCCGCGCCCGAGGAACGCGAACGGGCCGTCGATCGCGCCGTCGGCACGTTCCTGCGGGCGCATGCCGCGGCACACGGATCGGACTCCGAGCCGCCGCTCAATAGCCGCCGCGGGGATCGACCCGGTTGAGCAGCGGCTCGCCGTCGAGGGCCCTGCGGATGTTCTCCGCGACCTGCTCGGCGGCGGTCACCGGATTGGTGATGCCGGCGACGTGCGGCGTGATGGTCACTTTCGGGTGACGCCACAGCGGATGGTCGGCGGGCAGCGGCTCGGGATCGGTCACGTCGAGAAAGGCGGCGGAAAGCCGGCCCGAATCGAGCGCGGCCAACAGGTCCTCCTGCACGACGTGCCCGCCCCGGCCGGCGTTGATCAGCGCAGCGCCCTGCGGCAGCGACGCCAGCGTCCGCGCGTTCAGGATGCCCTGGGTCTGGGGCGTCAGCGGCAGGAGGCAGACCAGATAGTCGGTGCGCTGCAGGAAGGGCTCCATCCCCGCCGCGCCGGCGAATCCCTGGATGCCGTCGCCCAGGTCGCGCGGCGAGCGCGTCCAGCCGGCGACGTCGAAGCCGAGACCCGCCAGAGCCCTGCCGGTAAAGCCGCCGATCTCGCCGCAGCCTAGGATGCCGACGCGCGGCGCCTGGGGACGCCACTCCTCCAGTTCGCGCCACTCCCCCCGGCGCTGCTGCTCGGCGTAGACGTCCATGCGGCGGTCCAGCCGCAGCACAGCGTGGATCACCCACTGCGCCATCATGGTCGTCATCCACGGATCGACGATGCGCGCGAGCGGCACGTCGCGTGGCAGTTCCGGGTCGGCGAGGATGCCGTCGACGCCGGCACCAGTGCAGAGGATCGCCTTCAGATTGCGCAGCGGCACGAACATGCCGGGCTCGGCGCGGAACAGGAGAACGAACTCGATATCGTCGGGATCACCCACCTCGGGCCAGCTCCGGAACTCCTGTCCCGGCACGCGTGCCGTGATCTCGCGCTTCCAGAGCTCCGGGTCCCCGGCGCCGATCTTGAACAGGATGGCCATGACGTCCTTTCCGCTGGCGGGCCTTCATCGGCCGTTAAGGTGGTTCCTAGCAATGTCCGGACCGTCGTTTGACATCGCAAGTGGTACCCGCCAGATAGCTCGCACTTTCCCGGTTCGCTCGGACCTCCAGCCCGACGGAACCCTCGATGGAGTCCCCTACCGTATGAAGTTCGTACCCTCCTCCCTGTCCGTCACGGCCGTCGCCACGGCCGCCCTCCTCTCCGCCGGCGGTGCGCTCGCCGCCCCCGAACTGCCCAAGAGCATCGCGGTCACGGCCTATGACGTCGGCTCGTCGGGCTACAGCCAGGCCGTCGCCGTCGGTGCCGCCTTCAAGAACAACTACGGCGTGACGCTGCGCGTCCTGCCGGGCAAGAACGACGTGTCGCGCACCGTCCCGCTGCGCGAGGGCAAGGTCGACTTCTCGTTCAACGGCATCGGCACCTATTTCGCCCAGGAAGGCGTCGACGTCTTCGGCACCAAGGGCTGGGGCCCGCAGGAAGCGCGCATCCTGCTGATGTCGATGGGCGGCAACTGCATCACGCAGTTCGTGGCCGAGGATGTCGGCGTGAAGACGCTGGCCGGCCTGAAGGGCAAGGGCGTCGCCCGCGTGAAGGGCTCGCCGGCGCTGAACACGAACACGCTGGCGCATCTGCGATTCGCCGGCCTGACCTGGGACGACGTGACGCCGGTCGACGTCGGCGGCAACAGCGCCGCCTTCGACGCGATCCTGAACAACCAGGCCGACTCGTTCCTGTCGACGACGAACTCGGGCAGCATCCTGAAGACGCAGAACTCGCCGCGCGGCGTGTTCTTCCCGCCGCTGCCGCACAACGACGAAGAAGGCTGGAAGCGGGTGCACGAGGTCGCGCCCTACTACACCAAGCACGTCTGCACGGAATCCGCCGGCAACATGCCGGCCTGGGAAGGTGCCAGCTATCCGTATCCGGTGCTGATGACCTATCCGAAGCAGTCGGCCGACGACGCCTATGCCATCACCAAGGCGATGTTCGAGCAGTATCCGAACTACAAGGACGCCGCGCCGGCGGCCGCGGGCTATGCGCTCGAGAACCAGGTGCTGAAGTGGGTGGTGCCGTACCACGAGGGCGCGATCCGCTTCTACAAGGAAGCCGGCAAGTGGGGCGAGGCCGAGCAGGCCAACCAGGATGAGCTCCTGGCCCGCCAGGACGCCCTGAAGAAAATCTGGGCCGAATTCAGCAAGAGCGAGCCGAAGGGCGATTTCTATGACGCGTGGATGGCCGCCCGCTACGAGGGCATGAAGGCCGCCGGCCTGAACCCGATCTGGAAAGAGTTCAAGTAGGTCAGCCGGCCGTTCGGCTGCAGGACCGATGACATCGCCGGCGCGGAGACGACCTCCGCGCCGGCTTTTTTTTCTGCGCGTTTTCCGCGCGCAGCGACGTTCGCCTCGACGCGACGACACCGTCGAATCCGGCCACGAAATTTGACACGGGCGCGGAAAAACGGCAAAAACGCGGCAACGCTATATCAGCGGCATGAACCGCTGTCGTACCAGGGACGGGAGATCATCATATGACATCAAAAAGTTTCGCCACGCTCGCGGCCACCACGGTGCTCGCGGCGGCCGGCAGTGCCTTCGCGGCCGGACCGGAGCTGCCCAAGAGCATCGCGGTCACGGCCTATGACGTCGGCTCGTCGGGCTACAGCCAGGCCGTCGCCGTCGGCGCCGCCTTCAAGAACAACTACGGCGTGACGCTGCGCGTCCTGCCGGGCAAGAACGACGTGTCGCGCATGGTTCCGCTGCGCGAGGGCAAGGTCGACTTCTCGTTCAACGGCATCGGCACCTACTACTCGCAGGAAGGCGTCGACGTCTTCGGCACCAAGGACTGGGGCCCGCAGGAAGCGCGCATCCTCCTGATGTCGATGGGCGACAACTGCCTCGGCCAGTTCGCGGCGGCCGACGTCGGCGTGAAGACGCTGGCGGACCTGAAGGGCAAGCGGGTCGCCCGCGTGAAGGGCTCGCCGGCGCTGAACACCAACACGCTGGCGCATCTGCGCTTCGCCGACCTGACCTGGAACGACGTCGAGCCGGTCGACGTCGGCGGCAACAACGCCGCGTTCGACGCCGTCCTGAACAACCAGGCCGACTCGTTCTTCTCGACGACGAATTCGGGCAACATCCTGAAGGTCCAGAACTCGCCGCGCGGACTGCTCTTCCCGCCGCTGCCGCACGACGACAAGGAAGGCTGGAAGCGCGTCCAGGCGCTGGCGCCCTACTTCACGCCGCACATGTGCAAGGAGTCGTCGGGCAACATGCCGGCCTGGGAGGGTGCGAGCTATCCCTATCCGGTCGTGATGAACTATCCGAGCGGATCCGCCGACGCGAGCTACGCCATGACCAAGGCGATGTTCGAGCAGTATCCGAACTTCAAGGACGCCGCACCGGCCGCCAGCGGCTATGCGCTCGACCGGCAGGTGCTGAAGTGGGTGGTGCCCTTCCACGAAGGTGCGATCCGCTACTACAAGGAAGCCGGCAAGTGGGGCGAGGCCGAGCAGGCCAACCAGGAGAAACTGCTCCAGCGCCAGAAGGCCCTCCAGGATATCTGGAAGAAGTTCGTCGCGAGCAACCCCAGCGGCGAATTCTACGACGCGTGGCTCGCCGCCCGGTACGAGGGCATGAAGGCCGCCGGCCTGGACCCGATCTGGAAAGAGTTCAAGTAGGGCCTCTCCGGACGTAGAGCAGGATGCGGGCGCCGACCATGTCGGCGCCCGTTTCCTTTGGCCCCCGCGCACGCGGCCGGGATATGTTTACAACAGCGCGGGGCAAAGCAGCGGCGACGCAATCGCCGGTATTTAAAGCTTGTCATGTCACCGCCAGCTTCTTTCGGCTGACCGGACCGTTCCCGCGGACGGCGCACTTGTGCAGTGAGGCCGTAGGTTGCGCCGCATCATCATTCTCGCGAACGTGCTGGTGGCGATCCTGCTGGCCGGCGTCATCGCCGCCCAGAGCGTCGCCGACCGGCGGCAGGTCGTCGAAGCGGCCTATGCGGATGCCGAGAACCTGACCGACGCACTGGCCGAGCATACGCGCCAGACGCTCGTCGCCCTCGACCTCACCACGCGGACGGTTGCGGACTCGATCGTCCCGCTCGCCCGGCTGGACCTGACGGATCCCGAGGCCGTCCGGGCAATCCTGTCGAACCGACAGACGCGGTCGCCGACCACCAAGGCGATCTTCGTCATCGACCCGAACGGTCGGGTCCTCGCCAATCCGGACCAATTTCTCTCGGCCATCGCGGATCCGAGCGCCCTGCCCGAGTTCGAACAGCACCAAACCGGCGACGGCGATCGGCTGATCATCGGGCCGCCGCGGCAGTCGGGCCTCGGCGCCGGACGCGATCGCTGGTACGTGAACGTGACCCGGCGGATCGACAATCCCGACGGCAGCTTCGGGGGCGTCGCCGGCGCCGCGCTGTCGATCGACTACCTGCTCGCCTTCTACGACGCGCTCCGTCTCGGCAAGGGCGGTGCCGTCGGCCTCTTTACCACCGACGGCATCCTGATCGCCCGCAGCCCCTTCGACGAGCAGTTCATCGGCCGCGACCTGTCCGGCGGCGTCCTGTTCGGCCGGCTCCATACCGGAGGCGACCGCGGCCGCTTCACCGCGCCCTACACGACGGACGGCGGGGTCCGCCTGACTGCCTATCGGCGCGCCGCCAATGACCGGGCGGTGGTCTATGTCGGCCTCAGCGAGATCGAGGTGCTGGCGCCCTGGCGCGCACGCCTGCTGTTCCGCGGCGCCCTCGGTCTGCTGGCGATGGCGCTGTTCGCCGGCGGCTCCGCCTTGGTGCTGCGGCACACGCAGCGCCAGCGGGCATGGAGCGAGCGTCAGTCGGAGCGGCTTTCCCTGCTGGCGAGCGAGGCGGCGCGTCTGGCGCAGGCGCGCGACACTACGACCGCCATCGACGCGCTGGCGACCGCGGCGCGCAGGCTTACCGGGGCCCGCAGGGTCGTCACGCGGCTCACGCGCATGCCCGGCGACATGGAGCAGGTCCGCGCAACGGTAACCGCCGACGGCTATGCAGCCTGGCGCGACTATCGGCACGAGCGCGACGAGGCGACGATCCAGCGGCTGACCGAGGAGCGCGGCCGTCCGGTTATCCTGACGGCCAAAGACCTGCAGAGCGAACTGGAAGGCCATGCGGGTACCGGGGACGAGGCACCGCCCCCGCGGCACAACGTCCTGGCCGTACCGATCATGAGCGTCGACGGCGCGACGCTGGGCATCATCCAGCTGTGCGACAAGGAAGCCGGCGCCTTCACGGCCGACGACGCCAGCGAAATCCTGCAGCTGGCCTCCACGACGGGCGCCGTCATCGAACGGCTGCAGGCGTTCGCCGCGCTCCAGACCGCGCTGGCGGAGACCCGCGCGCGGAAGGCGGAGATCGACACGATCTTCAGCTCGATCTCGGACGCGGTCTATGCGCTCGATGACGACTGGCGCGTCGTCTACATGAACGAGGAGGCGGAACGGCAGTTGCAGCGGCCCCGCGAGACGTTGATGGGGCGGGTGCTGTGGGACCAGTTCGCCGGGATCGAGGACACCCCGATCTACGGCGAGTATCACCGGGCACGGCGCGAAGGACAGCCGGTCAGCTTCGAGTTCTTCTATCCTCCGATGAAGGCGTGGTTCGCCGTGCGCGGCTTCCCGCACGAGCAGGGCCTGACCGCCTATTTCCACGACATCACCCGGCGCGTCGAAACCGACGAGCGCCTGCGGCAGTCGCAGAAGATGGACGTGATCGGACAGCTGACGGGCGGCGTGGCGCACGATTTCAACAACCTTTTGACGGTGATCCTGGGCCACGCCGAGGACCTGGTCGAGTATCTCGCCGCCGCCCCGCCGGAGGTGCGGGAAGAGGCCGCAGCCATACTGGCGGCCGGCGAGCGGGCGGCGGAGCTGACGCACCGCCTGCTTGCCTTTGCGCGGCGCCAGCCGCTGCGGCCGCGCACCACGGCCGTCGACGAACTGGTCGCCGGGATGGAAGGCCTGATGCGGCGGACGCTGGGCGAGAACATCAACATCCAGATCATGGCCACGGACGACCTGTGGGAGGCGGTGGTCGACCCGGGCGAGTTGGAGAACGCCCTGCTGAACATCGCGATCAATGCGCGCGACGCCATGCCGGAGGGTGGCCGCCTGACGATCGAGACGTCCAACGTCGTCGTCGACGAGGCCTATGCGGCGGAGAACCAGATCGATCCCGGCGCCTACATCGTGCTGGCCGTCTCCGACACCGGAGCGGGCATGTCGCCGGAGACGCTGAGCCGCGTCTTCGACCCCTTCTTCACCACGAAGCCGCAGGGCAAGGGATCCGGCCTCGGCCTGTCCATGGTCTACGGCTTCGCGCGCCAGACGGGCGGGCACGTGAAGATCTACAGCGAACCGGGCCAGGGCACGACGGTGCGGCTGTACATCCCGCGCGCCGCCGCGGATGCCGTGGCCGAAGAGCCGCCGCCCGCAGCGGCGGTCGTGCCGCGCGGCACGGAGCGGATCCTGGTGGTCGAGGACGACGAACCGGTGCGGCACCACACCGTCGCCAGCCTCCGCGCGCTGGGCTACGCGGTCGAGGCGTGCGCCAACGGGCCGGAGGCGCTGACGCTGCTGGATGCCGGTGCGTCGTTCGACCTGCTTCTGACCGACGTCGTCCTCTCGGACACGATGTCCGGCAAGGCCGTGGCCGAGGCCGCGGCGAAGCGCCTTCCGGGGCTGAAGATCCTCTTTATGTCCGGGTATACGGCGAACGCCATCGTCCATCACGGGCGGCTGGACGAGGGCGTGATGCTGCTGAGCAAGCCGTTCCGCCGTGCCGATCTGGCGCAGAAGGTGCGCGAGGCGATCGACGCGTAGCCCAGCCGGTGCATATCGGCGGCGGCCGGCGCGCGCTAAGCTCCCACGAGATCAATGAACGGCGGGAGCAGACGATGCAGATCGGTGCGGTGTTTCCCCAGATCGAGATCGGTGCGGACCCGGGGCCGGTGCGTGCCTGGGCCGAGGCGGCGGAGGATCTCGGCTACGACTATGTCCTGGCCTACGACCACGTGCTGGGCGCCGACATTTCCAACCGGCCGAACTGGCCGGGCCCCTACAACCACACGCATCTGTTCCACGAGCCGTTCGTGCTGTTCGGCTTCATGGCGGGCTTCACGAAACGGATCGGCTTCTCGACCGGCATCATCATCCTGCCGCAGCGCCAGACGGCGCTGGTGGCGAAGCAGGCGGCCGAGGTCGACGTGCTGTCGGGCGGCCGGCTGCGGCTCGGCGTCGGCATCGGCTGGAACCCGGTCGAATTCGAGAGCCTGGGCCAGGACTTCCACACGCGCGGCAAGCGGATCGAGGAGCAGGTCGAGCTGCTGCGCCGGCTCTGGACCGAGGACCTCGTCACCTTCGACGGGCGGTGGGACAGGATCGAGGAGGCCGGCCTGAACCCCCTGCCCGTCCAGCGGCCGATCCCGATCTGGTTCGGCGGCCATGCCGAGCCGGTGCTGCAGCGCTGCGCCCGGATGGGCGACGGCTGGATCCCGGTGCGCGTGACGCCGGAGAAGGCGGCGCCGATGATCGAGCGGCTGCGCAACTATGCCCGGCAGTACGGCCGCGATCCGGCGGAGATCGGTATCGAGAGCTGGATCGTCGTCGGCCAGGATGGGCCCGACGAATGGGCGGCGCGCGCCAAGGCCTGGAAGGACCTGGACGCCACGCACCTGTCGGTCAACACGATGAATTCCGGCCTGCAGGGGATCGACGCCCACATCGACCGGATGCGCAGATTCAGGGAGGCGATGCGGGGGGTGTGACGCCCCCGCCCCGGAGCCCTGCCCGGCGTGCCTCAGGCGTCCTTGACCGAGCGGCCCATGATCGCCTCGAAGCGGCGCGCATAGGCGGGCCAGACCTCGGGGTTGATCAGGCGCGGCGGGCGCTCGCCGTCGAGGATCTGGATCGCCTGCTCGGCGGCGAAGGTCGCCATCTTCCAGCGGGATTCGTAGGTCACGCCGGCGGTGTGCGGGCTGGCGACGACGTTCTCGAACTTCATCAGCGGGTCGTCGGGCTTCGGCGGCTCCACGTCCCAGACGTCGAGGCCGGCGCCGGCGATGCGCTTCTCCGACAGCGCCTTGGCGAGCGCCGCCTCGTTGTGGATGCCGCCGCGCGCCGTGGTGATGAAGAACGCCGTCGGCTTCATCAGGCCGTAGCAGCGCTCGTCGATCAGGTTCAGCGTCTCCTTGTTGCGCGGGCAGTTGATCGAGACGTAGTCGGCCTGGCGCATCAGGTCGTGCAGCTCCGACTTTTCGGCGCCGCGCTCGCGGCACTGCTCGGCCGTCAGGTACGGGTCGTAGGCCAGCACGCGCATGTCGAAGGCGGCGCGGCAGATCTGCGCCACGCGCGAGCCGACATTGCCGAGGCCGACGATGCCGATCGTCTTGCCCTGGATCTCGGTGCCCATGTAGGCGTTGCGGTTGATGCCGCCGGTGTGCCGCATGTAGCGGTCGGTCTCCATGATGCGCTTGCACAGGCAGAGCATCAGCCCGAGCACATGCTCGGCGACCGCTTCCTTGTTGCCGCCCGTCTGGTTGACGACGAGGACGCCGGCCGCGGTGCAGGCGTCGGCGTCGACCGTGTCGTAGCCGGCGCCGTTGCTCGACACGGCGAGCAGGTTCGGGCAGCGCGCCAGAAGGTCGGCTTCGGCGAAATACTGGCGGGGCAGGTCGTCGCGCGCCGCCGTCACCTGATAGACGTGCGTCTGCGCCAGCTGCTTCCAGTTGTCGGCCTCGGGCCCGGCATAGACCATGCGCGTCAGGTCGACGTCGGCGCGGCGTGCCACGACCTCCTTGAAGGCCTCGTTGTTCGGCAGGTACTCGAAATAGGAGATGCGTTTGGCGTTCGGGTTCATGCGTTGTCCTCCACCTTGAATCCCAGGATCTTTTCGAACCTGGCGACATAGGCGGGCCAGGCTTCCGGATTGACGATGCGCGGCGCGCGCTTGCCGTCGAAGATCGTGATCCACTGCTCCGCGGCAGCGGCGGCCATCGCCTCGCGCGCCTCCTCGGTGATGCCGGCGATGTGCATGGAGACGATCACGTTGTCGAGGCCGAGCAGCGGATGGTCCATGGGCGGCGGCTCGTCGAGGAAGACGTCGATGCCGGCGCCGGCGATCAGCCCGCGCTTCAGCGCATCGGCCAGGGCCGGCTCGTCGTGGATGCCGCCACGCGCCGTGTTGACGAAATAGGCGGTCGGCTTCATCGCCGCGAACTCTGCGGCGCCGAACATGCCGAGCGTCTCCGCCGTGCGCGGACAATGGACCGAGACGTAGTCGGCCTCGCGCAGCAGGTCGGCCAGTTCGGCCTTCTCGGCGCCGCGCGCGCGGATCTCCTCGGCACTGAGATAGGGGTCGTATGCCAGAACGCGCATCCGGAAGAGGCCGCCGCAGAGTTCGGCGGTGCGCGTGCCGATCTGGCCGAGACCCACGACGCCGACGGTCTTGCCGCGCATCTCGCGGCCGGTGAAACCGCCGCGGTCCCAGTCGCGGTCGCGGCGCAGCGCCCGGTCCGACTGGATCATCTGCTTGGAGACGCAGAGCATCATGCCGAGGGCGTGTTCGGCGACCGCCTCCTTGTTGGTGCCCGACTGGTTGACGACGATGATGCCCATCTCGGTGCAGGCGTCGACGTCGACCACGTCGTAGCCTGCCCCCGTGGACGAGACGGCGAGCAGGTTGGGGCAGCGCGCCAGCATCGAGCGCCCGGGGAACCAGGGGGCACGCAGTTCGGTCCGGGCCGAAACCTGGTAGCCGTGCGCCTCGGCCATCGCGGTCCAGTTCGCCTCGGCGTCGCCGGCATATTCCAGGCGGACCGGCTGGATGTCCGGGCGGCGCGCCAGAATCTCGTCGGCGACCGGGTGGAACCACGACTCGAAATAGGCGAGCCGCTTGCTGTTCTTGCGCGTCACGGGAATTTCCTCGGGTGATCTCTTATGATCGTCGCGGCATCGTGACCGAAGTGGACCGGCGCGAAAAGCGGCGCCCTAACCGCCGACGCCGAAGGCCTGGTGGCGGACCTTGTCGCCGAGCTTGATGCCGAGCCGGTCGACTGTGCCGGCGCGCACCTCCAGCACACCGGACACGATCTCCGCGGTGCCGATCGTCTCCATCGAGAAGGGCCGCGTGTTGCGGATGATGTGGACGATGCGGCCCATGGGCGAGATGAAGATCATGTCGAGCGGAATCGGCGTGTTCTGCATCCACATCCACGCCTCGCTCGGCGGCTGGTGGACGAACAGCATGCCCTCGCCATGGCCCAGCCGCTGACGCAGCATAAGGCCGCAGGATTTCTGCTCCGGCGTGCGCGCCACCTCGACCGAGAAGCCCTCCTGTCCCGTCGCGGTTTCGATCAGCAGCGCCGAGCGCGGCAGCTCCGGCTGGGGCGGGTTCGCGCAGGCGAGCGCACCCGTCGCGGAAGCAAACGCGAGCATCGCGGCCAGCCCCATCGTTCGCAGAAAGTCGCGTCCCGGCATGTCACTCCGTCCACCCTGGCCCGTCCATTCCGGCGGGAGCCGGATCTTAGCGGCGGGGGCGCGTGGCGCAAGGCACCGGGGCGGGCGCACCGGACATCCTGCCGCGGCGACCGGCGCCGGGGTCGCCTTTGCGCGGAGCCGAACGGCGGCTAGTCTCCGGCACTCGACCCGCGTCAGCCGCCGGCACCGGCTGAAGCAGACACACCGAAGCCAAGCGTTCCGGCGGCGACGATCGTGCGATCGCCGCACAATTCACGGGAGGAGAAGACCACCGATGCGACCGAACAAGATCAAGCAGATGTGGCGCGACGGCAAATACGTGACGCTGGGGTGGCTCTCCGTCTCGCACGGGTTCACGGCCGAGGTCATGGCGCGCCAGGGTTTCGACGCGCTCTGCGTCGACCTGCAGCACGGGACCTCGGAGATGAACGACGTCCTGCCGATGCTGCAGGCGATCTCCCAGACGGACACGGCCCCGGTCGTGCGCGTCGCCTGGAACGACCCCGCCCCGATCATGCGGGCTTTGGACCTCGGCGCCTATGGCATCATCGTGCCGCTGGTGAACACGGCGGAAGAGGCGGCGATGGCGGTCGCGGCTTGCCGTTACCCGCCCGTCGGCATGCGGTCCTCCGGCCCGATCCGTGCCGCCCACTATGGCGGCGCCGACTACGGCACCAAGGCCAACGACGAGATCGTCGTGATGGCCATGATCGAGACCAAGGAGGGCATCGAGAACCTGGAGGCCATCTGCGCCACGCCCGGGCTCGACGCCGTCTATATCGGGCCGGCCGACCTGTCGTTCGCCCTGGGCCTCGCCCCGCGCGCCGACAATCCCGATCCGCTCCACCTCGAGACCTGCGACAGGATCCTCGCCGCCGCGCACAAGCACGGCATCAAGGCCGCCATGCACTGCGCGAGCGGCGAGTTCGCCGCCGCCGCCGTGAAGCGCGGCTTCGACATGGTCATGCTGACCTCCGATGTCGCCTGCATGATCGCCGGCGCGCGGCAGCAGCTCGACACGCTGAAGAAGGGAACGGGCTGAGCGAGGCGGCGACGGCCGGTGGGAGAGTCGTCTTCTACCCGTCGGCCTTGACCGGCCCTGCTTCGACGCACACGTTCCGAACGTCACTCGGGGGAGCCGGCGGTGCCGGCTGAGAGGTCCATGTCGGACGACGCCTGGAACCTGATCCGGCTCGCACCGGTGTAGGGAGCAGTGCGATTTCCAGCAGACCGCCCGGCGGCGAGGCCGCCTTCTCCGTCACCGTGCGCGCCCGGCGCATGGCGTTCGGCGACATGCTGCTGTTCGAGAACCTGGACGTGACGCTCGCCGCCGGCGGCTGGACGGTGCTGCTGGGACCGAGCGGCGTCGGCAAGACGACGCTGCTGCGCATGGTCGCCGGGCTCGTCGCGCACGGGCCGGACGTGGCGGTCGCGTGCGACGACGGCCGGCCGCTGGCCGGCCGGATGGCCTGGATGGGCCAGCAGGACCTGCTGCTGCCGTGGCTGTCGGTGCTCGACAACGTGTTGCTGGGAAGCCGGCTGCGTGGGCAGGCCCCTCCCCGCGACCGGGCGGTCGAACTGCTGTCCGTCGTCGGCCTCGGCGGGAACCTGGGAGACCGCCCCGCATCGCTGTCCGGCGGCATGCGCCAGCGCGCGGCGCTGGTGCGCACGCTGATCGAGGACCGGCCGGTCGTGCTGATGGACGAGCCCTTCTCCGCCGTCGACGTGGTGACGCGGCACGAGCTTCAGACGCTGGCCGGGCGGCTGCTGGCCGGCCGCACCGTGCTGCTGGTGACGCACGATCCGCTGGAAGCGTTGCGCCTCGGCCATCGGATCCTGGTGCTGTCGGGGCGGCCGGCGACGCTGCAGGAAGCGCCGGTGCCGGCCGGGCAGGCCCCCCGCGACGTGGCCGACCCACGCCTGCTCGCCGAACAGGCGGAGCTGCTCGGCCTGCTCGGTGCAGCGCGCGAGGCGGCATGACCGTTCCGGGACCGCTGCGTCCGCTGGTGATCCTGGCCGGCCTGCTGGCCGCCTGGCAGGCATTGGTCACGGTGACGGGGGTGCAGTTCTTCATCCTGCCGCCGCCGCTCTCGGTCGGGCGCGCGCTGTTCCAGCGCTGGGACCTGATCCTGCCGCATGCCGGCACGACCCTGGCCGAGATCCTGCTGGGCCTCGTGTTCGGGCTGGCGCTGGGCGTCGGGACGGCGCTGACGATGGCCTATTTCCGACCCGCCCGGCGCTGGCTGCTGCCGGTGCTGGTGGTCAGCCAGGCGATCCCGGTATTCGCCATCGCGCCGCTGCTGGTGCTGTGGCTGGGCTACGGCATCCAGTCGAAGGTCGCGATGGCGGCGATGATCATCTACTTCCCGGTCACCGCCGCCTTCTTCGACGGGCTCCGCCGGACGGAGCCGGGCTGGCTCGATCTCGCCCAGGTCATGGACGGCGGACGGTGGGCGGTGCTGCGCCACATCCGCATTCCGGCCGCCCTGCCCGCCCTCGCCTCCGGCATCCGGGTCGCCACGGCGGTGGCGCCGATCGGCGCCGTGGTCGGCGAGTGGGTCGGCTCGCGCGGCGGGCTCGGCTATCTGATGCTGCACGCCAACGCGCGCATGCAGGTCGACCTGATGTTCGCCGCGCTCTTCGTCCTCGCCGCCATGGCGGTGACGCTGTATTTCACCGTGGACATGCTGCTGCGGCGGCTGATTCCGTGGCAACCCGACGCGCTTCCCGCCGACGAGAGGATCTGAATACATGATTCAGCCGGGCCGCCTCGCCCTCGCCGCCCTCGCCCTCGCCGCCCTGGCGCTCGGGCCGATGTCCGCAACGCCCGCCGCCGCGCAGGGGCCGGAGCGGCTGTCGGTGATCCTCGACTGGTTCATCAACCCGGACCACGGGCCGCTGATCGTGGCGGCCGAGCGCGGCTACTTCAAGGAGGCCGGGCTGGAGGTGACGTTCGACGAGCCGGCCGACCCGAACGACCCGCCGAAGCTGGTGGCCGCCGGCAAGTACGACCTGGGCGTCTCGTACCAGCCGCAGCTGCACCTGCAGGTGGCGCAGGGCCTGCCGCTGATGCGGGTGGGCACGCTGGTGGCGACGCCGCTGAACACCGTGATCGTGCTGCGCGACGGACCGATCAAGTCGATCGCCGACCTGAAGGGCAAGAAGGTAGGCTACTCGGTCGGCGGCCTGGAGGAGGCGATGCTGGGCGGCGTGCTGAAGACGCACGGCCTGACCCTGAAGGACGTGACCCTGGTCAACGTGAACTGGTCGCTGTCGCCGTCGCTGGCGGCGGGCCAGGTCGACGCGGTGATCGGCGGCTACCGGAACTTCGAGATGAACCAGATGGACATCGCCGGCCATCCCGGCCGGGCCTTCTTCGTCGAGGAGGAGGGTATCCCGCCTTACGACGAATTAATCCTGATCGCGAACAAGACCAAGGTCGACCGTCCGGCGTACCGCGCCTTCGTCGACGCACTCGAGCGGGGGGTCCAGTATCTGATCAATCATCCGGACGAGAGCTGGCGACTTTTCATCCGGAATCGCGGCCAGTTGGACGACGAATTGAACCGGCGCGCTTGGAAAGACACGATTCCGCGCTTTGCCCTCCGCCCGGCGGCGCTCGACCAGCGGCGCTATGGCCGGTTTGCGGCCTTCCTGAAGGAGCGCGGGCTGATCGAGACGGTGCCGGCGGTGGAGACTTACGCGGTACAGCTGCCTTAGACCTGCGTCCTTGCTCCGGGCGCCCTGGTCTCCCATCATCCCTGCGTCGTTGATCCGGGAGACCTCGTGCGCGCCGCACTGACCGCCGTCCTCCTCGTCCTGCTGCTGCCGGCGGCCGCGTCGGCACAGCATTCAGCCGCGCAGGCGGCGGAACGCCGCCAGTCCGAAGCCGCAGCGGCGCCTGCCGCGGACGCCCGGACGGTGCATGCGATCGCCATGCACGGCGAGCCGAAATATCCGCCGGATTTCCCGCACTTCGACTATGTGAACCCGGACGCGCCGAAGGGCGGTACCCTGCGGCTCGCCGCCGAGGGTGCCTACGACAGCTTCAACGCGAACATCCCCAAGGGGTCGCCTGCCGCGATCAGCGGAGTCTACGAGACGCTGCTGGTGTCCAGCGCGGACGAGGCGTTCACTGAATACGGCCTGCTGGCCGAGAGCGTCACCATGCCGGAGGACCGATCCTGGGTGGAATTCACCCTGCGACGGGAGGCGCGCTGGCATGACGGCAAGCCGGTCACCGTCGAAGACGTGATCTGGTCTCTGGAGACGCTGCGCACGCAAGGCCAGCCCTTCTACCGCTTCTACTATGCCGGCATCACCAAGGCGGAGAAGACGGGGGAGCGGACGGTGCGCTTCACCTTCAAGCCGGGCGACAACCGCGAATTGCCGCTGATCGCCGGCCAGTTCCCGATCCTGCCGAAGCACTGGTGGGAGGGGCGCGACTTCTCGGCAACCAGCCTGGAGCCGCCGCTCGGCAGCGGCCCCTACCGCGTGGGCGAATTCGAGCCGGGGCGGTTCGTCGAACTCCAGCGGGTTGAGGACTACTGGGGCGAAGATCTCCCGGTGAATGTCGGGCAGAACAATTTCGACCAGATCCGCATCGACTATTTCCGCGACGACGCCGTGATCCGGCAGGCGGTGAAGGCGGGCAACGTCGACTGGCGCCTGGAGAACCAGGCGAAGGCCTGGGCCGTCGACTACGACACGCCGGCGGTGGCGCGCGGCCTGCTGCGCAAGGTGGCGTTCGAGAACCAGCGGCCCACGGGCATGCAGGGCTTCGTCATGAACACGCGGCGCGCCCAGTTCCAGGACCCGCGGGTGCGGCGTGCGCTGGCCTATGCCTTCGACTTCGAATGGACCAACCGGAACCTGTTCTTCGGTGCCTATACGCGCACCGAGAGCTATTTCTCCAACTCGGAACTGGCGGCGACCGGCCTGCCGCAGGGCGAGGAGTTGGAGATCCTGGAGCGGTATCGCGGCCGGGTGCCCGAGGAGGTCTTCACCGAGCCATATTTCGCGCCGAAGACCGACGGCAGCGGCTGGCCGCGCGAGAACCTGAAGACGGCGCTCGCCCTGCTGGAAGAAGCCGGCTGGGTCGTGCGCGACATGAAGCTGGTGAACGAGAAGACCGGCGAGCCGATGCGATTCGAGTTCCTGCTGTACAGCCAGGCGTTCGAGCGGATCGTGCTGCCCTATGTGCGCAACCTGGCGCGGCTGGGGATCGAGGCGAACGTGCGGCTGGTGGACCAGTCGCAGTACATCAACCGGATCCGCAGCTACGACTTCGACATCGTCGTCGGCGGCTGGGGACAGAGCCGGTCGCCCGGCAACGAGCAGGCGGAATTCTGGGGCTCCGACGCCGCCGACCGGCCCGGCAGCCGCAACACCGCCGGCATCAAGGATCCGGTGATCGACGAACTGGTCGACCTGATCATCGCCGCGCCGTCGCGCGAGAGCCTGGTGGCACGGACGCGGGCCCTGGACCGTGTGCTGCTGTGGCATCACTACGTCGTGCCGAACTGGCACAACCGCACCGACCGGGTCGTCTTCTGGGACAAGTTCGGCTATCCGGACAGGCCACCGCCGGCCAACGGCACGAACACCGACTGGTGGTGGTTCGATCCGGCAAAGGCGGCACGGATCGCCCAGGGCCTCGCCAACAATCCGGAACTCGTCGCGGCGGATCCGGGGGTGACCGAGGCGCGCGACGGGCTGCTGCTGTGGTTCGCCGCGGCCGGCGGCCTGCTGCTGGCGGGCTGGTTCGTCGTGCGGCGGGCGATGCGATGACGCGGCGGAGGCTCTGACATGCTGGCCTACATCATCCGGCGCCTGCTGCTGATCGTGCCGACGCTGCTCGGCATCATGATCATCAACTTCGCCGTCATCCAGGCCGCACCCGGCGGCCCGGTCGAACAGGTGATCGCGCAGCTGACCGGGGTCGGCGGCGGCGCCACGGAGCGCGTCACCCAGGGCGGCGGCGAACTGACCGTGCAGAGCGAGTCCGGCGGCACCTATCGCGGCGCCCAGGGGCTCGACCCGGCCTTCATCGCCGAACTGGAGAAGCGCTTCGGATTCGACAGGCCGCTGCACGAGCGCTTCCTGATGATGATGGGCAGCTACCTGACGCTCGACTTCGGCAACAGCTTCTTCCGCGACCGCAGCGTCATCGACCTGATCGCCGACAAGATGCCGGTGTCCATATCGCTCGGGCTGTGGACGACGCTGATCGTCTACCTGATCTCGATCCCGCTCGGCATCGCGAAGGCGGTGCGGGATGGGTCGCACTTCGACGTCTGGACCAGTGCGGCGATCATCGTGGGATATGCGATCCCGAGCTTCCTGTTCGCCGTCTTCCTGCTGGTGGTGTTCGCCGGCGGCAGCTATCTGACCTGGTTTCCGCTGCGCGGGCTGACATCGGAGAACTGGGCGGAACTGGCCTGGCCGGACCGCATCCTCGACTATCTCTGGCACATCACCCTGCCGGTGCTGGCCATGGTGGTCGGCGGCTTTGCGACGCTGACGATGCTGACGAAGAACTCCTTTCTCGACCAGATCCGCCAGCAATACGTCGTGACGGCGCGCGCCAAGGGCCTGACCGAGAACCGCATCCTCTACGGCCACGTGTTCCGCAACGCCATGCTGCTGGTCATCGCCGGCTTCCCCTCGGCCTTCATCGGTGTGCTGTTCACCGGCTCCGTGCTGATCGAGGTGATCTTCTCGCTCGACGGGTTGGGGCTGCTGGGCTTCGAGGCGGCGCTGCGACGGGACTATCCGGTGATGTTCGGGACGCTGTTCATCTTCTCGCTGCTGGGCCTGATCCTGAACCTCGTCGGCGACCTGATGTACACGGTGGTCGACCCGCGCATCGATTTCGAAGCGAGGCGCGCATGACGATGGATGCCGCGACCGCCGCCCCGCCGCGACCGCCGATGCGGCGCAGCCGCTTCCTCGGCATGCCCGTGGCACCGCTGACCAAGCGCCGGCTGGACAGCTTCCGCGCCAACCGGCGCGGCTGGTGGTCGCTGTGGATCTTCCTGCTGCTGTTCGTCGTCAGCCTGTTCGCCGAGTTCGTCGCCAACTCCAAGCCGATCGTCGTGTCCTACGACGGCGCCTTCTACTGGCCGATCTTCCAGGCGTACCCCGAGACGACGTTCGGCGGCGAACTGCCGACCGAGACCGACTACAACGACCCTTACGTCGTGCGGCTGATCGAAGACGGCGGCTGGATGGTCAAGCCGCCGGTTCGCTACAACCACATGAGCGTCGCCTGGGACCTGCCGCAGCCGGCCCCCTCGCCGCCCGACGCACAGCACTGGCTGGGCACCGACGACCAGGCGCGCGACGTGACGGCGCGGCTGGTCTACGGCTTCCGTATCTCGGTGCTGTTCGGCCTGACGCTGACGATCCTCTCCACCATCATCGGCGTCGCGGCGGGGGCGCTGCAGGGCTATTTCGGCGGCTGGACCGACCTGCTGTTCCAGCGCTTCATGGAGATCTGGTCGGGCCTGCCGCAGCTCTTCCTGCTGATCATCCTGGCGGCGATCATCACGCCGAATTTCTGGTGGCTGCTGGGGATCATGCTGCTGTTCAGCTGGATGAGCCTGGTCGGCGTGGTACGTGCAGAGTTCCTTCGGGCGCGGAACTTCGACTATGTTCGCGCCGCCCGCGCGCTCGGCGTCGGCGACGGGACGATCATGTTCCGCCATCTGCTCCCCAACGCCATGGTCGCGACCCTGACTTTCCTGCCCTTCGTGCTTTCCGGCTCGATCACCACGCTGACGGCGCTGGACTTCCTTGGCTTCGGCCTGCCGCCCGGCTCCGCCTCGCTCGGCGAACTCCTGGCCCAGGGCAAGGCGAACCTGCAGGCGCCCTGGCTGGGCCTCACGGGCTTCTTCGCCATCGCGATCATGCTAACGCTGCTGGTCTTCGTCGGCGAGGCGGTGCGCGACGCCTTCGATCCGCGCAAGCATCAGGGAGGATTCGGGCGATGAAGGTCCTCGTCGTCGGATCGGGCGGGCGCGAGCATGCGCTGTGCTGGGCGATCGCCGCGTCGCCACTCTGCGAGAAGCTGTGGTGTGCGCCGGGCAACGCCGGCATCGCACAGGACGCCGAATGCGTCGCCATCGGTGCCGAGGATCTCGACGGCATCGTCGCCTTCGCGCGTGAGCACGCCGTCGATCTTGTCGTCGTCGGGCCGGAAGGGCCGCTGGTCCTGGGGCTGGTCGACCGGCTCAACGATGCCGGCATCCGCGCCTTCGGGCCCAGTGCCGCCGCCGCGCGCCTGGAGGGATCCAAGGGCTTCATGAAGGACCTGTGCGCGGCGCACGGCATCCCGACCGCCGCCTACGGACGCTTCACCGACGCCGCGGCCGCCAAGGCCTTCGTGCGGGAGCGCGGCGCGCCGATCGTGGTGAAGGCGGACGGCCTCGCCGCCGGCAAGGGCGTGGTGGTCGCGGAGAGCGTGGCGGAGGCCGAGGCCGCCATCGACGATGCGCTGGTCGCCAACCGCTTCGGCGACGCCGGCGCGGAACTGGTGGTCGAGGAGTTCCTCGAGGGCGAGGAAGCCAGCTATTTCGCGCTGGTCGACGGGAAGACCGTGCTGCCGCTCGCGTCGGCCCAGGACCACAAGCGGGTCGGCGACGGCGACACCGGGCCGAACACGGGCGGCATGGGCGCCTACTCCCCTGCCCCCGTGATGACGCCGGCGATGGAGGCGCGCGTCCTCGACGAGATCGTGCACCCGCTGGTCGCGGCGATGACCGAGGCGGGCTGCCCGTTCAAGGGGGTGGTCTTCGCCGGCCTGATGATCGGCGAGTCCGGCCCCAAGCTGATCGAGATCAACGTCCGCTTCGGCGACCCCGAGTGCCAGACGCTTATGATGCGGCTGAGGTCGGACCTACTGCCGGCGCTGGTGGCGTCGGCGGATGGCGCGCTGGCGCATCTCGACCTGCGCTGGCATCCCGAGACGGCGCTGTGCGTCGTCATGGCCGCAAACGGCTATCCCGGCGACTACGCCAAGGGCACCGAGATCCGCGGCCTCGACGCCGCGGCAAGCGATGACGTGACCGTCTTCCACGCCGGCACCAAGCGAGAGGCCGAGCGCATCCTCGCGACGGGCGGCCGGGTGCTGGGGGTGACGGCGCTGGGCGCCAGCGTCGCGGAGGCGCAGGCGCGTGCCTATGCCGCCGTCGACCGGATCGACTGGCCCGACGGCTTCTGCCGGCGCGACATCGGCTGGCGGGCCGTCGCGCGCGAGACCGCCGGGGGCTAAGCTCACGTCCGAACCGGCCGCGAGCCAGGGAGGAACGGACTTGGGCATCGACTACGAGAAGCGCGACGGCGTCGCCTACATCACGCTGAACAATCCGGAGAAGGCCAACATCCTCGACAAGCGGATGTCGGACGAGATCGGCGAAGCCTGGATCGACATGTGGGAGGACCGCACGGTCCGTTGCGCCATCGTCACGGGCGCGGGGGAGCGGCACTTCTGCGGCGGCCACAATCTGGCGCCGCGTCCGGACGTGACCGAGGAGGAGCGCGAATATTTGCGCACCCAGCGCATCTACTGGCCCCTGGCCGGCACGGTGCACGGGCAGAAGACCGGCGTCGACGGCCGCATGGGCGACCACTATCCGCGCGTCTGGAAGCCGGTCATCGCCGCGGTCAACGGCTGGGCGGCGGGTGCCGGGCTCTACATGCTGCTGGCCTCGACCGACATCCGCATCGCGAGTGCCGAACATGCGCGCTTCAAGTTCGCGCTGACCACCCAGGGCTGGCTCGGACACGGACCGGGAGCGAGCCTCCTGGTCAAGCAGCTCCGCTACATCGACGCGATGAAGATCCTGCTGACCGACGAACCGTTCGACGCGGCCGAAGCCCTGCGCATCGGCCTGATCAACGAGGTCGTGCCGCATGCCGACCTGATGGCGCGCGCCGAGGCCACCGCGCGCCGCATTGTCGAGATGCCGCCCGTCGCGGTGCGCATGATGAAGGAGTTCGTCGTGCGCTTCGGCGACCTGCCCACCGACCAGGCCTGGCACGTGCAGAACCTGATCAACGCCCTGCTGATCCAGACGACGACCGACGGCGAGGAAGGCCGGCGCGCCTTCAACGCCAAGGAGAAGCCGAACTTCACCGGCGCGCTCCGCCGCCGCGGCGAAGCCTGGCCGGAACTGTCGGAGGAAGACGCGGCGCGCCTGGACGAGGTCTACCGCAGCGGCGAGTTCTAACGCGACGTCAGGAGAGCGCGCGCAGCGCCTCGATTAGCGTCGCCGGGTCCGTCTCGCCCAGCAGGAGGCCGGTTTCCGCCTGGGTCGCGTGCCAGGCCGGCATGGCGTCGGCGAGCAGGTCGAGGCCGGCCGGCGTGAGGGTCATCAGGCGGCTGCGCCGGTCCTTCTCGCCGACGGTCACCTGAACGAGGCCACGCCGCTCCAGCGGCTTCAGCGCGGCGGTCAGAGTCGTGCGGTCCATGGCCAGCAGGTTGGCGACGCTGCTCATGGTCGGCGGCTCGGGCCGGTTCAGCGACATGAGCAGCGAGAACTGCCCGCTGGTCAGGCCGAGCGGCCGCAGCGCATCGTCGTAGCGGCGCGCCAGCGCGCGCGCCGCACGCTGGACGTGAAGGCAGAGGCAGCTGTCGCGAACTGCAATTGTTGTGGTGAACGGAACGGCGCGCTTTGACATGACCCATTAATGTTGATATCAACGAATTTGTCCAGCGAAACTGGCCCGCCCGGGCGGAGCCGCCAATGTGGGCGCACTCGCCCCGAGGAGGAAGGATGGCGAAGAAGGTCCTCGTCCTGGTCGGAACCAAGAAGGGCGTTTTCGTCCTCGAGAGCGACGCCGGCCGCGGCGCTTGGTCGCTGCGCGGGCCGTTCTGCGAAACGTGGCCGATCAACCACTGCCTCGCCGATCCCGCGAGCGGCACGATCTACGCCGCCGGTGGCGACGCCTGGTTCGGACCCGCCGTCTGGCGGTCGACCGACCTGGGCGCGACCTGGACCCATTCGAGCGACGGGCTCGCCTATCCCGAGGGCGAGGAGCCGATCAAGTCGGCCTGGAGCCTCGCCGCGACGAACGGCGCCCTCTATGCCGGAGTCGAGCCGGCGGGCCTGTTCCGCAGCGACGACGGCGGTCTGTCCTGGCGCCAGGTGAAGGGGCTGCGCGACCACCCGACCCGGCCGAAGTGGGAGCCGGGCGGCGCCGGACTGATCCTGCACTCGATCGTGCCGCATCACCGCGACCCCGGCCAGATGTGGATCGGCATATCGTCGGCCGGCGTCTTCCATACGGCCGACGGCGGCGAGACCTGGACCCCGCGCAACCGGGGCACGCGCGCGGAGCACGTGCCGGGCGAACCCTATCCCGAGATCGGCCAGTGCGTGCACTGCATCGTCATGGCACCCGGCACACCGGACCGGCTCTACCAGCAGAACCATTTCGGCATGTACCGCAGCGACGACGGCGGCCAGCAGTGGGAGAGCATCGAGAGCGGCCTGCCCTCCAGCTTCGGCTTCCCGGCAGCGGCGCATCCGCGCGATCGTGACACGCTGTACCTGCTGCCGCTGAACGGCGACACGAAGGGACGCTTCGTGCCCGACGCCAAGGCGGCCGTCTGGCGGACGCGGGACGGCGGCGGCACCTGGCAGGACCTGCGCGAGGGTCTGCCGCAGGAGAACGCTTATTTCGGGGTGCTGCGCCAGGCGATGGCCACGGACAAGCTCGATCCCGCCGGCGTGTATTTCGGAACCGGGACCGGGTCGGTCTTCGCCAGCGCCGACGAAGGCGACCGCTGGACCTGCATCGCGCAGCATCTGCCGACCATCTCGTCGGTCGAGACGCTCGTCGTCGAGGCCTGACGCGATGGCGGCCGGGCCGGTCTTCCGCGAGCCCTTTCCGGATGCCCCGCTGATCACGGTGCGACTGCCGGCGGTCCTGCTGAACCTGTTCCCCGGCGCCTCGCGCACCGTGCGGCTGCGCGCCGGGACGGTGGCCGAGGCAATGGCGGCACTGGACGCACGCTGGCCCGGCATGCGCGACCGCCTCTGCGATTCGCGCCCGGCGATCCGACGGCACATCAACGTCTTCGTGAACGAGGAACGGGCCGCCTTGGCGACCCGTCTCACGGAGGGGGAAGAGATGCTGGTGATGACCGCGATCAGCGGCGGCTGACGCGGCGTCAGCCGCCCGAACCGCCACCGCCCGAGCCACCACCGCCGGCACCGCCTGCGCCGGTAGCACCCCCGCCAGCGCCGCCGCTGGTCGCACCGCCGATGGATCCCGCGCCGAAGTTGCCGGATCCGGGTGCACCGGTGCCCGGACCGCCACCGGTGCCGCTGGCGCCGGCGCCGGTGGTGATACCGCTGCTGCCGCCCGTCGTTCCTGCGGCGCCGGTGGGCCCGGTCGCAGGCGCGCCGGTATCACCCATCGTGTTCGCGGTTCCGCCGGTGTTGAAAGCCGGTCCGCCGGCATCGGGCCGACCGACTCCTGTGGGCGGGGCGATGCCGGTGTTGGTGTCGATGCCGGTACGGGGGTCGACGGTGGTGCCGCGGTCGATCGCGGTTCCGCCCGGGGCCGTGCTTCGACCGGTCGTGCCGGGCACCGACCCTCCGACCATGCCCGATGCACCCCCGGCCGCACCGGCGCTCGTGCCGCCGACGATACCAGAGGCGCCACCGGGCGAACCAGCGCTGATCCCGCCGGGCGTCACGCTGCTGCGGTCTCCGCCGCGGATCACGTCGACGCCGGAAGTGCCCCGGGCTGGCTTCGCACCCGGCTGCCCCGTTCCGCCGCCGCCCGCCGACGGCGCGCCAGCAGTCGCTCCGGGTGCGGCCGCGCCGGCCCTCGACGGCGGAGACGCGATGGGCGAGGTGATCGGCGGCGTCGAGACGACGCCGCTGGTCGCGGGCGGGGCCGCGATAGAGTCGGTGCGCGTCGCGCTGCCTCCCGGTGCGCCGCCGAAGCCCCCGCCTACCGATCCTGTTCCGGCCGCTCCCGTGCCACCGACGTCGGCGGCAGGGACGCCGCCGACGCCGAGCGCTGCCAGCGTATCGGCCGTCGGTGTACCGCTGGCGCGCAGGCCCTGTGTCTGCTGGAAGTTCCTGAGCGCCGATTCCGTGCGCGGCCCCCAGACTCCGTCGACCGGCCCGACGTCATAGCCCCGGGCGCCGAGCGCCTGCTGGATTCGCTGCACCGTCGACCGGTCGCGCAGAGGGTTGATCGCCGCCGTGCCGCCGTTGCCGTCCCGATATTGCAGCGTTCCGGACGGCGCGCTCTGCCCCCATGCAGGGACGAGCGGCGCCGCAGAGGCCGCGAGAATCGCGACGAACATCAAATGCCTGTTCATGACCGTCCTGTGCGTTCCGCCTTCGCGAAGGCCTGACCCCCAGAGTCCAAGTCGGAACCGCGGAACGGCGTGCACGGTTCCCGGCCGCCGCAGCGATCGCCTCAGGTCGACGCGCCCTCGGCGAGGCGGGCCCAGGTGCGGCGCGGGTCGTCCGTGCCGACCGATCCGACGCGGCACGTCGTGTCGAAATGCAGTACCGCGGGAGCATCCTTCGAGAAGACCGGCCAGGCCGGGATCGCCGGGTTGTTCGGGTCGCCCGTCCGGGCGAAGGCGGCCCAGGTCGCGGACATGGCGGCGGCGAGCGCGGACGCTTCCGGCCCTTCGGTGGAGGGGCCGCAGCGGTCGACCGTGTCGAAGACCAGCGGCGTGTCGATCGAGTGGGACGCCTTCAGGCGGCCTTCGTGGGCGGGTGAGCCCCAATCGAGCGAGTAGAACCAGACGGGCCCGCCCTGCGCACTCTTGCGCTCGGCCAGCATCAGGGAACGGGCGCGGAAGTTGCTGTCGGTCAGGATCGCGATCAGCAGGTCGGCCGGCGTCATCTCCGGGTGCAGGGCCCGGTAGCGGCCGATGAGGGCGGAGGCCGCGTCGTCGCCCTGTCCCATCACGGCGGCGACCCGGCCCGGCAGCGCGCTCTCGGACAGCGTGCGGAACCAGACGGCGTCGTCGCCGGCCAGGAAAATCGCCGTCTCCTCGCGCGTGTCGCCGATCATGATCGGCACGCCGGCGCCGGTGGGTGCGGCGGCCGGCGCGAAGGGCTGCTGCGGCAGGTCGGTGCCGTCGACCACCGGGCCGAAGGGGTAGCGGTCGAGCAGCGGATACTGCGCCGGCGGCAGCGCCTTCTCGGCCGGCGCGATGGCGGCCTGAAGCTGCGCGATGGAGAGCGACTGCAGCCGGTCGAGTTCCCCCTTGCCGATGCCGAGATGCTTCAGGACGGCTTCGGCAACCATGTTGGCGCGCTCGCGCTCGGCGACGCGGATGGTCGCACCGCTCTGGATGATGCCGCGGTGGAACAGGCCCTTGGCCGCCGGCATGGCGAGCAGCGTGCTGATCTTGCCGCCCCCGCCGGACTGGCCGAAGACGGTCACCCGGCCGGGATCGCCGCCGAAGCGCGCGGCGTGCTCGCGCACCCAGTCCAGCGCCGCGATCAGGTCGAGCACGCCGGCATTGCCGGAATGGGCGAAGCGCTCGCCGCCGATGTCGCCCAGGTGCAGGTGGCCGAAGATGTTGAGCCGGTGGTTGACCGCCACCACGACGACATCCTGGCGCTTCGCCAGATTGGTGCCGTCGAAGCGCGGCACGTTGGCCGAGCCGTAGGAGAAGGCGCCGCCGTGCAGCCAGACCATCACCGGCCGCTTCGCCTCGTCCAGGCCGGGGGTCCAGACATGCAGCTTCAGACAGTCCTCGGACGGCGTCAGCGTGTCGACCGGCCCCCAGACCGTCGCCAGTTCCGGCCGCCGCGGTCCCGGTCCGTTCTGCGGCGAGCGGCCCGCCAGCACCAGCGCGTCGCGGACGCCGCTCCACGGCTCGGGCCGCTTCGGCGCCATGAAGCGGTTGGCGCCCGCGGTGTCCGCGCCGTAGGGCACGCCCTTGAAGGCATGGACGCCGTCGGCGGTGGCGCCGCGGATCCGGCCGGCGGCGGTCTCGACGACGGGATGGTCGGTGGCTGACGGCATGGCGAGGCTCCCGCGGTTGATCGGCCCAGCATGGCACCGTGCGGGCCGGCCGGCCAGATGCCCCCGCCGATGCGGGCCACAGTCAGGCGGGCCGCCGTCAGGCCTGCGCCGCCGCGACCTCGCACCCGCGTCTCTCCGGCAGTGCCGCGGCGATGGCGTCGAGGACGGCGTTCACGTCGACCGGCTTGGTCAGGTAGGCGGCGAAGCCCGCCTCGCGGCCGCGGCCGACGTCGTCGGGCAGTGCACCGGCGCTGAGCGCCAGGACCGGCGTCGCGGCGAGGTCGGGCCGACTGCGGATCCGCTCCAGCAGGGCGTAGCCGTCCATGTCCGGCAGGTCGATGTCCAGGACGACGATGTCCGGGCGACGCTGCTGCGCCGCGGCGAAGCCCGTGGCCCCGTCGATCGCCTCGTACAGCGTCACGTCCGGCAGGGTCGCCAGGATGTGCCGCATCAGCGCCAGGCTGTCCGGGTCGTCCTCGACGTAGAGCACCGTGAAGCCGCCGGGGCAGGCCGTGCCGGCGCGCTCGGCGGAGACGGCCTCGGCATCGTCGGCGCCCGCGTGCAGCGGCACCTCGACCCAGAAGCGGCTGCCCTCGCCCGGCGTGCTGGTGAAGCCGATGCTGCCGCCCATCAGGCCGACCAGCCGGCGGCTGAGGGCGAGGCCGATGCCCGTACCCTCGATCCCCTTGTGCTCCACGCCCAGGCGGTTGAACGGCTGGAACAGTTCGGCCTGGCGCTCCACCGGAATGCCGGGGCCGGTGTCGGCGACGGCGATGCGCACCACCTGCTCCGACGCCAGCGTGCACGAGAAGCGGACGGAGCCGCCCGGCCGGTTGTACTTGATCGCGTTCGAGCCGAGGTTGATGAGCACCTGGGCCAGCCGGACACGGTCGGCGAAGACGGGCGGCAGGCCGACGCCCATGTTGCCGGAGTCGACCGACACCGACATCTTCGCCGCCGCCGCCGACAGCGTCGCCGCCACCGACTTCATCAGCGGCACCAGGTCGACCCGCGTCGGCGTCACCTGCAGCCGGCCCGCCTCGATCGTACTGAGGTCGAGGACGTCGTTGATCAGCTCGAGCAGGTGATGGCCGGCGCCCAGGATGTGGCCGACGAACTCCGTCTGCTTCGGCGTCAGGGTCCCGAAATAGTGGCCGTCCAGCAGCTGGGCGAAGCCGAGGATGCCGTTCATCGGCGTGCGCAGCTCGTGGCTCATCAGGGCCAGGAACTCGGACTTGGCGCGGTTGGCGTCGTCGGCCGCCTCCTTCTCGACCAGCATGCGCCGCTCGCGCCGCTCGGCGGCGTCGCGCTCGCGGGCGCGCTCGTCGATCAGGTGCGCCGCCCTGGCGAGCGCCCGGCCGAGCTGGTCGACCTCGGCGATCTCGACCCGCGGCACCTCGACCGCGGCACCCGAGCCCAGGGCCAGCGCCGGTTCCGCCAGCGCGCAGAGCGAGCGCACGACCCGCCGCCCGACGGCGTTCGCCAGCAGCACGCCGAGCAGCAGCAGCAGCGCGGTAAGCCCGACGTTGACCAGCAGCGCCTGGCGCAGGTGGCCGGTCACGACGCTGGTCGGGACGGCGAAGGCGATCATCCAGCCGGTGCGCGGCGAGCGGCTGAAGCCGCCGAAGACCACCGTGCCGTCCTCGCGGGTCATCTCGTAGGTGCCCTCGGCGGCGTCGGCGACATGCTCCAGGAAGGCGTCCGTCGCGCGGCGGCCGACGAACCGCTCCGGCTCCTCGGTCCGGGCGCCGATGGTGCCCGAGCGGTCGAGGATGGAGACGATCCAGCCGCGCGGGATCTTCTGCTGGCGCAGCACCTCGCCCAGCCGGTCAGAGAACATTCCCATGCCGAGCATGTAGGCGACGCGGCCGTCGATCCGCACGGGAAGCACGGTGCCGATGACCCAGCGGCCGGTGGCCGGCCCGACGAACAGGTCGGAGACGACGGGGCCGTCCGCCTGCAGGGCACGCTCGACCATCGCCGCGTCGGCACCGCGCGGCAGCGGCGTGCCGAACGGCCGGATCGTGTTGAACAGCTGCTGGCCGGTCGTGTCGAACAGCACGATGTTGCTGCCGATCTGGCTGGGCAGCACGGCCTGCGCCTCGTCGTAGAAGGCCGCGAGGTCGCCGTCCGCCAGCCGGCGCGACACGGCGAGGACGTGGAGCGTCGACTGGATGCCCTTCAGGTCGGCGTCGACCGCCTGCATCATGGCGCGCGCCGTGTCGACCATCTGGTGCTCGATCGCCGTGCGCTCGCGCTGGTAGGACCGGTGGATCAGGAAGGCCGCGGCGAGCGCCGCCGGCACGATGCAGGCGACGACCAGCCAGCGCAGCCAGAACTGCAGCGTCCGCCGCCGCCGCCCGAACGGCAGGAGGTGCAGCAGCCGCGTCATGCCGATCGGCGCGCCCGTCGGCACGCGCGACCACCGTCGGCCGCGCCGGCGCCAGAAAACTTCATCGGCTGCACTGCTCCCCTGCGGTACTTCGCTGCCATAGTGACGCAGAGGGTTAAAGATTTACCGAACCGGCGGCCGGCGGCGCCAAGCGTGGCCGGTGGCGCGGAATGGGGTTTCATTCCCTTTCATGGGCCGGGCCGCCGCGTGTGAAACGTTCTGGAACATGGTTCGCGGGATGTCGCACGGCCGAGTGGGTGCCGGGCGGTGGGCTTTCATACCGTTTCGTGGGGGTGCGGGGGTCTCGTGTGAAACATTGTGGAACATGAATCGCGGGATGTTGCACGACGGCCGTCGCGGTGGGCGCGGAGAGGGGAATATAGCGATTCGTGGAGGTGTGGCGCGCGGGACGGGGCCGGGCGATTGCCAGGGTCGAGTGGGGTTCACGGGGTTCAACAGCGGGCCGCAGGAGCGGCATCGAAGTGTAGCGGATTTTATTCCGCTAGTCCACGCATCTTCCCTCAGGACGGAGAGGCGCCGACGGCTCGCAGATGCTCGACCGCGACGGTCACATGGTGTCGCGTGAAGATCCGCGCCTTACGGTCGGCCGATCCGGGCGGTCCGGGCCAGGCCGCTATGGCCCCGAGCATGGCGTCCACATCCAGCGGGGTATCGGCTTCGCCGTGCAGCCAATCGACCGTCGCCAGCAGTTCCAGCCCGTGCGGCGACTGGAACCCGTCGATGAGGTCGCTCGCATGGTCGAGCGCCGGTCGATAGGGTGCGGCCTCCGGCGAGGTCAGATAGACGCCAAGCCTGTCCCGCCGGTCGTGCCGGAAGCGGATCGGGTCAAAGGTCCGGGCGTCGGCCATCCGCCGCTCGCAGGTCAGGTAGCTGCCGTCCAGGCTGTCCAGCAGATGCCGGACCCGATCCGAATAGGGTCCGTAACGATCTGCCGCGAAATCGCCCGCAACCGGATCGGGAACGCCGAATCGCCGCGCGGCGCCGCTCAGGAACCAGGCGAGCTTCTGGGCTTCGAGAATCGAACAATCGAACCCGAGGATCTCATAGCGGCGGATCATCTCCGCCATCAGCGCACGGGGCGGCGTCAGATTCTCCATTGAGCCTCCATAGCTAACTCTGGCCTCCACTACAGTGCAATTCCGTTTAGGTAATCCGCACGCCTGAAGCAGATTCAGACTGCCTGTTCTGCCCGCCCTTGGTCCATTGGGACCGGAGGCTCAGTGACTGCCGATCGGTAGCGCTGGGGATGTTGCTCGCACTCCTCCCGGACCCGATTCAACCATGTATCGTACCAACACCAAGTTTTCCCGACAGCTATGGCGCCGTACCCTTTAGTTACATTCTTGGCGTCAAGTTTCTTCCAGAGCCGCGTATGGCTGTCCATCGTAAAACGGTCCCAGCCCTCGCTTTTGATTTTTGCCACGATCTCCCCCGGCAGGTACTTCTTCTTCTCCACCTCCTTGAGTGCAATGTTAAACTTCTCAGCGACATCCGACCCAGGCGGCACGATTTCCACAGCCAGATCGGCGCTCGGAGCACGGTTTGCCGTCCTGCCGATCATGAAGACGCGGAAAGCGTAGCGCGGATCTGCCTGTTGCTCCGGAGTCAGCCGCCCTTCGAAACCATTCATCATGAGTTCGACATGCCGCGGCATGCCCTCCGCTTTTTTCAGAAGTGCCCGCTGATCGGGGCTGAAAGTCACGAATTGTAAGGCGATCGGAAGACGGCGCTCCAGGGCATACTGCATGCCAAATAGCTTCTTGATCGCGTCGTTGAAGTTGATGCAGCACGCTTGTAGCTTTGCACTTACCGCGTCGTCTATCCGATTGGTCGAGCGATGCTCGATCTCATGCCGCAGTTCCAAAAGGAAAGCCAGATTGTCCTTGGCGCCCTGTTCGACCGGGCAGCGTGAGTGCTTCAGACTCTGGCCCAATTCCCAGAATTTATCCGCGCCGCTGGGCGTTTTGACGACGACCCTCTGCCCGTCCCTATTCGTTGTGTGACGATAGTCGATGCCTTCGCGCTTGAACCAAGCATGTAGCAGGTAGGTCCAAGCGATGACCGCGGTAACTATGAACAGCTCGGCTCTGAACGTCAGCCCCGCGCTATTGAAGGTGTGCACCGCAGCAATCATCGCCTCGCGGGCCTTGATCAGCAGCTCGTCGCCCTGCAAGGCCAACCCGGTTTCTGGATCGATATTCGGCCACGTCGATAAGAACCCTTCCAGATCATCAACTGTGGCGGGTTTGACGCTGGCGTGTTTCGCCTCGGTGCGGATTTCGCCGATAGCACGATGATTGATCGAGCGAGTGGGGCGCGTGAAATATGCGAGGATGTCCTGATCGTTGGGCCATCGCCCATCGGCAACCATCGCCTTTACGAGCGCAATTTCCCATCGTTCGAGCTTGTTGCCGCGCCTGCGTACCGGCATGCCCCTCCCCCGTGTTTATGTCGATGCGTCGAAGACCTCCGCCGATAAAGCCGCAGCCATCGCCTCGGCCTTGGCCGCGGCGGCGTCGAGGGCACGGGCGGTGGCTTCAAGGCGCATGGCCTGTTCTGCGAAGGCGTTTTGGAGGCGGAGGGGTGGCAATCGAAGGCGGATGGAGCGGACTATGCCCATATTCCAGCCTTCCATGATTTGCCCGTTCGCCCTGCCGCGAGCCTGTTCGCGGACACTGGGATCGAATAGAAGCGCCCCCCATACGAACCGGGGATGTGTCCGGGAGCGGTCGAGCGTGAAAGCACACAAATGCTTTGTGTTCATGCATTCCGGCAGGTCGTCCGGAGCCACACAAACACGACCAGTCGTGCCCATGATCGTGATGATTACGTCGCCCGGAAAAACCCGATAGCGCTTAAAGCGTTCGTACTTCTCACGCGCAAGGTGGCGAGCCTTCGCCCACTTGAATTCGTTATCCACTACGTTGTCGATTCCGAGAACGGGTACCCCTTCGTCTCCGAATTCTGAATGCTTTAGCTGGCTTCCAAAGGGGCCTGTACGAATGGCGTTCTGATGACCCGCAAGGAGGTCCTCGATTGTGGTCTCAGGCCAATCGGCGACGGGGTCGCCGAACATGTCGGTGAAGAGGGCGGGGACGATGGCGCGGGCGTGGGTGCGGGCGGCGTCGGCGCGGCGCCTGATCTCCGCCGCCCGGTCCAACAGCGTCACGATCCGTTGCTGCTCTTCGAGGGGCGGGAGGGGAACACCGACTGCTTTCAGTTGTGCGGACCCAAATGCTGCCTGTCCAATCCAACGGGTTGCCCGTTGCTCAAAGAATCGATTGCGGTAGAGGTGCCTCAGAAAGGCATGGACATATCGCGGGTTAGCCGTTGTCGGGTCGATCCTGACGCGCGTCATATGGTTAGAGAACGACGCTTCCACGGCGGTAGGAAATACCGCCGACTTTCCCACCAGTTCCACCGAGTTTGTATTGTTGAACAGAATGTCGCCCGGGCGAAATCCAAGCCGCCCGAACGGTACTGCGTTGTGCGGAATTCTTGGCGCATCGGTGAGCGAGATGGTTCCATCTGCGGTTACACTGAAGGGGCGAAGGTGGAGCACTCCATCATCGACTGCCTTCGATTTACCGCAGGCAAATCCACTGACTATCTCCTTGGCGATGGCGCCGAGCGGCAGAACTTGATCGTTCACCGTCTCGGCCTCCCAATTTCCACCCGAAGCGTCTCTGTGTCGCCGGCGATGGCTTCTGAAGCCGGTGCGCTCGCCTCTGGATTGCTTCGCCTTCGGCTCGCAATGACGGAGGGTCGGGGGGCGCCGGGTTCCGCCATCTCCGCCTGCAGCGCCTCGATGTCGCCGAGGATCGCCGCCACCTCCTCCTGCAACTCCGCCAGCAGCGCACGCGGGTCGCGGTGTTCCACCGTCTCGCGGCTCTCGGGGCGGTAGCGCGAGGCGGAGAGGTTCCAGTCCTCGCGTTCGATGGCGTCCGCATCGGCGAACCACCAGTTCTCGGTCCAGGTCGCGTCCGGGTGACGCTCGCGCCAGTCGTCCCACAGGTCGTCGCGGCTGTTGAAGGCGCCGATCAGGCCGGGCAGGTCGTCGGCGGCGATCGGCTGGTCGTGGTTGGCGTCCAGCTTGAAGCCGTCGTTGGCGGCGTACAGGAACATCACCTTCTCGGTCGTCCCGCCCTTTGCGAAGATCAGCACCGAGGTCTTCACGCCGGAATAGGGCTGGAACACGCCGCCGGGCAGCGACAGCACCGCCTCCACCCGGTTGTTGCGGACCAGCATGCGGCGCAGTTCGCGGTGGGCGCCGGTCGAGCCGAACAGCACGCCCTCCGGCACGATCACGCCGCAGCGGCCGTCGGGTTTGAGACTGTCGATCATGTATTTGACGAACAGAAGCTCGGTCGACGTGCTGGTGCCGACCTTCACCTCCTCCACAATGCGGTCGCGGTCGAGCCGGCCGGAGAAAGGCGGATTGGCGAGGATGACGTCGTAGCCGTCGAGCGGCAGGCCGCGCTCGGCCTTCTCCTGGCGGTCGAAGGTCGAGGTCAGGACGTTGCGCTTCAGGATGCGTACGTCGGGCAGGCCGCGCAGCGCCAGGTTCATCGAGGCGAGGCTGACCATCTTCGGGTCGACGTCGTTGCCGTAGAAGGTCTCGGTGCGGAGCCGGTGCCACTGCTGCTGGCTGAGCTGGTCGCCATAGCCGCGCTCGAATTCCTTGCCCTCCAACTCGGCCCTGTCGCGGCCGGTGCGCGAGGAGTTGTCGAGGCGGATACGCTCGTAGGCCGCGACTAGGAAGCCGGCCGTGCCGGCGGCCGGGTCGTAGACCTTCTCGCCGATCCGCGGGTCGACCATGTCGACGATGGCCCGGATGATGTGGCGCGGCGTGCGGAACTGGCCGAGTTCGCCCGCCTGCTTGATCTGGCGCAGCACATGCTCGAACAGGTCGCCCTTGGTGTCGGGGTCGGCCTGCTCCAGGCGAAGCTCGTTCACCAGCGAGACGATCTGCGTCAGCACCGTCGGCTCGTCCACCACGAGCCGCGCCTGTGCCATGAAGCTCATGCCGAAGCGGTCGCCGATCTCGGCGAAGAAGGGAAACACCTCGTCGCGCACGAAGGTCACGAGTTCGGCGCCGGACATGGCGGCGGCCCAGGACGACCAGCGCATGCGGTCGCGCGGGATCTCCTTCACGCCTTCCGCCGGCGCGTTGCGCGGGTTCTTCAGCGTCCAGTCGCCGGCGAACAGCGAGTCGTAGGGCCGACGGGTCGCCTTCGCCTGCCGCAGGTTCGCCGCGTCGATTCCCTCGATCATGTAGAAGAAGAACAGGAAGCTGAGTTGTTCGGCGTTGGACAGCGGGTCGGGATAGCCGCCGCCATAGAGATAGTCGCGGATCTGGTCGACCTTGCGGCGCATCTCGGGCGTCAGGGGCATGGGCGGGGGCTCTAGTTACGGACTCTAGTTGTGAGGCTCGTCGGGCCGGGTGCGGTCGGCGCGTGAGGTGTCCTCGGGGTCGGCGCCGGAGCCGACGCCGAAGACGGCATCGTTCATCGACGCGAGTTCCCGTTCAAGCGCCGCCTCGCCGCCGAACACCGCACAGGCCCGCTCGAAGCCGCCGTTCATCGAGAGCGGCGGCTGATCGAAGCGCCAACTGTCGAAACCGTCGAGGTCGGCGGCGTTTGCCTTGATCTGCTCCTTGACCAGATGCAGCAGCCGCATTTGGTCGGAGTCGAAGCTGCGCCCGGCGAGCCAGGTCTCGAAGGCGGCACCCAGCGCCTCGGCACGCGCCTCCTCCACGTCCATGTAGGCGCGGCCGGTCTCGTCGACCGTCACCCATTCGCGCGTCGCGGGGTCGATCTCGTCGTGCAGGTCGAGGGTCAGGAGGCGGCGCTTGCCCGGCCCGGGCGCCGTCGGCTCCCGCACCACGATCGGACCGCCGCCGTCGGGCACGGTCTCGTCGTCGTCGTGGCGCAGGGTGACGCCGGTGAAGTCGAACATGGTGAAGCGCGTCTTGCCGGGCGACAGCCGCGTGCCGCGCCCGCGCATCTGGCGGTAGAGGATCGAAGAATGGGTGAAGCGCGCCATCACGAGGTTGCGCACCTCCGGGCAGTCGAAGCCCGTGTCGAGCATGTTCACGCTGACCAGGATCTGCGGGAAATCCTCGTTCTTGAAGCGCTTGATCTTGTCGGCGCCGTCGACGCTGTCGTCCTGCCCCTGCCCCGACACGACGAAGTCGGCAAAGCGCGTCGTCGCATGCGGCTTCCTGTCGGCGAAGGCCTCGTCGAACATGCGGGCCAGCGTCTCCGCATGACGCTTGGAGACGGCGAAGACGATGGTCTTGCCCCAGTCGGGGGCGCGCCGCACGCCGTTCGGGCCGACATAGCCGTTCTGCATGACGTCGCGGAACTCGCGCACCATGGCGCGGTTGCGCTCCGGAATCGTGAAGCGGCGCTCCAGCGCGGCGGGATCGACGATCAGCGGGTCACAGAGGTCGAACATCGCCGCGAGTTCGGCGCGCGTCTCGGCGTCGAGCGCGTCCCAGTCGATCTCGTCACGGCGCACCGGAAAGCCGTCGCGCGCCGCGGTGCGGACCGTCTGGGCGCGGTAGATCTCGTAGGGTACCAGATGCCCGTCGGCGACCGCCTCGGCCATGGTGTAGCTGTAGGTGGGCCGGTCGACCTCGAAGAAGCGGAGCGTGTCGCGGATGGCGGCGCGGTCGTCCTCCTCCAGTTCGGGGGCGTCGCGCATGACGCAGGGCGTCGCGGTCAGGCCGATCTTGATGCCGTCGAAATGGTCGAGCGCCCGGCGCCACTTGCCGTAGATGCTGCGGTGGCACTCGTCGACGATCACGAGGTCGAAATAGCCGGCGGAGTAATTCTCGTACTCGTTCACCAGCGTCTGGAGTGTGACGATGGTGATCCGCTTCTCGTCCTGGAACCGCCGGCCGACGCGCGGCACGCGGTAGCAGGGCAGATCCGGCAGATGTTCGGTGAACGCGTCCTCCGCCTGGATGGCGAGGGTGTTGCGGTCGACGACGAAGAGGGCGCGGGTCGCCCGGTTCGCCGCGAACAGGCGCTTGAGCAGGGCGGCGGCCGTCCGCGTCTTGCCGGTGCCGGTCGCCATCTCGACCAGCATCTTGCGCTGCCCGGCGACGATGGCGCGGCACAGCGTGTCGATGCAGGCGATTTGATGCTGGCGCCCGCCACCGCCGGCGATGCGCAGGTCGATGGGGATGTCGAAGGGGTCGCGCCGGAGTTCGCTCGCGGCGCGGCGGCGGACCAGATCGTCCTGGCCGAAGACGGTCTGGACCCGGCGGAAATGCGCGTCGTGCGCCCGGTCGCAGAACCAGACCTCCTCGCCGTTGGAGAGGAAGACGAACGGCACGCCGAGCGCCGCCGCATAGCGCAGGCCCTGTGCCTCTCCGTCACTCGGCGACACGCTGGTGCGCTTCGCTTCGAGCACAGCGACGGAACGGCCCTGCCGGTCGCAGAGCACGTAGTCCGCCCGGCCGTCCGGGCCGAGCGGATACTCGTAACGCACGCTGAGCCCGTCGGTCAGGCGCCAGCCGGCATCCTCGAGCAGCCGGTCGATCCTGACCCGCGCGAAGGCCTCGTTGGCCGCCACCGATCCCCCTTCTCGCCCCCGCGCCGGTTGTATCCAGCCCTCACCTTTTAATAACGGCGCGGCGGAAGGCGGCGCAAGTCTGCGGAGGCCGGGCGGAAGGACTAGCGGATGTCCGCCTTGAAGTGCGGCTCCCGGCCGCGGGCACGGGCTTCGTGTTCCAGGGTGTCGAGCAGGGCGGCGCCGGCCCTGGGTCCCGGCGCGAGCGCTGTGCGCTCGTCCGGGAAGGTGGGGTGGTGGGCTGGTGCGTTGGGGCGGATGCGCCCCGCTTCCGGCTCAGTGGTGGCCTTTAGTCTCGACGCCCTGGGGGACGATCAGGGCGTCGACAGCGACGGCGCCCTTGCCGGCGGGGCGGACGAGGAAGGGGTTCACGTCGATGCTCTCCAGCGTGTCCGCGTTGGCGGCGGCGTAGACGGAGAGGCGCGACAGGGCGTCGGCCAGGGCCTCGACGTCGGCCTTGGGACGGCCGCGGGCGCCGTCGAGCAGGGGGAAGCCCTTCACCGAGCGGATCATCTCGCGCGCCACGTCGACGCCGAAGGGCGCGATGCGGAAGGTCACGTCCTTCATGATCTCGACGAAGATGCCGCCCAGGCCGAACATGACCACCGGGCCGAAGACCGGGTCGCGCGAGACCCCCATGATGGTCTCGACGCCGTCCTTGATCATCGGGGCGACGAGGAGGCCCTCGATGCGCGCGTCGGGTGCCGCCTGCTTCGCGCGGGCCATGATGGTGTCGAAGGCCTCGGACGCGCCCGCCGCGTCGGCGACGTTCAGGACGACGCCGCCGATCTCCGACTTGTGCAGGATGTCGGGCGACAGGACCTTCATCGCGACGGGGAAGCCCAACCGCTCGGCCGCCGTCGCGGCGTCGGCGGCGGACTGGACGGTCACCTCCTCGACCACCGGCACGCCGGCGGCGGCGAGTGCCGCCTTGGCCTCGGCCTCGTCCAGCGCCTTGCCCGAGGCGAGCGGCTTGGCGGCAGACGGCAGGGCCGGCAGCGACTGGCGGCCGTCCTTCGCGGCGAAGGCCTTGCCGTAGCGCGTGAGGGCGGCCATCGCGTTGATGCCGCGCGTCGGGTCCTCGTAGATCAGGTAGCCCATCGCCTCCAGCTGATGGCGGCGCTCCGGGCGGACCATGATCGACATGACCATGACGCGGTCGGTGTATTTCTTCGCGATGTTCTCGAAGCTGGGCATCAGCTTGTCCATCATCGCGTCGTTCAGGCCGACGCCGGCCATGAAGCAGATCGCCGCCGGATAGCCGCCCTCGTCGAGCAGCGCCTCGAACATGGGCTGCATCAGGCCGGGCTCGTTGACGAGCTGTGCCGTCACGTCGAGCGGGTTGCGCGTGCCGGCGAAAGGCACCTTTACCTTCAACGCCTTCTGCGTCGCCTCGGGCAGCGGCGGCAGTTCCAGGCCGGCATCGGCCGCGGCGTCCGCCATGATGACGCCGACGCCGCCGGACACGGTGATGATGCCGAGCTCGGCCTTCTGCGGGAAGCGGCCGAAGGAGGCGGCATAGGCCACGTCGAACAGCTCGTCGATCGAATGGGCGCGGTGCACGTCGTATTCGCGCAGCACGGCGTCGAACACGGCGTCGGAGCCGGTGAGCGAGGCGGTGTGCGACGCGGCGGCGGCGGAGCCGACGTCCGACCGGCCGACCTTCATCAGGACGACGGGCTTCTTGTGGGCGCGCGCGATCTCCAGGCTCTCGACCAGCTTGGCCGGGTCCTGGATGCCCTCCATGTAGCCGAGCACGACCTTGGTGTTCGGGTCCTGCGCCATGTAGGCGAGGCAGTCGGAGAACTCGACGTCGGACTGGTTGCCGGTGGTCGCCCACAGGTTCAGGCCGTAGCCGCGCTCGCGCGCCAGCAGGAAGCAGTGCGCACCGAAGGCACCGCTCTGGCTGGCGATGCTGATCCCGCCCATGTCGGGACCCTTGTCGATGATGCCCGACGAGAAGGTGGCGATCATGCCGTTATAGGCGTTCATCGTGCCCATGCAGTTGGGCCCGAGCACGCGCAGGCCGGCCTTGGCCGCCATCGCGGTGATCTCGCGCTGCTCGACCGCACCCTTCTCGTCGATCTCGGCGAAGCCGGAGGAGAGGACGATGGCCGCCTTCACGCCCTTGGCGATGCAGTCGGAAATGGCCCCCTTCACCAGCTTCTGCGGCACCACGACGATGGCCATGTCGACGGGCGCGTCGACGTCGGCCAGGGACTTGTAGGCCTTGATGCCCTGGATCTCGGGATAGTTCGGGTTGATCGGGTAGATGCCGCCCTTGTAGCCGGCGATCTTCATGTTGTGGATGGGACGGCCGCCGATCTTGGTCCGGTCGGAGGAAGCGCCGATGATGGCGACGGCTTCGGGACTGAAGAACGGCTTCAGCTGGTCGACCGCGATACGGGGCATCCATCCTCCTCGGCCTGCCTCCGGAACGTGCGGGGCGCGGCATGTTCGTGCACATCGGCGCGGCACCGTGCAGCGCCGCGCCAACCTAGCCGAGGGCCGCCGCCTGTCAACGGCGACAGGGGGGCGACGGCGCGATTTGTCCGGATGAATTTCGGCGGGAGACGCTGGGCGTCAGGGGCGGCGGCGCCAGACGTGGAGGAGCTGCTCGAGGAACAGGCGCGGCACCCAGGCGATGTCGCGGCCGTAGCGCGGGCCGAGGCGTGCCGGCTCGCTGAGCAGGCGCCAGACCCATTCCAGGCCGGTACGCTGCAGGATGCGCGGCGCGCGCGACACCTTGCCGGCGATGTAGTCGAGGCCGGCACCGATGCACAGGACGGCGTGCGTCTCCAGGCGGTCCATGTTGCGCGCCGCCCAGATCTCCTGCTTCGGCATGCCGAGGGCGAGGAACAGGATGTCGGGCCTCGCCGCGCGGATCAGCTCGACGATGCGGTCGTCCTCGGCAGCGTCGAAGTCGGCGCCGTGCGGCGGCTCGTACAGGCCGGCGACCTTCAGGCCGGGTGCCATGTCGGACAGGCGGCGGGCGGCCTCCTCCAGCACCGGCATGCGGCTGCCGAGGAAGAAGACCGACAGGCCCTCCTGCGCCGCGGCGCGACACAGGGGCTGGATCAGGTCGGCGCCGGTGACGCGCTCGGGCAGCGGCGGTCCGCCCAGGCGGCTCGCCCAGACCAGCGGCATGCCGTCGGCGAGCACCAGGCCGGCGCGCTCGTAGGCGGCGGCGAGCTTCGGGTTGGAGCGCAGCGCCACGACGTGGTCGAGATTCGGCGTGACGACCAGCTGGCGCCAGCCGAGCCGGCACCAGGAGAGGATGCGCTCGACCGCGGAAGCGGAGGTGGTCACGTCGATGTCGACGCCGAAGACCGTCGTGCGCGGATAGTGCCTGTCCGGCGCGGGCGTCACCGATAGCATGGGATGGGCCGATACACGCTGCTGCGACACCTAGGCGCTCCGTCTTCCCGGTCGTTCCGCGACACGCAGCGCCCGGCACCCGGCCGGCCTCGGCCGGCGCGCCGGCACCCTAGCTGCGCCCTTCGCTCTACGCCACTGTGAAAGCACAACAGTTTCGAACTCGTGAACTGCGGATTAGCCGCTCCGGCGCGCGCCGGGGGACGGCCCGCTTACTACCGGCGACGCGGGCTGTCGGCAGTGTGTTCGCAGCGGTGTGACAGACGTTACGCAAACATCGGATAATTTTCGCGCGCATCGGCACGGACCGGCCGCGCGCGCCGCACGAACCGCGGGGGTGTAGCGCCCCGGCGACACTCGGGTGCCGCCCGGCCGGGACCTCTGGCGCCCGGCCCTCTGGCGATCGGCGCGATTCGCGCCGACACTGGTGCGCCACCAGCGCAGGAGCATCCCTCATGAAGCTCTCGGCCTTTTTTCCGACCCGCGACATCGGCAATGACCCGGCGAAGATTCGCGACTGGGCACAGGCGGCCGAAGCACTTGGTTACGTGCGAATCGAGGTGCCGGACCATGTGCTCGGCGCCGGCACCGCCTCGCGGCCCGACTGGAAGCCGACCTACGCCTATACCGACCCGTTCCACGAGACGTTCGTGACGCTGGGCTTCCTCGCCGCCTGCACCCGCTCGATCGGGCTGGCCAGCGGCGTGCTGATCGTCCCGCAGCGCCAGACGGCTCTGGTGGCGAAGCAGGCGGCCGAGGTCGACGTGCTGTCCGGCGGCCGGCTGCGCCTGTCGATCGGCGTCGGCTGGAACCCGGTCGAGTACGAGGCGCTCGGCACCGACTGGCACACGCGCGGGCGCCGCCAGGCCGAGCAGGTGGGCCTTCTGCGCCGGCTGTGGACCGAGGAACTGGTCACGTTCGAAGGCCGGTGGGACAGGATCGAGGAGGCCGGCCTGAACCCCCTGCCCGTCCAGCGGCCGATCCCGATCTGGTTCGGCGGGTCGTCGGACGCCGTGGTGAAGCGCGCCGCACAGCTCGGCGACGGCTGGATCCCGATCATGCCGCCGGACGAGGCCGGGGCGAAGCTCGACGCGCTGCGCGGCCACCTGCAGGAGGCCGGCCGCGACCCGGCCGGCTTCGGCCTCGCCGCTTGGCTGCGCATGCACGACTTCGACCCGCAGCGCTGGGCGGCGGCCGCCGACGGCTGGCGCGCGCACGGCGCGGAGACGGTGACGCTCTACCCGATGTGGCGCATCCCGAGCTTCGACGACCAGATCGCGCTGCTGGAGCGGTTCAAGGAGGTAGCGGGGGGATAGGCGGCGCCGGCGGCCAATGACGGGGCAGAGAGTTTCGAGGCGGCCGGCTCAGGTGAGCGCTTCGCAGGCCTTCTTGATGCGGCGGCCGGCTTCCTGGAGGGTTTCGATGGCGACCGGGAAGGAGACGCGGATGTAGGGCGACATCCCATAGGCCGAGCCCTGGACGACAGCGACCTCGGCCTGCTCCAGCAGGTAGATGGTGAAGTCCTGGTCGTTCTCGATGACCTTGCCTTGGGGCGTGCGCTTGCCGAGGGTGCCGGCGACCGAGCAGTAGACGTAGAGGCCGCCCTCGGGCTTCGACGGCATCAGGCCGGGGCACTGGGCGAGCAGGTCGCAGATGACGTCGCGGCGTTCCTGCATCTTCGCGCGGCGCTCGGCGATGAAGTCCTGCGGGCCGCTGAGCGCTTCGAGCGCCGCGGCCTGGGAGATCGAGGACGGGCCGGAGGTCGACTGCGACTGCATCTTGCCCATCTCGCGGATCAGCTCGCGCGGGCCGCCGGCGAAGCCCAGGCGGAAGCCGGTCATCGAATAGGCCTTGGACGAGCTGTTCACGGTGAGCGTGCGGTCGTAGAGGCGTGGCTCGACCTGGGCGAGCGTGGCGAATTCGCGGTCGTCGAACAGGATGTGCTCATAGACGTCGTCGCTGATCACCCAGACGTGCGGGTGGCGCAGCAGCACCTCGGAGATCGCCTTCAGCTCCTCGCGGCTGTAGGTGGCGCCGGTCGGGTTGTTGGGCGAGGAGAACATCACCCACTTGGTCTGCGGCGTGATCGCCGCCTCGAGCTCCTCCGGCCGCATCTTGAAGCCGGCGTTCTGCGAGCAGTGGATGAAGACCGGCGTGCCGCCGGCGAACTTCACCATGTCGGGATATGAGGCCCAGGAGGGCAGCGGCACGATCACCTCGTCGCCCGCCTCGACGGTCGCCATCAGCGCGTCGAACAGCACCTGCTTGGCGCCGGCGCCGCAGAGGATCTGGTCGGGGGCATAGTCCAGGCCGTTGTCGCGCTTGAACTTGGCGCTCACCGCCTCACGCAGCGCCAGGGTACCCTCGACCGCCGTGTATTTCGTCTCGTTGCGCTCCAGTGCCGCCATGACGGCGCGCTTGACGTGGTCCGGCGTCGGGAAGTCGGGCTCGCCCGCCGTCAGGGTGACGATGTCCCGCCCCTGCGCCCGCAGGTCGCGCGCCCGGGCGCTGGCGATCTGGCTGGGGCTGCGGTCGAAACGGCGGGTGCGGGCGGCGTAGCGCATCATCGGGCGGGCTCCGGGTATGGGACCGCGCGATCCTACAGCGCCGCGGCGGGGGCACAAGGTGGGGATGCCGCCGGCTTTGCCCTCGGCGGCGCATGCCCGTATCCTGCGCGCTGACTTCGGAACAGGGAGCTGAGCCCATGGCCGGCAAGATCGACGCGCGCCTGAAGGAACTCGGACTGGAACTGCCGGCGCCGAATGCGCCGGTGGCGAACTACGTGCCCTATGTCGTCACGGGCAACCTCGTCTTCATCTCGGGGCAGGTGTCGATGGCGGGTAGCGAGAAGGTGATGGGCACGGTCGGCAAGGACCTGACGGTCGAGCAGGGACAGGCGGCGGCGAAGCTGTGTGCGCTGACCATCCTGGCGCAGGCGAAGGCGGCGTGCGGCGGCGACCTGGACCGGGTGAAGCGCTGCGTGAAGCTGGGCGGTTTCGTCGCCAGCGGGCCGGACTTCAAGGATCATCCGAAGGTCATCAACGGCGCATCGGACGTGATGGTCGACGTGCTGGGCGATGCCGGCCGGCATGCGCGCTTCGCCGTCGGCGTGCCCGCCCTGCCCCTGGGCTTCGCGGTCGAGATCGACGCGGTGTTCGAGATCGCCTGAACCGCGGCGGCACCTCGAACGTAGAGGGGCACGTAGAGGCGCGGCAGGCAGGGGCGGTTAGAGCGGGCGGCGCGGCCCTTGCAGGGCCGGATTTCCGGGCCAGATGGGCGTTCGTGATGCCGGACAGCGACGACCAGATCACGATCAGGACGATCCAGCGCATGGCGGACGTGTCCGCCGCGGACTGGGACGCGTGCGCCGGCGCCGACAATCCGTTCGTCGGCCACGCCTTCCTCTCGGCGCTGGAGGAGAGCGGGTCGGCCGACGCCGAGGCCGGCTGGCTGCCGCAGCACCTGATCGTGAAGGACGCTGGCGGCGCGATCGTCGGCTGCGCGCCGCTCTACGTGAAGAGCCACTCCTACGGCGAGTATGTGTTCGACCACGGCTGGGCGGACGCGTGGGAGCGGGCGGGCGGCGACTACTATCCGAAGCTACTGTGCGGCGTACCGTTCTCCCCGGTGCCGGGTCCGCGCCTGCTGGTGCGGCCGGGACCGGACGCGGCACGCATCGAGCGGGCGCTGGGTGCGGCCATGGTGGAGGTCGGGCGGCAGATCGGCGCCTCCTCCGTGCACATCAACTTCCTGCCGGAAGACCAGTGGCGGCGGCTGGGCGAGATGGGCCTGCTGCAGCGGACGGGGCAGCAGTTCCACTGGGAAAACCGCGGCTATGAGAGCTTCGACGGCTTCCTGGAGAGCCTGAATTCGCGCAAGCGCAAGGCGATCCGCAAGGAGCGCCGCGAAGTCGTCGATGCCGGCGTGACCCTGCGTGCGCTGAGCGGCGGCGAGATCGAGAAGCGGCACTGGGACGCCTTCTGGCGCTTCTACCGCAACACCAGCGACCGCAAGTGGGGGCAGGCCTACCTGACCCGCGACTTCTTCAGCCGCATCGCCGAGACGATGGCCGACAAGGTCGTTCTGGTCGTGGCCGAGGCGGGCAACCAGATCGTCGCGGGTGCCCTGAACCTGCGCGGCACGGATACGCTCTACGGCCGGAACTGGGGGTGCAGCGCGCATTATCCGTTCCTGCATTTCGAGGCCTGCTACTACCAGGCGATCGACTATGCAATTCGGCACGGGCTGAAGCGGGTCGAGGCGGGGGCGCAGGGGCAGCACAAGATCCAGCGCGGCTATCTGCCCGTGCCGACCTACAGCGCGCACTGGATCGAGGATGCGCGGTTCCGCCGGGCGGTGGCGGACTTCCTGGAGCGCGAGCGGGCGGCCGTCGCCGCGGGGATCGAGGAACTGACGGAGTTCTCGCCCTTCCGCCGGGAAGACGGCTCAGCCGGCTGAGGCAAGGTGCTCCGCTTCGGCGAGGCCGGCGGGGTCGTTCACGTTGAGGAACGGGTCGACGGGGTCGCAGGCGAAATCGGCTGCGGCGACGCGGTGGCGGGCGGCCCAGGCGCCGACCCGGCGGGTCCCCTCTTCCCGGATGGCATGCTCCAGGGCGTCGGCGAGAGCGACGGGCCAGAGGGCCGCGGTGTGGTGGGTGCTGCCGGCGCTGGTCGCCACGGCGATCTCGGCACCGGCAGCCGCGCGGGCGGCCACGAGGCGCTCGAAAAGGTCCGCGGGCAGGAAGGGCGTGTCGCCGGAGACGGTGACGATGTGGCAGGCATCCGGCAGGTTGGCCGCGGCCCAGCGCATGCCGGCGAGGATGCCGGCGAGCGGGCCGGGCTGCTCCGCGATGCCGTCCGGGACGACCGGCAGGCTATAGGCGGCAAAGCGGCCTGGATCGCCGTTGGCGTTGAGAACGACCGGGCGGTGGGGCCTGGCGAGCCGGTCGAGGATGCGGCGAAGGATGGGAATGCCGCCGACGGCGAGCAGGCATTTGTCGCCGCCCCCCATGCGGGCGGCACGGCCGCCGGCGAGGATGACGAGGGGGGTGGTCATGGGCGGGCTGTGGGGGCGGTGGGACCGCCCCTCGCCCTTCGAGACGCGCCCTTCGGGCGCTCCTCAGGGAGAGGGGCTACTGTAAGGGCGCCGCCGATCGGAATAGGTCCCTCGGCCTGAGGAGCCGGCGATGCCGGCGTCTCGAAGGCCCGGCGCGGGTCCATCACCGCAACCCGCAGCAGTCCGCGACGAAACCGGCGATGCCGGCCGCGTCGTCCAGGTCGAGCACCGGGACGGTGACGTCCGGCAGGGGCGCGTCGCTGGCGACGGCGACGATGTGGCGGTCTTGCAGGCAGATCAGCGGCTTGCCGAGCGACGGGCGGTGGACCTCGAGCTTCGGGTGGGGGTCGAACTTGAAGCCTTCGACGATGACGAGGTCGACCGGCGCCATGCGGGCGAGCAGGTCGGGCAGGGTCGGCTCCTCCGCGCCGCGATGCTCACGCATCAGCGCCCAGCGGTAGCCCGAGGCGACCATCACCTCGGTCGCACCGGCCTCGCGGTGGCGGAAGCTGTCCTTGCCGGGGCGGTCGATGTCGAAATCGTGGTGGGCGTGCTTCACCGTCGACACGGACAGGCCGCGGGCGGCGAGCGCCGGCAGCAGGCGCACCAGCAGGGTCGTCTTGCCGCTGCCGCTCCAGCCGGCGAGGCCGAAGATCTTCATGCCGGCTCGCCCGGTGCGTCGATCTCGGAGGGCTTGCGGATCTCGAAGGTGAGTTCGGCGCCGTCGCGGCGCTCGGAGACCAGTTCCAGCCCGGCCTGATGGCAGAAGACCGGGAAGTCAATGACCGAGGCGGGGTCGTCGGCCAGGACCAGCACGACCTCCCCCGGCGGCACCTCGCGCATCGCCTTGCGCGTGCGCAGCACCGGCAGCGGGCATTTCAGGCCACGCATGTCGAGGACGCGAGGTCCCGAAACGCTCCCGCCCATCGCCTACTCCACCACGATGCGCGGGCGCCGCCGCGCCTGCTCGCCGAGCGACTGGGCGATCTTCGCGTCGACCTTGCGGGCGATCGCCATGTAGGCCTTGGCGTGCTCGCTCGCCGGGTCGCTGGCGACGATCGGGCGCCCGCCGTCGGAGGTCTCGCGGATGGCGATGTGCAGCGGCACCTCGCCCAGGAAGTCGCAGCCGAGCTTCGCCGCCTCGTCGCGGGCGCCGCCGTGGCCGAAGACGTCGGAGCGGCCGCCGCAGTGCGGACAGAGGAAGTAGCTCATGTTCTCGACGATGCCGAGGACCGGCACCTCGACCTTGCGGAACATGTTGAGGCCCTTGCGCGCGTCGAGCAGCGCGATGTCCTGGGGCGTCGAGACGATGACGGCGCCGGCGAGCGGCACGCGCTGCGCCATGGTGAGCTGGGCGTCGCCGGTGCCGGGCGGCATGTCGACGATCAGCACGTCGAGTTCGCCCCATTCGACGTCGCGCAGCATCTGTTCCAGCGCACCCATCACCATCGGGCCGCGCCAGATCATCGGCGTCTCCTCGGCGACAAGGAAGCCGATCGACATGGCGCTGATGCCCCAGGCCTGCATCGGCTTCAGCCGGTTGCCGTCCGCCGCCATCTCGGGACGGCCGGAGACGCCGAGCATGCGCGGCATCGACGGGCCGAACACGTCGGCGTCGAGGATGCCGACCTTGCGGCCGAGTGCGGCCAGACCGAGGGCGATGTTGACGGCGGTGGTCGACTTGCCGACGCCGCCCTTGCCCGAGGCGACCGCGACGATGGCGCGCACGCCGGGAAGGTCGAGGCGCTGCTGCTTCGGTGCCTGGGCGGGGGCGCCGTGCGCATGGCCCGCCGCGCCGTGCGCATGGCCGTGGGCGCCGTGCGCATGGTTATGCCCGCCGGTCCGCGGGGGCGCTGGCGGGGCAGCGGGGGCGGCCGAGCCGGCACGCTCCGCGGTCAGGACGGCGGTGACCGACAGGACGCCCGGAACCGCCTCGACCGCCTGCTCGCATGCCCGGCGCAGCGGCTCCTTGCGCGCACCCTCCTCCGGCGTGACCTCGATGGCGAAGTGGACGTTGCCGTTCTTGACGACGATGCCGGAGATCATGCCCAGGTCGACGACGTCGCGGCCGGCATCGGGGTCGATCACCCGGCGCAGGGCGTCGAGGATCCGCTCGGACGTCGGCTGGTCCGCACCGGCGGTGCGCGCAGCCGGCTCCGCCGGAGCGGGGGCCACGGACGCGTCGGCGCCCCCCGCCGCCGGCCGATGGGGGGCGTTGTGCGTCCCGCCGAAACTGCGTTTGATGGCGGAAACCAGACCGCCCACGAGGGGCAAACCGCGCCGCATCGATACTTCCCCCGATCAGCCTTCCGAGGATCGAGCCCATGCCACGCATCCCGTATCCCGATCTGGACGCGCTTCCGCCGAAGCTCAAGGACTTCATGAGCCGGGTGGACAATAACGTGAACGTGTTCCGGATGCTGCCCTGGGCCGAGACGGCGACGGAACACTGGCACCGGCTGGGCAACGCGCTGCTGCAGAAGTCGGCGCTCGACCCGGTGCTGCGCGAGATGGCGATCGTGCGCGTCGGCCATCTCTGCCGCGCCGGCTACGAGGTCTACCAGCACGAGCGGATCAGCGCGCGCGTCGGCATGCCGGCGGAGAAGATCGAAGCACTGAAGGACGGCGCCGAGTCGCCGGTCTTCGACGACCTGGAGAAGCTGGTGCTGCGCTTCACCGACGAGGTGGTGCGCAACGTGAAGGCCAGCGACGAGACTTTTCGCGCGCTCAACGAGCATCTGTCGAACCGCGAGATGGCCGAACTGGTGCTGACCATCGGCTACTACCAGATGACCTGCGCCTTCCTGGAGAATTTCGAAATCCCGATCGAGGAGCCGGGCCTGCTCGAAGACCCGTTCCGCAAGGTGAAGCCGTGAGCCAGCTCGCCCATGTCGCGGCGGTGGTGAAGGCGCCCGACGCCGTCGCGGCGACGCTGGAGCGGCATTTCGGGCTGGCGCGGACGGAGGTTTCCGCCCTGCCCGGCCGCCCGGCCTTCGCCGTCGGCGCGACCGGGCTCGTGCTGCTGGGCGCCGACGATCCGCTCGCGGCGGAGGGGCGCGCCGGGGTCGATCATCTGGGGTTCCGGCAGACGGCCGAGATGACCGCGGCGGCGGCGGCCGCCCTGCACGAGCGCACGGGCATGAACGTGCGGCTCTGCGCCGACTCCCCGGCCCCGGGGCCGAGCGACGGGATGATCAGCGGCTTCGACCATATCGGGGTCGCCAGCGCGGACAACGGCGCGGCGGTCGCGGCGCTGGTGGACGGGCTGGGCTTTCCGCTGGAGAGCCAGCAGCGCGACGTGGAGATCCGCACGGCGATCGAGAGCTTCACGTCGGACAAATACGGGCTGGTCTATCATTCGCGGCCGCCGGAGGTGGTGGGCGGGCTGCACGTGCTGTTCGTGACCGTCGGCGACTGCGAGTTGGAGTTCCTGCAGGACCTGAACCCGGCCGGCGACCTGACCCTGGATCGCGGGCAGGCCGGCAACACGCGCCAGGACCGCAGCGCCGTCGGCCGCTACATCGCCCGGCGCGGCCCGGGCCTGCACCACCTCGCCTTCCGCACGCGCGACATCGACGGCGCACTGGCGAGCCTGGCCGAAGCGGGCCTGCCGCTCATCGACCGCACCGGCCGCCCCGGCTCCCGCCGCGCCCGCATCGGCTTCGTCCACCCGGACGCGCTGGGCGGGCTGCTTGTGCACTTCGTGGAGCGGGATTAGGCGATGGCACCACTGCGCTCGGGACAGCTAAAGCTCATCTTGATGCAACAGCGCCCTATTCATGACTTTCTCGGGCCCGCCAGATGGCCGGTATCGGTGACGGAAGACGCTCTTCTTCAGTAACTGCTTCGCGTGATGCCAGCCGAGGCCCAGCAAGAGATTTCCGCTGAAGTGGAGCGCTTCCACGCGCGGCGACCGCTGCCATGCCCGAAAGCGAAGCAAGACGTCCTCCGTAAGAACCCTCTCCCACACTTCGGAGATCATGTCCTTCGTGTAGAGCTGCGCATTCCTGCGCCCATTCTGCACCAGCCTCGTGTAGAGATCGGGATCCGATCGCAGGCGAAGGACGGCCTCGACGACCGCCCGGGGATTCGTCGCGATGAGGTAATCGTCGCCGGGACAGCCGAGTTGCCGGAAGGCGGAGTCGTTCCCGCCGATGAACGGGACCCCGGCGTGCCAGGCGTTCAGGAGCTTGCTGGGTGGCTTGCTGTCGTAGGTCTTCGCGTCGAAGCTGCGAATGCCGACGAGCACATCGGTGGTACTGAGGTCGTGCCATCGATCCGCCGGGAGCGTGACGAACTCGATGCCGTGCGGCGCGAACAGATTCTTCCAGGTCCCGATGTCTGCCGCCAGGTTGCCCGAAGCCTTCCCGGCATAGGCGACCCGGCGAACGCCATCGCGCGCGGGGTCCCGCTTCCTCAGCCCCGGTTGGACCCAATGCGGGATGTAGGCGGAGCGCCGGGTCACCTGCGCCTTGTTCTGCACCAGATGAAAGTGAGCCCATCGCCGGCTGGGATAGTCCGCCCGCACACATACGACGAAGAGGGATGCGTTTCCGCGAAGCTCCAACAGCCGATCCGAGTGAACGAGGTTGATGGCATCCGCCCGCAGTCCCGTCGAGCAGGTAACCGGCACCACGCCTCGCTGCGCGAGGTTGATGTAGGTCTGCAAGCACCAGCTCATCTCGCCGCTGGCGAATATCCTCGCGGCCAACTGCGGCTGTGTCGCGATGCAGTCGCCGAGGTCGGCAATGCCCGCCAGCGCGCGCAGTTCGGTTTCGCCGCAGCCGACGACGAAATTGAAGAGGGGAAGCACCGGCTTCTTCTCCGCCATGGCGTCAGCGGAAACGCGCCACGACCCGGGACGGAACCCAGCATTTCAGAAGGTCGAAGCGGCCATCGAAATTCCACCCGCGGCGTATGGCGAGATCCAGAACATGGCGCGCGCGGCGCACCGGCGGCATCAGGTGGAGCTGCGAACAAATAAGAGCGTCCAGATCCTTATGTCCCGTATGGACGAAGGGAATGAACACGTCGGGCGACCCGAAGGAGGGTTGGTCGACGCTCTCCGTGCACGGCGCCACCGGATGAACACGGGCGGCCAGGGCATAGACCTCCTCCAGAGCCTCCCGCCAGGGGTCGCCGCAGTGCACGGCGGCAATGCCGCGCCGGGTCGCCTCGCCCCATTCCTCCCGTGCGAGCCTGTCCTCCGCAAGCTGGTGAAGGACAGCATTGTATTGGGCGGTGGATCGTACGCGCATCAGGGTGCCCTCGAGGCCGGGCATGTCGGCACCCAAGATCTCCGCGTCGTCGGGAAAGGGGAAGCGGCTGACCAGGGGCGTGCCGTGACTGCCGGCTTCGAGCAGCGACGTTGTGGAGACGAACGGAAAGGAATCCACGTATATGTCGGCAGCCTGGTAGTAGAGGGACGTGTGTTCGCTCTCCGGCAGCCCGACGATTCTGCCGCCGGTCTGCGCCACCGCCGGCGCCCAGTCGTCGCGCCGCCCGCTGCCGAGAACGGCAAGCGTCGCTTCTGGATGCTCCTTCAGGAACGGCAGGTGAGCATCGGCATAGCTCGATCCATCGACCGGCCGGTATTTCACGTCGCGGGCGACCGACGCGAGCAGGATCCCGTCCTCCCTGAGACCGAGTTGCCGCTTCGCCTCGCTGCGCGAAAGCGATCGTTCGATCCGGCTGAGGGGGATCGGCAGCTGAACCGAGCGGTCGCACTCGATCCCACGTCGCGTTCGTGCCAGACGACCTCCGGACTGACGCAGCGCAATCACCATGTCGGCGATCGATGTGCCGAGCCAGAAACAGTGGTCGGCGTGGTCGAGGTAAGCGATCGTCGGACGCGAAGACAGGCCCGAGAAGGCCAGGAGCGGAACGATGTCCTTGGTGTCGATATGAAGAACGATGAGATCCGCTCCTGACGCGACGGCACGCAGGCTTTGCGCGAGAGCAAGGATGCTGTCGGGGCCTTTGCTGAGATTGTGAATGCGGCCGCCGCTTTCGCTCACCGCCGTCACAAGCTGGCGGGGCAGCGTCTTTCTCTGGCGTGTGAGGGCGACCGAATGGATGCCTTCGCGATCGGCTTCGATCCAGCGCCAGATCATCCGCGAGAGGCCTCCGATCGGCTGGACGAAGGTCCCGACGTGGAGGATGCGCCGCGGGCGGCCGCGGGCGGCCGTGCCACGCGGGATATGGACATCGCCGAAGGCATCCCGGGCTATTCCGGCAACGACTTCCTCCAGCTCCCGGCTCGCGAAGAGGCCGCAGTGGTGCGCCGTCGCCTGGATACCGGCGATCTCGCACCAAGCTGCTGCATAGGCGTAGTCGCCTGCCCGTGCGAGGCTCGCGGCCTTGGCCAACAGTTGGCGGAAGACCGCGTGGTTTGCCTGGAGCCTGCCGGGTCCTTCGGAACGCCAACGCGCGACGAAGCCCTCTTCTGCCGACGACGAGCGATGATCGGTCATGCTTGGCCTCGAATGCCCTGCTGCGCGCGCTGTGTCGGCCACCTCACATGTGCGAGGGCGCCGCGCGCCTCGTCGAGTAGCGGATGAGACGTGGCGACGACGGCCGCAGCCCAGGCCGCGGCAGAAGCCGCCAGGATGGCGAGCAGTGCTGGAATCGGGAGATCGAGCCCCCACCCCACGATGCCCACCGCCACTGCGGGCGGCGTCGCCGCGGCAAGAGCCAGGACCCCGCTGCGCCAGACGGCCTCGAACACTTCATTCCAGGAAAACGCCAGCCGCCGACGGATCAAGGTGAGGGCCACGCCGACCTGCAGGGGCAGCGTTACGAACATGCTGGCGGCCACGGCTTCCACTCCCCAGAACGCCGCGGCACAGACCAGGAGCGCGGAGATGGGCAGGGAAATCAGCGAGGAGACGAGCGTGTCGCGCACGTGGCCGAGCCCAACGAGTATCGGGTAAGTGAGCGCCGCCGGAAACGTGAAGAGCGAGGCCAGCCCGATGATCCGTACGAGCGGCACCGCCGGCCCCCACTGCGGTCCGAGCAAGGCATGGACGGCCGGATCGGCCATCAGCACGAGGCAGAGCAGAAACGGCCACATCAGGGCGCTCAGGAAGGACAGCCCTCGCAGATAAGCCGCCCGCATATCGCCGCCGGATCGCGATTGCTCGGCGAAGGCCGACAGCATCACGGGAACGCAGGCCGACAGAATCAGCCTCTCGGGCACCTGACACAGCATGAGAGCACGGCTGTAGAGCCCCACCGCATCAAATCCGACCAGACGCCCGATCACCAGTTGAGGGAGATTGGCGCTGAACGTATTCATCACGGTGGTCGCGCTCGCATAACCGCCGAAATGCAGGACCTTTCGCCACTCCGAAAACCCGAACCGATGGACGTTCCCGCGGAACTGATGGTCCCGCCGCCAGAGCCAGGCGAGCGACACTGTCGCCATTGCCGATGAGAGCATTCCCAAGGCCATGCAGAGATGCCCCGCTCCAGCGACGGCGAGGCCCACGGAGACCGTCAGATTGGCGACCGCCGCCGCAATATTGACGGCGGCCAGACGGCCGAATGCCATTTCGCGGCGCAGAAGGGCGAGGACCGGCGCGCTAAACGGCGCCAGCAGCAGAACCCCGCCGGCGATGCGCAGGTTTGGTGCCAGCCGATCGTCGCCGTAAGCGGTCGCAAGAGGCTCGGCGCTGACCCAGATGAGGCCGACGAGGCCCAGCGAGAGGAGCAGCATCACCGTGAAGGACGTATGTATCCCAGCGGCACTGAGCTCTTTCTCCTGGATCAGATAGGTGCTGACCCCGAATTCGCGCAGAAGCTCGGCCAACATCACGAAGGTCGCACCGACCGCGAATACGCCGATTTCATCAGGCGTGAGGAACCGGGCGAGAACCGCCATGCCGACAAGATTGAGGACTACCGTCACGTAGCGGTCGCCGGATGCCATCAGAAGCGAGCGGCGCACGCCGTTCACCGGCGCGACTCCCAATTCTGCCATCCGACCATCGTGACTGTGGCTACCTGCACGCCGTCGCTCCCATCGCAATGGCGGCGCCCTGCGTCGACCTGCAGCAGACTAGGAAAAGATCGCTGGTCGAGCGCCTTGGCAAATAATGCCGGGTGCCTCGATCAAGAGGCGTAGAATCACCGAAACCGCGCGAGCATGGTGGCGGCTGTGGTGATCAGGATGAGTAGCTTCGGAAGCGTCCGTCGTCGCGCGGGCCGAATGAGGGCCGGGGTGGTCCGCACCCGCAGGTGCTCCGACATCATGCCGAGCGCCGATCTCGCGGCGACCGCTGTTCAAGAGTAGCCGCGGCGGACTATATGCAACGCATGACACGCACCCCCATCGTCGGCATCACCGTCGACGCCGAACCCGCCGGCGGCTGGTCGAAGCTGCCTTGGTATGCCCTGCGGCAGAACTACGCGTCGGCGGTGGCGCGGGCGGGCGGGTTGCCCATGCTGCTGCCGCACGAGGTGGAGCTGGTCGAGCCGTTCCTGGACCGGATCGACGCGCTGGTCGTCACCGGCGGCGCGTTCGACGTCGACCCTGCCCTGTTCGGTGCTTCGAGCCGGCATGCGACGGTCACGCTGAAGGAGAACCGCACGGCCTTCGAGCTGGGCGTGACGCGCGGCGCGCTGGCGCGCGACATGCCGATCCTGGGCATCTGCGGCGGCCAGCAGCTGCTGCACGTCGCACTGGGCGGCACGCTGATCCAGCACATTCCGGACGAGGTGCCGGGCGCCCTGGCGCACGAGCAGCCGAACCCGCGCACCGAGCCGGGCCACACGGTGGCGGTGAAGGCGGGCACGCTGCTGGCGCAGATCGCGGGCGCGGCCGAACTGCCGGTCAACTCGGCGCACCATCAGGCGGCGAAGGACGAGCCGGCGGGCATCGTGGTCAGCGGCCGCGCGCCGGACGGGGTGATCGAGGCGATCGAGTCGCCGGCGCACCGCTTCTGCCTGGGCGTGCAGTGGCACCCCGAATACGCGATCAGCGCCGCCGACCCGAAGATCTTCGCCGCCCTGGTGGCGGCCGCCCGATGAGCGAGACTGCGACAGAAATCCCGGCCGCGGGGGAGCGGATCGCCAAGCGGATCGCGCGCGCCGGCGTGTGCTCGCGCCGCGACGCCGAGAAGCTGATCCTGGCCGGCAAGGTGGCGGTGGACGGGGCGGTGCTGAAGACGCCGGCCTTCCTTGTGACCGAGGCGAGCCGCATCACCATCGACGGCAAGCCGCTGGCCGAGCCGGAGCACACGCGGCTGTGGCGCTATCACAAGCCGCGCGGCGTGGTGACGACGAACCGCGATCCCGAGGGGCGGCAGACGGTGTTCGACGTGCTGCCGCCGGACCTGCCGCGGGTCGTGACGGTGGGACGCCTCGACATGAATTCCGAGGGCCTGCTGCTGCTGACCAACGACGGCGGCCTGGCGCGCACCCTGGAATTGCCGGCGCGCGGCTGGATCCGGCGCTATCGCGTGCGCGTGCACGGGCAGGTCGACCCGGCGCGGCTGGCCAAGCTGGCGAACGGCGTCACGGTCGGCGACCAGAAATACGGCCCGATCACCGCGGTGCTCGACCAGCAGAAGGGCGACAACGCCTGGCTGACCGTCAGCCTGCAGGAGGGCCGCAACCGCGAGATCCGCGTGGTCATGGAACATCTGGGCTATGAGGTGAGCCGGCTGATCCGCGTGGCGTACGGCCCGTTCCAGCTGAACCAGCTCGAGCGGGGCATGGTGGAGGAGGTCCGCGGCCGCGTGCTGCGCGACCAGCTAGGCCTGACGAAGGCGAGCATTCCCGCACCGCCGCGCGGCCGCCAGGCGGGGACGGCCAAGACCGCCGCGGATCGCCGATGAGGATCGTCGCCGGCAAGCACCGCGGACGGCTGCTGCAGCCGCCGGCCGGGCGCGACATCCGTCCGACCTCGGACCGGGCGCGCGAGGGCCTGTTCAACATGCTGGAGCACGGCGGCTTCGGGGCGGGCGGCGCCTCGATCGTCGAGGGCGCGACCGTCCTGGACGCCTTCTGCGGCACGGGCGCGCTGGCCTTCGAGGCCCTGTCGCGCGGCGCCGCGGCGGCGACGCTGATCGATCTCAACACCGCAGCGCTGGAGGCGGTGCGCGACACGGCCAGGACGCTGGGCGAATCGGACCGGGTCGCGGTCGCCGCGAAGGACGCGACGGCGCCGGGACCGGCGCCGCGGGCGCACAGCCTCGTCTTCCTCGACCCGCCCTATGACAGCGGAGCGGCGGTACCGGCCCTGGTTGCACTGGTCAGCCACGGCTGGCTGGCGCCCGGCGCCATCGTCGCCATCGAGTGCACCGCGAAGGGGCCGCTGCCCGAACTGCCCGAGGGGTTCACCGCGCTGCGCGAGCGCCGGTACGGCGCGGCCCGCATGCTCATCGCCCGGGCGCCCTGATCTTCCGCGGAAAAGTTTCCGATATTCGTAGGATGTTACCGCGCGTAGTGACGGCCGTCACTCGCGGTGATCGCTCGCCGGACGGATGATGCAGCCGCGTCACGCCAGACCGTCGGTCACGGAACCCGCCTAGATGCCCCCCTCCCCCTCCACGCTTCAGCGCGACCTGCACGCGCTGTGGCTATCGAAGCGGGGCAGCGGGGCAGTGCCGTTGCGGCGGGCGTTCGACGTCATCGAACTGCGACCCTGGCTGGGTTTTCTCTGCCTGGTCGACATCGAGGAGCAGGGACGCGACTTCCGCTACCGGATCTTCGGCACCCGGATCGCCAGCCTGATCGGGTGCGAACTGACAGGTCGGCGCCTGTCCGAGATCGACGGCGGGCTGCGCGACGGACTGCGCCCCGGCTATGTGGAAGTCGCGCGGTCCGGGGCGCCCGCCACCTTCACCCCGGCGCTGCACGAGGCGTGGCGCACGATCCGGCTGTCGGAACTGGTGCTGCCGCTGTCCCGCGACGGGCGCGGCACCGACATGCTGCTCACCTGCTGCTATCCGGCATAGCCGCGACGACGACGGGCCGCGCGCCGCGTGCGCGCCCACCCCGCCTTCTGCTATGGTTGCGGCACCGAGCGAGGGCACGACAGGTCCCGCCTTGAAGAGGGCCCGGCCGCTCGCCTGCGTCGCGACCGCAACCGACGGGTGCTTCACGTGCGAGCTTCACTGGCCGCCCTGGCCATGGCAGGACTGCTGGCCACCGGCAGTGCCGCTGCGACGATGCCGGCCACCGCGCAGCAGCTGGTGGCGCCGGAGGCGAACTACCGCGCGGTGATCTCGCTGGTCGAGATCGACGACTACGTCAACGCGCGCCTGATGGCGCGGAACCTGGGCGACCCGCTGCTGGAGCGGTATGTGCGCTGGGTCGAGGCGGGACGCCCCGACGCGACCGTCTTGTTCGAGGACGCCATCGACCTGATGCGCCAGGCGCCGGACTGGCCGCGCCAGACGGCGATCCGGCGCAACGCCGAGAGCGCTATGCCGGCGGACCTGCCGCCGGATTATGTCCGCGCCTATTTCGCGAGCCTGCCGCCGCTGAGCGGCTACGGCAAGCTGCGCTTCGCCGATGCCCTGGCGGCGTCCGGCGAGGCCGATCGGGCGGTGGCACTGGTGCGCGACGCATGGCGCACGGATCGGCTGGACGGCGTGCTGGAGGCGGACATCCTGGCGCGCTACGGCAGCCACCTGACGCAGGACGATCAGGTCGCCCGCCTGGACCGGCTGCTCTGGGACCGGCAGGCCGCCGCCGCCCGGCGCCAGGCGGCGCGGCTCGACCGGTCGTGGCAGCTCCTGGCCGAGGCGCGCATCAAGCTGTTCCAGCGCGAAGCCGGCGTCGACACCGCCGTCCTGGCCGTCCCGGGACGGCTGCAGAACGATCCGGGCCTGCTCTACGACCGTGCCCTGTGGCGCCGCGTCGCCGGGCAGTTCAGCGGCGTGGTCGAACTCCTGGAGACGACACCGCCGGTCGGCGACCCCGACGCCTGGTGGATGTTGCGGCGATGGGCGCTGCAGCAGGCGCTCTCGGACCGCAACGAGCAGCTGGCCTATCGTCTCGCCGCCAATCATGGCCGGACGTCGGGCCGCGGATTCCGCGAGGGCGAGTGGTTCGCCGGCTGGATCGCGCTGCGCCAGCTGGCCGATCCGGCCCGGGCGCGCGCGCATTTCGAACGGTTCTTCGAGGGCGTGGAGACCCCGGTCAGCAAGTCGCGCGGCGCCTACTGGGCGGGCCGTGCCGCCGAGCGGGCCGGCGACCCCGCCGCGGCGGAGCGGTGGTTCGCCATCGCCGCCAGCGACGCCACCACCTTCTACGGCCAATTGGCGGCGGGCCGCACGGGCGCGGCACTGCTGCCGAACCTGAACCCGCCGCCACCGCCGACCGCCGCGGAGCGGGCGGCCTTCGATGCGGACGAGCAGGTGCGTCTGGTGCGGCTGCTGGCCGCGATCGGCGAGCGTCGGCGGGCGGCGCCGTTCATCACGCAGCTGGCCACCGACGCCGCAACGCCGGCGCGCGGGCAGATGATCGCCGACCTCGCGATCGAGATCGGCCATCCCAGCCTGTCGCTGTGGGCGGCGCGGCGGCTGCGCACGCGCGACATCGTCCTGCCCGACCGGCTGTTCCCGGTGCTGGACGTGCCGGGAAGCTACATGATCGATCCGGCGCTGGTGCTGGCGATCATCCGCCAGGAGAGCGGCTTCGACACGGGCGCCGTCAGCCGCGCCGGAGCGCGCGGCCTGATGCAGCTGATGCCGGGCACGGCGCAATACGTCTCGAGGCGCATCGGCGTCGACTACGCGCCAGGATCGCTGAACGCCGATCCCACCTACAACATGCTGCTGGGCCAGAGCTATTTGGCGCAGATGCAGGACCGCTACGGTTCCACCATCCTCGCGGTCGCCGCCTACAATGCCGGGCCGGGCAACGTCGACAAGTGGCTCGACCGCTACGGCGACCCGCGCACCGGCGGGATCGACGTCATCGACTGGATCGAGAGCATTCCGTTCGAGGAGACGCAGAACTACGTCCACCGCGTCTTCGAGGCGATGCACGTCTACAACTGGCGGCTCGACCCGAGCCTCGGCAAGATCCCGCTCAGCCAGGAGCTGTTCGCACTACGGCAGTAGCCGCCGGATGCGAAAAGGGCGAGGCCATGCCCCGCCCTTCCCTGCGCCGGTCCCGTCGCGCGACGGGGCGGCTGTGATGGGCGGCGGCGACTAGGCCGAGGCGCCCTGCAGGCCGTCGATGAAGCGGCGCATGGCGAGGCCGCCGTCAAGGGAGCGCTTGAACTTCGGGCCGTCGGTCGGTGCGACGCGCAGCAGCACGAAGGAGACGCCGTTCGATTCGCGCAGGAGCTTGCCGGCGCTCTCGATCTCGCCTTCCTCGGAGACGGTGCGGGTCGACATGATGCCGGCGCCGATTGCCATCTTCTCCAGGTCGACGCCCAGGCTGGTGTGGCTCTTCTGGTAGCCGGTCTCGCCGTAGTGGCCGTTGTCGACGCAGAGGATGCTGAGGTTGGGCGGGTTCATGATCGCCGCCGTCGCCAGGGCGCCGACGTTCATCAGCAGTTCGCCGTCGCCCGTCGCGACGATGACGCGCTTCTTCGGCTGCGCCAGGGCCAGGCCGATGCCGACCGAGACGGCCGCACCCATCGTGCCGGCCATGGCGTAGTAGTTCGGCATGTCGCCGCAGATCGCGGCGATGTCCTTCGCCGTGCCGGCGAGGCCGGCGACGAACAGGATATCCTTCGGGTCGCCGATGAGCTTCGGCACGGCGGTGATGCGGTCGAGGACGAAGGCGGGGCTCATCGCCTTGGCGCGCTCGTCGAGGGATTGCTGTACGGCCATCGGGCGTCTCCTCAGAATGCCTTGGCGCCGATGAGGCGCTGCGTCAGCAGGACGGCGACCGCCTGCCCCGACTTCCAGACCATGTCGGCGGCGGCGTTCACCACGTCGAGCACCTCGTCCGCGCGCTCGGCGCGCAGGCAGATCACCCCCATCGCTTCCAGCACCGGCTGCGTCGCCTGGCCCATCGGCATCTGCCAGGGGTTGCCCTCGCCGAACTCGCCGCGCATCGACAGCAGCATCAGCATCGGGAACGGCCCGTTCTTCACGAACGAGAGGAAGTTGATGCAGTTGCCGGCACCGCTGGACTGCATGCACAGCACGGCCTTCTCGCCGCCGAGATGGGCGCCGACCATGATCCCGACCCCCTCCTCCTCGGTCGTGAGCGGGATGGAGTGCACGTCGGGATCGGCGAGCGACAGGTTGATGATGGCCTTGTGCCCGGCATCGGGCACGTAGGCGAACTGCGTCACGCCCTTCTTGCGCAGCAGGTCGTAGATCTGATGGGTCCAGGCGGGACCGTCGGCGGTCGCGGCTTCGGCTGGCATATTCGCTCCCCTGACTTCGTTTCCGCGGCGATACTAGGAGGAGCGACGGCCGCGCGGAAGTCCGCACGGGCACGCCGCACGGAGGATCGGATGAAGAGGATGGAATTGCGGACCGCGGCGATCGCCGCCGCGGCACTGGTCGTCGGTGCCGCGGCCGGTATGGCGGCGAGCGAGGCGCTGCACGCGCAGCAGGGCATCAAGCGCATTCCGCTGCAGCGGGTCGCACTGTCGGACGTGCCCGGCAAGACGGCGGTGATGGGCATCGCCGAGATCCAGCCCGGCACCGCGGCCGGCCGGCACAGCCATCCGGGATACGAGATGGGCTACATGCTCGAGGGCACCTCGATCATGCAGTTCGACGGCGAACCGCCGAAGGAGATCAAGGCCGGCGAGAGCTACGTCATCCCGGCCGGTACGATCCACGATGCGCGCGCCGTCGGCGACAAGCCGGCACGCGTCATCGCGATCTACATCGTCGATGCGGACAAACCGCTCGCGACGCCGGCGGCGAAGTAGCCGCCGCCGCGCGGGACTCGGGAAGCGGCCTGCCTCAGGCCGCCTTCTGGGCGGCCGGGTTCCGCACCAGGGTCGAATAGTCTTCCATCAGCGTCTGGGTGATGCGGCCGACGGTGAAGGCGTGGTCGTCGATCGAGCCGACCGGCGTCACCTCGGCGGCGGTGCCCGTGACGAAGACTTCCTCGCCCTTCATCAGCTCTTCCGGCGTGATGTGCTGCTCGACGATCGGGATCTGGCGCTTGTCGGCGAGCGCCATAACGGTCTGGCGCGTGATGCCGTTCAGGAAGCAGTCGGGCTTCGGCGTGTAGAGCTTGCCCTCCTTCACCATGAACAGGTTGGCGCCGGTGCCTTCGACGGCGAAGCCGCGATAGTCCAGCATCAGGGCGTCGTGATAGCCCTGCGCCTCGACCTCGTGCTTGTTCATGGTGCAGATCATGTAGAGGCCCGTCGCCTTCGCATGCACCGGCGCGGTGTCGGGCGCCGGACGGCGCCAGCGGCCGGTCTTCATGCGGATGCCCTGCAGCTTCGCCTCGGGCGAGAAGTAGGCAGGCCACTCCCAGGCGGCGATGGCGACGTGGATGCGGCTCGCCTGCGCCGAAACGCCCATCATCTCCGAGCCGCGCCACGCGATGGGCCGAACATAGCCCTCGTTGAAGCCCATCGCGGCAACGGTGTCGCGCTTCGCCTGCTCGATCTCCTCGATCGTGAAGGGGATCTCGAAGCCGAGGGCGTTGGCGGAGGCGAACAGGCGCTTGGTGTGGTCGAGCGACCGGAAGATCGTGCCCGCATAGACGCGCTCGCCCTCGAACACCGCGCTCGCATAGTGGAGGCCGTGCGTCAGCACGTGCAGCTTGGCGTCGCGCCAGGGCACGAGGCGGCCGTCCATCCAGATGGAACCATCGCGGTCGTCGAAAGGCAGGATCGTTTCCATTGGGCGGCTTTCTCGGTGATTCGGTTGTAGCTTTCGGCGTTGCGGCGCCATATGGGGTCGCAGTATGTCGTCCGCGACTTGCGGCACGCAATATCCTTCGCGATTGTGGCGCCATGGCTGATCTCGGCACGCGCGTGAACCCGTTGTTCCTGCGCGAAGAATATCTTCGCCAGGGGATCGAGCTGCTGTTCTACGCCAACCGCGACCTGATGGCGGAGACGGACGTCCTGCTGGAGAAGCACGGGCTGGGCCGGGCCGACTATCGCGCGCTGTATTTCGTCGCGCGCCATCCGGACATCACCGTCGGCGAGATGCTGTCGATCCTGCGGGTCACCAAGCAGAGCCTGGGCCGCGTGCTGGGGCGGCTCCAGGAGGGCAAGCTGATCACCCAGCGCCCGGGCACGCGGGACCGCCGCCAGCGGCTTCTGCGGCTGACCGCCCTGGGCGAGACGCTGGAGGGAGAGATCGGCACGCGGCAACGGGCCTTCCTGGCGCGCGCCTATCGCGCCGCCGGCGCCGAGGCGGTCGAAGGCTTCCGCACGGTGCTGGTCGGGATGATCCGCGAGAGCGACCGCGCCCGCGTCGCGACCGCCGTGCCCGCGCCCGATCCGCTGCCGCGGGTGCGGCGCGGATGAGCGGCGCCATCCTCGACGAGCGGCCGGGACACCCCGAGGCGGCACTGGCGCACGTGCTGATCGTCGACGACGATCCGCGCCTGCTGGACCTGCTGCGCCGGTTCCTGTCGGCGAACGGCTTCCGCGTCACCACGGCGCCGAACGCGGCGGAGGCCAGGGCGCGGCTGGCCGCCATGCATTTCGACCTCGTCCTGCTGGACGTGATGATGCCGGGCGAGAGTGGCCTCGACCTCGCCCGACACCTGCAGCGCAACGCCGAGGGCACGCCCGTGCTGCTGCTCACCGCCATGGCGGAGGCGGAAGACCGCATCCGCGGCCTGGAGACCGGCGCCGAGGACTATGTGGTCAAGCCGTTCGAGCCGCGCGAGCTGGTGCTGCGGATGCGGACCATCCTGCGCCGGCGGCCGGCCGATGAGGAGGCGACGGGCGGCGTCCGCCGCGTCACCTTCGGCCCCTTCGCGTTCGACGTGGAGCGCGAACAGCTGACCGAGCGCGACGAAGCGGTGCACCTGACGACCGCCGAGGCGAGCCTGCTGAAGGCCCTGGCCGTCCAGGCGGGCCGCACGCTGTCGCGCGAGGAACTGATCGAATCGAGCCGGATCGAGGGCAACGCGCGCACGGTCGACGTCCAGGTGACGCGGCTGCGCCGCAAGATCGAGGCGGACCCGGGGCAGCCGCGCTGGCTGCAGACCGTCTGGGGCCGCGGCTACGTGCTGAGGCCCGACACGATCGAGGGCGGCTAGATGGCCACCCGGCAGCAACCGGACGCGCCGGAGGACGAGGACGAGCTGATCCCGCTCGATCCCGACGCCACGCTGCCGCCGCCGGACGCCGCCCCTCCGCCGCAGCCGCCGTTCCCGGTCGAGGCCGACGGCGCGGCGGGGCCGCCCCCCCGGCGCAAGCTGCTCCACCCCATGAATCGGGCGCTGCCGCGCACCCTCTTCGGGCGCTCGCTGCTGATCATCGTGACGCCGCTGGTGCTGCTGCAGGTCATCGCGACCTGGATCTTCTTCGACCGGCATTGGGACATCGTCAGCAAACGGCTGGCGCAGGCGGTCGCGGGCGACATCTCCGTGGCGATCGACATGATCGACCGGGCCGCCGACGAGCCGACCGTCGCGGCCATCCTGGAAACCCTGTCGCGGTCGGCGAACCTGTACGCGACCATCGAGCAGGACGCGATCCTGCCGGGCGGCGAGCAGCCCTGGCCGGACCACAATCTGGGCAAGAAGCTGACCCGGGCGATGAACGACCAGGTCCGGCGGCCCTTCCGCCTGGACACGGAGACCAGCGAGACCTTCGTGATGATCGACGTGCAGCTGCCGCACGGCGTGCTGCACGTCATCGTGCCGCGCTCACGCCTGTTCACGACGACCACCTACATCTTCATCCTGTGGATGGTCGGATCGTCGCTGGTGCTCGTCGCCGTCGCCGGCATCTTCATGCGCAAGCAGATCCGCCCGATCATCCGACTCGCCGCGGCGGCGGACGCCTTCGGCAAGGGCCGCGACGTCACCGGCTTCCGCGTGACCGGCGCGGTCGAGGTGAAGCAGGCGGCGTCGGCCTTCCTGATCATGCGCGAGCGGATCCGCCGCCAGATCCAGCAGCGCACGGAACTGCTGGCCGGCGTGTCGCACGACCTGCGTACGCCGATCACCCGCATGAAGCTGCAGCTGGCCCTGCTGCGGCGGTCTCCCGCGGTGGTCGACCTTGAGGCCGACCTGAAGGAGATGGAGACGATGCTGAACGGCTACCTCGCCTTCGCCCGCGGCGACGGCGAGGAGGCGACGGTGCCGGTCGACATTGCGGCGCTGCTGACGGAAGTCGCCGAGTCGGCCCGGCGTGCCGGCGGGACCGTGACCCTCGACACGATCTCGGCGGAAACGGCCGTGCCGCTGCGGCCGAACGCCATGCGCCGCGCCCTCGACAACCTGGTCGGCAACGGCCAGCGCCACGGCGGCCGCGTCTGGCTCGGCACCCGGCGCGCGCGGCGGCAGATCGAGATCTGGGTCGACGACGACGGTCCCGGCATTCCCGCCGGCGAAAGAGAGAATGTCTTCAGGCCCTTCTACAGGCTGGAAGCGTCGCGCAATCCCGGCACCGGCGGGACCGGCCTGGGCCTGAGCATCGCCCGGGACATCGTGCGCGGACACGGCGGCGACGTCCGCCTGGAGGATTCGCCGCGCGGCGGATTGAGGGCACGCGTCCTGCTGCCCTGTGAATAACCCGATGCGACTCAGCTTGCAGCGAGTGCGCTGCATCTTGTAGGGTTCCCCCCCAGTCACATACTAGACCTCGTGCGGGAGCGGACCATGAGCTGGACACCCGAACTGATCGCGTCGCTGGAAAATCTCTGGAACGACGGGTTGACCACGACAGAGATCGGCCGGCGCCTGGGCATGTCCAAGAACGCGGTGATCGGCAAGGCGCACCGCCTGGGACTCAGCGGCCGTCCCTCGCCCATCCGGCGCGAAACACGCCAGGCCCGTCCGGCCCGGCGGATCGTCACCGGCCCGGTGTGCCAGTGGCCGATCGGCGACCCCCGCCTGCCGGGCTTCCATTTCTGCGGCGAGGCGGCCCTTCCGGGCAAACCCTACTGCGGCAGCCACTGCGCCAGCGCCTATACCCGCAGCAGCGGCGGCAGCAGCAATGCCGGCAACAATTCCGGTGCGAATGCGGGCGCCAACGCGGGCAGCAACGCCGAGAAGGCCGCGTAGCCGCGCCCCTCTCCGATCGGGCGGTGGCTCAGTAGAGCCTGCCGCCGTTCGGCACGGCGAGGCTGGGCGTGACGAGCACAACGTTGCCGTCCGCGTCCGGGAAGCCCAGGACGAGCATTTCCGACATGAACGGCCCGATCTGCTTCGGCGGGAAATTCACCACCGCGGCGACCTGCCGCCCGACCAGTTCCTCCAGCCGGTAGCGCTGGGTGATCTGCGCCGACGTCTTCCGGATGCCCAGTTCGGGGCCCATGTCGACCCAGAGCTTGAAGGCCGGGCGGCGCGCCTCGGGGAACGCCTGGGCGTCGACGATGGTGCCGACGCGGATGTCGACTTTCATGAAGTCGGCAAATTCGATCTTCGGGGTTTCGCTGGTCATGGCCGGTTCGTCTGGTTTGGCGGTCCGGCACCCTAGCGGTTGGCCGTCACGCTGAAAACGGTCCCTGGAGATCGGCACGACTCGGGACGCGGACGCGCAAAGGGCCGCTCCCTGACGGGAGCGGCCCTACGGCGCCCGATACCTTCGGAGGGAAGGGCTTACTTGCTCGCGGCGGCCTTCGGCGCCTTCGCGGCCGTCGCCATGCCGTTGGTGGCCTGGTCGGCGGCGGCGCCGGCACGTGCGACGTTCGTCACGACCAGCTCCTTCACCTCACCGAAACCCTCGCGGATCCGGTCGTTGATGAGGCCGAAAGCCTCCTCGTTGGTCTTGGCGACCATGTCGCCCAGCTCGCGGGAGTTGGCGATGGCCTTCTCGTAGGCCTGCTTCGCGACGTCGGCCTGCTTGCCGGCCTTATCCTCGATCGAGCCCTCGGCCATCATGTCCGACAGGATGCCCGTGTAGGATTCGATTGCCTCGCGGGCGATTTCGCCCTGGCGACGGACGACCGCGCCATAGCCCTCGAACGCGCGCTGGTTCGCGGCGCTCAGGACCTCGAGATTCTTGCGGTGCGCTGCAAACAGCGCGTCGACGTCCGGAGTCGGCATCTTGAACTGGCCAAGATACTTGGACATGTCGAGATCGAAGTACGGGTATGTGCCCTTGTTCATATTGCTTTCCCTCCTGTTGCGCCGGGGCGGTTTTCTGTGCATGCCGTGGACGCAGGAGGCATATTGCACCTGCGAGGTGCAGAGTCAAGAATTTCTTGTGCGCTGCACAAAACGCCTAGGCGCCGAGGAATCGCTCCGCCCGCCGCAAGCGTCCGTCGAGCGCGGCCATGGTCGCCGCCATGTCGGGGCTCTCGTCGTCGACCCACACCCGCATGACCGACAGGTAGACCGCCGCCAGCGCCTTGACCCGCACCGTGCCGACGATCCCACCGGTGCGGATTCCTGCCGCCTCGAGCGACCAGGTCATCGAGCGCAGCAGGCGCGGCGCGGCGCACAGGGCCATCGACGGATCGCGCCGGGCGTCGGCGAGCAGCGCCCGCACCCCGGCACGGTAGGGCGCAGCGGCGTCGAAGCGGCGCATCAGGACATCGAACAGGCGGTCGCGCCGGCTCTCCTCAGCCATGTCGGTTCCAGTTCCCGCCAGAACCTTCGCGTCCACGCGCGACCCGAAGTAAGCGAGGATGGCGCCCTTGCCGTGAAACGCCTCGTAGAGTTCGGAGAGGGAGAGGCCCGCTTCGGCCGCGATGTCGGCCAGGGCGATGCCCCGCCAGCCGCGCGTCGCCGCGAGCGCCATCGCCGCATCGACCACGGCGTCGCGCCGGGCGCCGATGTCGACGGACGCCGCGGCCGGCTTGCGTGCTGGTCTGGCGGTCTTCGCCATGGTCTGTCTCCCGATAATCTGGCAAAATCTTGCGGCCGTCACCGCTCTATCTTAGAGGTGAAGCGGACGGTCTCCAGGGGTTCGCCGCAACCGGCAGCTTGTCGGAAGATCGGTGGGTGCATCAGTCGCATGCCACCGCTGCCTGCCGCGCCGGAGGTATGACCGATGGCAGAGACCTTTCTGAGCCGCGACGAGGAGGCGGACTTGGCAGCCCGCGCCGCCAAGGGCGACGCCGCCGCGGCCGACCGCCTCATCAGCAGCCACCTGCCCTTCGTGCGCGCGGTGGCGCGGCGCTACAGCCGCTATGGCGCCCCGGTCAACGATCTCGTCCAGGAGGGCGTGATCGGGTTGATCCACGCAGTGCGCAAGTTCAATCCGGAATCGGGCGTCCGCCTGTCGACCTATGCCGGCTGGTGGGTGCGGGTCGCCATCCAGGAGCATGTGGTGTCGTCCTGGTCGCTGGTCCGCATCGGGACGACGTCGGCCCAGAAGCGCCTCTTCTTCCGCCTGCGCCAGCTGGCGAGCGACCTGTCCCGCGACGACGGCCCGATGGAGGAGGCCCTTCGGCGGCTGGCGACGCGCCTGCGGATCCGGCCCGAGGAGTTCCAGACCCTGGCACGCCGCATCGCCGGCCGCGACCAGTCGCTGAACCAGCCGATCGCCCGCAGCGGCGCCGGCGACGACTGGCTGGGCCGCGTGCCGGACAGCCGGCCCGACCCCGAGGCCCAGACGGCGGCGCTGCGCGACGGCCGCTTCTGGAGCGATAAGCTGCACCGCGCGCTCGCGGCCTTGCCGGAGCGCGAGCGGCGGATCATCAGCCGCCGCTACCTGGACGGCCGCAAGATCCCGCTGGAAGCCGTGGCGCGCGACGTCGGCCTGTCGAAGGAGCGCGTCAGGCAGCTTGAAGCGCGCGCGCTGGACGAGCTTCGCCGCCTGATGTCGGCCGCCCTCCTTCAACAGGGGGGCGTCGCCATGCCCGCAGAAGAATAATGAGGGGAGAACCCGCTATGCAGAACCCGCCCTTCCGGCTGCGGACGCTCGACCATGTGGTCCTGCGGACGCGCGACATGCAGCGGATGATCGGCTTCTACACCGGCGTCCTCGGCTGCCGTAAGGAACGCGAGGTCGAGCGGACCGGGCTGGTGCAGCTTCGCGCCGGCACGGCACTGATCGACCTGGTGCCGGGCCGCAGCGGAGACAACCGGAACCTCGATCATTTCGCGCTGACGATCGAGCCTTACGACGAAACGGCCTTGCGGACCTATCTGGCGGATTCGGGCGTTAAGGTCGGCGAGAGCGGCAGCCGCTACGGCGCCGAGGGCGAAGGCCCATCCCTCTATATCGAGGACCCCGAAGGAAACGTGGTCGAGTTGAAGGGGCCGCCCCGGCCGGCGACCGCGGAGCAGCGGTCTTCCTGACAGGGGGAAGCGGCGTGAATTGGGGTCACAACGACTGCTCCACCATCTCATGGAGAACGGTTTGTCACGGTTTTCGAGCGGTCGACTCTTTTCCGACGACGTGCCGCGCAAACGGCCGGTTCCCGGCGACGCATCGGACATGCCCGGTTCGACGCCGACGGTAAGGCGCGTGCTGATCGTCGAGGACGAGTTCATCCTGGCGCTGGGCATCGAGGAGATGGTCCAGCAATTCGGCTTCGCCGTGTGCGACTGCGTGGCCACCGGCCCCGCCGCAATCACGGCCGCGTCGCGTCATCAGCCGGACATCGTGCTGATGGACGTGCGCCTCGCCCAGGGCAGCGACGGTGTGGAGGCGGCGAAGACGATCCTGGCGCGGTTCGGCATCCGCTCGATCTTCATCAGCGCGCACACCGACCCGGCGACGGTCTCGCGCATGAAGGACGCCGATCCGGTCGGATTCCTGACGAAGCCGTGCGAGCCGCACCTGCTCGCCGCCCTCCTGGAGAAGGCGTTCGGGCCGATCAACTGACGCGCCAGATCACGCGGCTTCCTAGTCGAGCCGCGGGCCCATCAGGAGATCGGGGACGAAGAGCACCAGGCCGGGGACGTAGGTGATCAGCATCAGCACCGCGACCAGCACCACCATGAACGGCCAGACCTGACGGATGAAGGCGGCGAGGTCGACGCCGGTCACGCCGAGCACGACGAACGACATCAGCCCGACCGGCGGCGTCAGCTGGCCGATCATCAGGTTGAGCACCATGACGACGCCGAAATGGATCGGGTCGATCCCGAAGCTGTAGACGAGCGGGAACACCACCGGCGACAGCAGGATCACCAGCGTCACGAGGTTCAGCAGGCAGCCGAGCAGCAGGAACAGGACGTTGAGCCACAGCAGCAGCATGGCGCCGCTGCCGATGTTGGCGCCGAGGAAGTCGCCCATCCGGTTGACCACCTGCTCGGCGGTCAGCACCCAGCCGAACAGGCCGGCCATGGCGACGATGAACATGATGCGCGCGGTGATGCTGACCGTGTTCAGCAGCGCCGCGTTGAGCGCCGCCCAGCCGATGGTGCGGTAGGCGAAGGCACCGAGCCCGCCCATGTAGACGACCGCCACGACGGCCGCCTCGGTCGGCGTGAACAGGCCGCCCATCATGCCGCCCAGGATGATGACCGGCGCGAACATCGGCAGGATGGCGCGGCGCGTCGCCGTCACGATCTGCGCGAAGGTGGCGCGGGGACTGGCCTCGAAGCCGTGGCGCTTCGCCTGGAGCCAGATCAGCACCATCATGCCGCCGGTCATCAGCAGGCCGGGCACGACGCCGCCGAAGAACAGGCGGCCGACCGACAGCTCGTTCACGACGCCGACGAGCACCATCGGGATGCTGGGCGGGATGATCGGCCCGATCGTCGCCGAGGCGGCGGTGACGGCTGCCGCATATTCGGGCGAGTAGCCGCGCTTCACCATCACCGGGTTGAGAACGCGCGACGTCATGGCCGCGTCGGCCGCGGCGGAGCCGGACATGCCGGCCATGAGCGTGCTGGTGACGACGTTGACGTGGGCGAGCCCGCCCCGGACGTGGCCGACGAACACCTGGGCAAGGCCGATCAGGCGCTCGCTGACGCCCGAGGCGTTCATCAGCTCCCCGGCCAGCACGAAGAAGGGGATCGCCAGCAGCGTGAACGAGTTGAGGTTGCTGATCGTCGTCTGCGCGACGAGGCGCAGGTTGGCGCCGGTGACGAGCAGATAGGCGATGCTGGCCATGCCCATCGCGACCGCGATCGGCACCTTGATGGCCATCATGAGGAGCAGCAGGCCGACCATCATGAACAGCGGCTGGCCGGCGAGCGTGTCGAGGATGGGCTCAAACAATGTCGGCATCCTCGCCGCGGCGGAGCTTGGAGCGCGGCCGCCGCCAGCCGCGCAGCAGCTCCATCAGGCTGTCGAGCAGGTAGAAGATCATGATCGCCGCACTGACCGGCGTCGCGAGGTAGACCCACGACATCGGCAGCATCGCCGCGGGCGAGGTCTGCCGCCCGACGATCGGCAGGATCGAAACCGTCTGCTGGATCAGTATGGCGCACAGCAGCAGGAACAGCGCGTGCACCACCAGCGCCAGCAGCCACTGCGCCCGCGCCGGCAGGAAGTTCACCAGGAGGTCGATCTCGATGTGCGAGCGTTCGCGCACGCAGCGCGCGGCGCCGAGCAGGCAGATCCAGACCGCCATGAACCGCGCGATCTCCTCGGTCCAGGTGATCGGATACTGGATCAGGAAGCGGTTCGCGACCTGGAAGGCGGTCATGGCGACGATCGCCGCCATGACCAGCGCACACATCGCGTCGAGCAGCAGATCGACGACCCGGCGGAGTCCCGAGGGCATCGCTTCAGCCTCGGCGCCGAACGCCGACCCGGCTCACTGTCACGGCTGGCGCGCGGCTTCCACGCGTTCGAAGACCTTCGGCCCGAGGCTGGGCTTGAACTTCTCGTAGACGGGCTTCACCGCTTCGCGGAAGGGCTTGGTGTCGAGAACGATGACCTCGGCGTTGAGGCTCTTCACCTTCTCGGCCGCCTCGTTGTCCTGGCGCTCATACTCGTCGGCGACGCGCTTGATCAGTTCCTGGGTCGCCTGACGCAGGATGGCGACACGCTCCGGACCGATCTGCTGGGCCTTCGACTTCGAGAGCATGTAGGCGCGGCCGGAGTCGATGTAGTTGATGCGGTAACCCTTGGGCGCCGGCTCGTAGTGCTTCATCGAGATCCAGCCGAGGAAGCTCGATTCCGCGCCGTCGACGACGCCCGTCTGCAGCGCCTGATAGACCTCGGCGAAGGCGACCGGGACGGGAATGGCGCCGAGCGCCTTCCAGGTCTCGACGATCTGCGGCACCTCCATGGTGCGCACCTTCATGCCCTTGATGTCATCCAGGCCGCCAATGGTCTTGGAACTGTAGAGCTGGCGCGCGCCGCTGGTGCCGTAGCCCAGGGCGACGATGTCGACCTCGTCCAGGCTCTTCGCGAGGTCCTCGGCGAGGGGGCCGTCCATCACGCGCTGCAGGTGCGCGCCGTCGTCCCACAGGAATGGCAGCGAGAAGAAGTCGTGCGAGGGCGCGAAGTTCGCGACGATGCCGGCCGTCACCGTCACATAGTCGATGGTGCCGAGCTGCAGCCCTTCGACCATCTCGCGCGCCTTGCCGAGGGACTCGCCGAGGAACAGCTTCACCTCGATGTCGCCCTTGGAGAGTTCGTCGACGCGCTTGGCGAACCACTGCATGCCGGCACCGACCGGGTGCTTCTCGTTCACTTCCGTTCCGGCCTTGATGACGACCTTCGCCGCGGCGGGCATCGCCGCCAGGCCGACCGTCATCGCCGCCGCAATCGCCCAGCCGGCGACGCTTCCCGAGATCCGCATGATGTCCTCCCCGTGACTTATTCGACCCCACCGTCTTCGCGGCGAGCTTCGAGCATGTTAACGGGATTCGAGGAGCAGTAAACCAGCCTGAGGACGCGGCGGAGACTCGGCCTCTATTTCCACGATGCGAGACGAAATCAGACGTCTATTTAGACGTCACTGAGGCCGATCAACGAGGCGTTGCCGCCGGCCGCCGTCGTGTCGACCGACACGACCCGCTCGGTCGCGAAGCGGGGCAGGTAGTGCGGGCCGCCGGCCTTCGGACCGGTGCCGGAGAGGCCCTCGCCGCCGAAGGGCTGAACGCCGACCACGGCGCCGATCATGTTGCGATTGACGTAGAGGTTGCCGATGCGGGCGCGCGCCGCGATCCGCCGCACGGTGGCCTCGACGCGGCTGTGGATGCCGAGGGTCAGGCCGTAGCCCGTCGCGTTGATCGCGTCGACGACGCGGTCGAGGTGGCCGGCCCGCCAGCGCACCACATGCAGGACGGGCCCGAACACCTCGCGCTCCAGCAGGCCGATGTCGTCGATTTCGAAGACGTGCGGCGCGAGAAAGGTGCCGCGAGCCGCCTCGGGGTCCAGGTCGCGGCCGGCGAGCATCTTCGCCGTGCGCTTCATCTGCCCGACATGGTCGCGCAGCCGTGCGAGCGCCTCGGCGTCGATGACCGGGCCGACATCGGTCGACAGCAGACCGGGGTCGCCGATCCGCAGTTCGGAGATGGCGCCCGTCAGCATGGCGAGGATTTGCGGCGCCACATCCTCCTGCACGAACAGAACGCGCGCCGCGGAGCAGCGCTGTCCGGCGCTGTCGAAGGCGGACAGAATCACGTCGTCGACCACCTGCTCCAGCAGGGCGGAGGAGTCGACGATCATCGCGTTCTGGCCGCCGGTCTCGGCGATCAGCGGCACGATCGGCCCGGCACGCGCGGCCAGGACGCGGCCGATGCCGCGCGCCGTGTCGGTCGAGCCGGTGAAGGCGACGCCGGCGACGCGCAGGTCGGCGACGAGGAGGCCGCCAACCTCGCCGCCACCGGGCAGCAGGTGCAGCACGTCTTCCGGGACGCCGGCCCGGTGCAGCAGCCGCACGGCGGCCGCGGCGATCAGCGGGGTCTGCCCGGCCGGCTTCGCCGCCACGGCGTTGCCGGCGGCGAGTGCCGCCGCGACCTGTCCGGTGAAGATCGCCAGCGGGAAGTTCCAGGGGCTGATGCAGGCGAAGACGCCGCGGCCGTGCAGCTGCAGCCGGTTCTCCTCACCCGTCGGGCCGGGTAGCGGCCGGGCGCCGAAATCGCCAGCGCAGCGCACCGCGTAGTAGCGCAGGAAATCGACCGCCTCGCGCACCTCGGCCAGGGCGGCGGGGATCGTCTTGCCGGCTTCGCGGATGGCGAGGAACATCAGATCCGCCCGCTCGGCCTCGAACAGGTCGGCGGCGCGACGGAGGATGTCCGCGCGGCCCTCGGCGGGCATGCGGTCCCAGTCGGGAGCCGCGCCGGCGGCGAGCGACAGGGCGCGCTCGACCTCGGCCTCGCCGGCGGCCCGCACCGTGCCGACGGTGCGGCCGCGATCGGCCGGGTCGAGCACGGGACGGGGCGCCTGTCCCGCTTCGCGGCCGCCGACGAGCGCCGCGGCCGTCCGCGGCAGCGCGGCGGCCCGCTCCAGCGCGGCCTTCAGCGTTTCGAGCGTCAGAGGGTCGCCGAGTTCGAGGCCGGCGGCGTTGCGCCGCTCCGGGCCGTAGATGTCCGCCGGCAGCGGGATGCGCGGGTGCGGCCGCGGGTGCAGCGCGCGCAGGCGCTCCGCGGGATCGGCCGCCAGCTCGCGCGGCGCCAGGTCCTCGTGGACGATGCGGTTCACGAAGGAGGTGTTGGCGCCGTTCTCGAGCAGCCGCCGGACGAGATATGCCAGCAGCTCCTCATGCCCGCCGACGGGGGCGTAGATGCGCGACGGCACGCCGAAGCCGCCCTGCCCTACCGGCGCGACGAGCTGGTCGTGCAGCGCCTCGCCCATGCCGTAGAGGCGCTGGAACTCGAAGCCGCGCCGGTCGTCGCCGGCATAGTCGAGGACGGCGGCGACGCTGTGCGCGTTGTGGGTCGCGAACTGCGGATAGAGGCGGTCGCGCAATTCCAGCATGCGCCGCGCGCAGCAGAGCCAGGAGACGTCGGTCGCCTGCTTGCGGGTGAAGACGGGATAGCCGTCGTGGCCGGCGATCTGGCTGCGCTTGATCTCGGCGTCCCAGTAGGCGCCCTTCACGAGGCGAACCGGGATGCGGCGACGGCTTTGGGCGGCCAGATCCACCAGCCAGTCGAGCACGAACGGCGCGCGCTTCTGGTAGGCCTGCAGTGCCAGACCGAAGCCGTCCCAGCCGGCGAGCGTCGGGTCGCCGCAGAGCGACGCGAAGACGTCGAGGGACAGGTCGAGCCGATCGGCCTCCTCCGCGTCGACGGTGAGGCCGATGCCGTGGCCGCGGGCCGCGCGGGCGAGGTCGCGCAGGCGGGGCACGAGTTCGGCCATGACACGATCGCGCTGGGCGTAGCGGTAGCGCGGGTGCAGGGCGGACAGCTTCACCGAGATGCCCGGCCGGGCGAACACGTCGCCGCCGCGCGCCGCCCGGCCGATGGCGTCGATGGCGCCGGCGTAGGCGGCGGCGTAGCGCTCGGCGTCGTGGGCGGTGCGCGCGCCCTCGCCCAGCATGTCGTAGGAGAAGCGGTAGCCGGCGCGCTCGGCCTCGCCGGCGGACTTCAGCGCCTCGGCGATGGTGCGGCCCATGACGAACTGGCCGCCCATGATGCGCATCGCCTGGAGCACGGCGCGGCGCACCACGGGCCGGCCGCCACGTGCCGCCAGCCCGCGGAGCACGGCGCCCAGGTCGCGCTCCTCGTCGGGACGCAGGAGACGGCCGGTCAGCATCAGCGCCCAGGTCGAGGCGTTGACGAAGGGCGAGCCGCTGTGGCCGAGATGGCGCTGCCAGTCGCCGTCGAGCAGCTTGTCGGCGATCAGCAGGTCGGCGGTGCCCGCGTCGGGGATGCGCAGCAGCGCCTCGGCGAGGCACATGAGCGCGACGCCCTCCCGGTTGGACAGGTCGTACTCGTGCAGGAAGGCGTCCAGACCGCCCACCGCGGCCGAGCGGCGGCGCACCTCCTCGACCAGCGCCACCGCGCGCGCCTCGATCCGCGCCCGCACCTCCGGTGCGGCGTCGAGTTCCGCCATCAGCGCCTCGCCCCGGGCGGTCTCGTCGGCGCGCCACATCTCCGCGATGCGCCGGCGCAGCGGGTCGAGGCGGGGCGGATCGGCGAACACCAGGGGCGGTGACGTCATGGTCGCGATCCCTTCGACCGCGTTCGAATGATGAGGTGGCTCAGAATCCCGGCCGCCCGGCGTTCATGTCCCAGATCGCCCAGGTGAGCATGCCGGCGAAGCCGACCCAGGCGAGATAGGGCAGCAGCAGGAGGGCGGCCGTCCCGCTGTGCCGGCGGAACGCCAGGGCCGTGGCGACGATCAGCACCCAGAGCAGGACGATCCACCAGAAGGCTCCCGCAAGGCTTTCCAGGCCGCCGAAGATCCACATCCAGGCGGCGTTGACGGCGAACTGCGCCCCGAAGAGCGTCAGCGCCCCGGAGGCGCCGGACCAGCCGGACCGGCGCCAGACCAGCCAGGCAGCGACCGACATCATCACATAAAGCAACGGCCATACCACCGGGAAAGCCCAGCGCGGCGGGTTCCAGGAGGGACGTTCCAGGCTGGCGTACCAAGCGTTCCAGTCGTCGATCCCGAACTGCTGGACGGCCCAGGGCACGACGAGGGTGATGGCGACGAGGACGCCGAGCACGGTCCAGTCGCGTGCCGAGATGTTCACGGATAGCTCTCCTTGGTGAAGTCGGACTTCAACGCGTCGGCGCGCCTGCGGATCGACGCGATCTCGCCGCCGTCGCGGCGGTCGAGGTTGCGGATCTGCATCGTCATGCGCTGGTTGTTGCGGAAGCGGCCGCGATGCCGCGCGAGGAAATCCCAGTAGAGCGTCGTGAACGGGCAGGCATCCTCGCCCTCGGCCTTGCGCGGATCGAAGCGGCAGCCGCGGCAATAGTCGCTCATCCGGCTGATATAGGCGCCCGACGCGCAGTAGGGCTTGGTGCCGACGAGGCCCCCGTCGGCGTGCTGGCTCATGCCCAGCGTGTTGGGCAGCGACACCCAGTCGACGGCGTCGGCATACATCGAGATGTGCCAGCGGTGTACGTCGAGCGGCCGGACGCCGAGCAGCAGGGCGTGCAGGCCGAGCACCATCAGACGCTGGATGTGATGGGCGTAGGCATGGTCGACCAGCTGGCCGACCGATTGCCGGACGCAGTTCATCTCGGTCTCGCCGGTCCACATGAAGCGCGGCATCGGCAGGTCGGCGGACAGGGCGTTGCGCTCGGCATAGTGGGGCATCTCGCGCCAGTAGACGCCACGCACGAACTCGCGCCAGCCGACGATCTGGCGCACGAAGCCCTCGACGGATTCGATGGGCGCCCCGCCCGCCGCGTACGCCGCGATCGCGGCGTCGACGACCTCGCGCGGATGGATGAGGTGCAGGTTCAGGGCCGTCGAGAGGCGCGCGTGATAGAGGTAGGGATGGCCGGTCGCCATCGCGTCCTGGTAGCGGCCGAACCCCTCCAGCCGGTGCTCGACGAAATCGCGCAGGGCGGCGAGCGCCTGGGCGCGCGTCACCGGCAGGTCGAACAGGTCGCTGCGGCCGGGGGCGTCGGGGAACAGGCGGTCGACCAGCCGCACGACCGCGGCGGTCGTCTCGTCGGGGGTGAAGCGGCGTGGCGCCTTGATGTGGCCCGGCCCGTCGCGGCCGAAACTCTTGCGGTTCTCGGCGTCGAAGTTCCAGCGGCCGCCGACCGGATCGCCGCCGTCCATCAGCAGGCCGAGGCGGCCGCGATTCCAGCGATAGAAGGTCTCCATGACGAGGCCGCGGCGGCCTTCGGCGAATTGCGCGAAGTCGTCCGTGGAGCAGAGGAAATGCCGGTCGGGGACGACCTCCAGCGGCAGCGACAGGTCTTCCGCCAGAGCGCGCAGATTCTCCAGCACGCGCCAGTCGCCGGGCTCGCAGACGATCAGCCGCTCCGGCTTCGCCTGACGCGCCAGCCGCGCGAATTCGGCGCGATGCGCGCCGCGGTTGGCGCGGTCGTCGAGGGCGGTGTAGCGGACGTCGACGCCCTTCCCGCAAAGGTCGTCGCGGAAGTGCCGCATCGCCGCCAGGAACAGGACGATGCGCGCCTTGTGCTGGGGGACGTAGTCGGTCTCCTCGCGCACCTCCGCCATGGCGACGGCGTCCCGGGACGGATCGAAGCCGTCGAACGCGGCACTGCCTGGGTCGAGCTGGTCGCCGAGGACGATGACCAGGTTGCGGATGCTGCGCGTCACGACGTCTCCCGGGGCGGGCGGCGGGCCCTCCCCGTCTCAACGGCGGAACAGGGCGGCCAGTTCGAGGTGCGGCGACCAGAGGAACTGGTCGACGGGCAGGATGCGCTCCAACCGGAAGCCGGCGTCGACCAGCATGCGGGCGTCGCGCGCGAAGGATACGGGATTGCAGGAGACGTAGATCACGGTGCCGGCCCGGCTCGCCGTCACCGCCGGCATCTGTTCGCGCGCCCCTGCGCGCGGCGGATCGAGCAGCACGGTGTCGGCCTTCTTCAGGTCGGCGGCGACGATCGGGCGGCGCACGAGATCGCGTGTTTCGGCGGCGACAGGCAGGGAGGCGCCGCGCGCCGCCGCCATCAGGGCGCCGACGGCGGGCGCGGCACCGTCCCACGCCACGACGCGCGCCCCGCCGGACGCCAGTGGCAGGGTGAAGGTGCCGAGGCCGCAGAACAGTTCCGCGACGCGCTGGCCGGCCGCAGCGCGGACGAAGGCGGCGAGCGCCGCCTCGCCCTCCGCGGTCGCCTGGAGGAAGGCGCCGGGCGGCACGGCCACGGCGACGCCGCCGAAGTTCGCCGCGATCGGCCGGAGCTGTGCCAGCGGCACCTGCGCCGCGGCGTCCGAGGGGCGCCAGCCGATGCGACCGGCGCCGGCCCGCCGTGCCATGGCCGCCGCCGCGGCACCCGCCTCGCGTCCCGGTTCGGCGCCGCCGACGAGCCCGATGTCCACCGTGCCGCCGATGTCGAGCAGGTCGACGTCGAGCCGGGCGCCCGACGGCAGGACATCGCCGAGGAAGGCGCGCAGGCCGGGCAGCAGCGCTTCCAGACGCGGCGTCAGGATCGGGCAGACGGCGACATCGACGAGGCGCCGGCTGGCGCGCTCGGAGAAGCCGAGGACGGCGCCGCGGGCCGTGCCGAGGGCCGACAGCCGCGCGCGCCGGCGGGTGGCCGGCGCGACCTGCACCGTGGGCTCCACCAAAGCCGCATCAAGGCCGTTGCGCGCCAGTGCGGTGAGCAGCAGGCTGCGCTTCCAGTCGGCATAGGCCGACTCTTCGAGATGCTGGGTGGCACAGCCGCCGCACGCGTCGAAGTGCGGGCACGGCGGCTCGCGCCGAAGCGGCCCCGCCTCCAGCAGGTCGGCGACCGTGCCGACCAGCGTGTCGGCGCGCTCGGCCGTGACGCGCACGCGCACCCGGTCGCCGGGTGCGGCACCTTCGACGGCGACGCGCCGGTCGCCGATGCGGCCGATGCCGTCGCCACGCGCGCCGACGGACTCGATGGTGACGTCAGGCTGCATGCCGCTCGGCGCCGATGAGGAACTCGACATTGCCTTCCGGACCCTTGATCGGGCTCTCGGTGATCCCCTTCACGGTCCAGCCCGGCAGGCCGCCCACCCAGGCGGCGATGCGATCGCAGACCTCGGCGTGGAGGGCGGGGTCGCGGACGACGCCGCCCTTGCCGACACGCTCGCGGCCGACCTCGAACTGCGGCTTGATGAGCGCCACCAGGACCGCCTCGGGTGCGGCGAGCGACAGGGGTGCGGGCAGGACGGTTTCCAGGCCGATGAAGCTGGCATCGCAGACGACGAGGTCGGCCGGGTCCGGCACCTGCTCGCGCGTCAGGTGGCGGGCGTTGCAGCGCTCCAGCACCGTGACGCGCGCGTCCTGGCGCAGCTTCCAGGCGAGCTGGCCGTGGCCGACGTCAACGGCGTAGACGTGCCTGGCGCCGGCGGCGAGGAGCACGTCGGTGAAGCCGCCGGTCGACGCGCCGACGTCGAGGCCGACACGGCCGTCGACCGGAAAGCCGAACGCCTCCAGCCCGTGCGCGAGCTTGAGGCCGCCGCGCGACACCCAGGGATGATCCTGGCCGCGGACTTCCAGCGGCGCGTCTTCCGGCGTCGGCGTGCCCGGCTTGTCCAGGCGGCGCTCGCCGGAGAAGACGCAGCCGGCGATCACCAGCGCCTGGGCGCGCGCCCGGCTCTCGACGAGGCCGCGGTCGACCAGGAGCTGGTCCAGTCTGCGTTTGGCGTTGGGCTTCAAGTTCTTGGTCCAGGACGGGCGGCGGCGGAGGCGTGCGCCGCCTCATATGAGGGCTCGGACCGCGCGGGTCAGCCCTTCGGCGTAAAACGTCAGCAAGCGGACCTAGCCCTCGTCGGGAAAGACGACGCGGACGCGCAGGCCCGGCGCGGCATCCTCGAGGGTCATCGTCGCGCGATGCAGCCGGACGACCGCGCGGACGAGGCTGAGCCCGAGGCCGGAGCCGGGCGTATGCCGGCTCGCTTCGAGGCGGACGAAGCGATCGAAGACGCGCTCGCGCTCGGCTGCGGGAATGCCCGGCCCCGTGTCGGTGACGATCAGTTCGGCGCCGCCATCGGTGGCGTGCACCGCGATCGAGACGATGCCGCCCGTCGGCGAATATTTGACGGCATTGTCGATCAGGTTGGCGAGCGCCTGGGACAGCAGGTGCCGGTTGCCGCGGACCTCGACCGGTCCGTCGGCCGCGACCACGAGCCGCTTGCCGTCGTCCTCCGCCACCGGGCCATAGAGGTCGGCGACGTCGTGGACCAGCAGGGCGAGGTCGAGCCGCGTCATAGCCTGCCGCTCGGCGCCGGCCTCGGCACGCGCGATGTCGAGCAGCGCATTGAAGGTGGCGAGAAGCTGCTCGGCGTCCTCGATGGTCGAGCGCAGCGCGTCGCCATACGCCTCGACCGACGGCGGCTCCATCAGGGTGACCTCGAGGCGGCTCCGCAGGCGCGACAGGGGGCTGCGCAGGTCGTGCGCGATGTTGTCGGTAACCTCGCGCATCGCCGTCATCAGCTCCTCGATCTGCGCGAGCATGGCGTTGAGGTTCTCGGCCAGCCGGTCGAGTTCGTCGCCGCTGCCGGAGAGCGGGACGCGTCGCGACAGGTCGCCGGCCATGATGTCGCGGCTGGCGCGGTTGATCGCCTCGATGCGCCGCAGGGCGTTGCGGCTCATCAGGATGCCGCCGAGCAGGCCGAGGCAGATCGTGATGCCGCCCGCCCAGGCGAGCGACGCGCGGAGGAGCGAGTCCAGTTCGTGCCGTTCGGCCACGTCGCGCCCGACCAGGAGCTGCAGTCCGCCGCGCAGGCGGAAAGTACGCGCCCGCGCGGCACGATCCTCGGTCTCGCCGCCCATTGGGCGCTCATAGGTGAAGTTGACCCAGCCCTCCTCGTTGGGCGTGACGTCGGGCCATGCGTCCAGGTTTCCGGCCAGCGGATTTCCCGACTGTTCGGCGAGGAGATAGAGGCTGTGCCGCTGGTTGCGGCTGCGCTCGATGACGACGCGGGTCAGGCCGACCAGGCCCCACCGGCGATACTGCTCGGCGAGGCCGGTGATCTCGGCCTGGATCGTCTCGTCCGTCTGGCGCGACATGAAGCCCGCCGTGGTGGCGTAGACGAAGCCGAGCAGGGCCAGCGCCGACACCGCGAAAAGGACGAGATAGAGGACGGCGATCCGGAAGGTCGACGTCCGGAACAGCGCCGTGCCGTTAGGCGGTCTGATCGGCGGCACGCAGCATGTATCCGGCGCCGCGCACGGTGTGCAGCAGCTGGGGTTCGAAGCCCTTGTCGATCTTGGCGCGCAGGCGGCTGATGTGGACGTCGATGACGTTGGTCTGGGGGTCGAAATGATACTCCCAGACGTTTTCGAGCAGCATGGTGCGGGTGACCGCCTGCCCCGCATGGCGCATGAGATATTCGAGGAGCCGGAACTCGCGCGGCTGCAGGTCGATCCGATGGCCGGCGCGTCGGACCGAGCGCGTCAGCAGGTCGAGTTCGAGATCGCCCACGACGAGCCGCGTCTGGACCTGCGGCGGTTCGCGGCGACGGACCAGCGCCTCGAGGCGGGCGAGCAGTTCGGCGAAGGCGTAGGGCTTCGCCAGATAGTCGTCGCCGCCGGCCTGAAGCCCGCGCACCCGGTCGTCGACCTCACCCAGTGCGGAGAGGAAGAGGATCGGCGTGTCGATGCCGTCACCGCGCAGCGTGGAGACGATGCCGAGGCCGTCCATGCCCGGAAGCATCCGATCGACGACGAGAGCGTCGTAGTGGCCGGCCTTGGCCATTGCCAGGCCGTCGAGCCCGTCGGCGGCATGGTCGACGACGTGGCCGCTGTCGCGCAGACCCCGCACCATGAAGCGGGCCGCCTCGCGATCGTCCTCGATGACAAGGATCTGCATGATGTCCGAAGGGTAGCGCCGGGAACGCCCGCGGCACCAGTGCGATGCGCGCCGATGCAGGGGCTAAAAAGAGTGCGCCCCTCCCTGCGGGGGGACAGGGAGGGGCGCGAAGGTCCGAGCCGATGTTGTGGCTCAGGCCTTGTTCAGCGGCAGGGCGACGAAGCGCTCCTGGCCGTTCGTGTTGACCAGCAGCAGGACCGCGCGACGCTTGTCCTTGCGGGCGGCCTCGACCTGCGAGACGACCTGCGACGGACTGGACACCGCCTTCTGATCGACCGAGACGATGACGTCGCCGCGCGACACGCCGGATTCGGCGACCGGGCTGTCCGACGCCACGTCGGCCACGACGACACCCTGGACGCCCTCCTCGATGCCGAAGCGCTTGCGCGCACGGTCGTCGAGCGGTGCCAGCTTCAGGCCGAGCGCCGTCTCGCTCGACGCCGTGTCGCTCGACGACGGGCCGGTCTGCGCCGCCGCCATCTGCGGGTCGTTCGGCATCTTCGCGATGCTGACGTTCATCTCGCGCCGGCTGCGCTCGCGCAGGACCGTCAGCTTCGCGTTGGTCCCCGGCTTCAGGTCGGCGACGAGACGCGGCAGCTCTCGCATCTTGTCGACCTTCTCGCCATTGACCGCGAGAATGACGTCGCCCTGGCGGAGGCCGGCCTTGGCCGCCGGGCTATCCGGCGTGACCTGCGCCACGATGGCACCCTCGGCCTTGTCCAGGCCGACGCTGGCGGCGATGTCCTCGTTGACGTTCTGGATCATGACACCGAGCCAGCCGCGCTCGACGAAGCCCTGCTCCTTCAGCTGGGCGACGACCCGTTGCGCCATGTCCGAGGGAATGGCGAAGCCGATGCCGACGCTTCCACCCGACGGCGAGAAGATCGCCGTGTTCACGCCGACGACCTCGCCGTCGATGTTGAAGGTCGGGCCACCCGAGTTGCCGCGGTTGATCGGCGCGCTGATCTGCAGGAAGTCGTCATACGGACCGGCGCCGATGGTGCGGCCGCGCGCCGAGATGATGCCGGTCGTCACCGAATGGCCGAGGCCGAACGGGTTGCCGACGCTGATGATCCAGTCGCCGACGCGGCTGGAGTGCGAGGCGCCCCAGGCGACATAGGGCAACTCCTTGTCCGACGACACCTTCAGCAGGGCGAGATCGGTCTTCGGGTCGGTGCCGACGACCTTCGCCTTCAGCTCGCGCTGATCCTGGAAGGTCACAGTCACCTCGTCGGCGCCTTCCACGACGTGGTTGTTCGTTACGACGAAGCCGTCGGCGGAAATGACGAAGCCGGAGCCGACGCCCATCATGCGCCGCTGGCGCTGGGGCGAAGGGCGGGCATCATCCTCCTGGCCGAACCGCTCGCCGAACTGGTCGCCGAAGAAGTGCTTGAAGAACTCGCGCGCCCCTTCGGGCAGGCCGTCGGCGCCGCCGCCCGAGGCGTCGACGTTCTTCTGGACCTGGACGTTGACGACAGCGGGACCGACACGCTCCACGACGTCGGCGAAGCTGATCGGCAGGCCGCCGCCCGGCGCCTGGGCGGTCGGCGGGTTCAGCGCCGTCTGCGCCATGAGGTCGTGGGTCGAAACGAAGGCAACGCCGCCGCCGCCGATCGCCAGCGCCAGCATCGCCGCCGTCAGTGCGCCGGAACGGCGCCGCTTCTTGGTCGGGAGCTCGGACATGTGCTCGGTCTCTCCTATCTTTTTGTGGCGACCGCCGCGCCTGGCGCGTGTCGCCGTCCCACAGGCTAGATAGTAGCGGCGCCGGCTTTAGTGCCTCGCTCGGCCGATTAAATCTTGGTAACGGCCCTATTCACCGCGGGAACCTTGCTGTTCTCGGATCGCGTCGTTGAGTTCGCGGCGCGACGGACGGTTGTCGAACCCGCCGCGCGAGCCCGTATCCCGGTCGTCGTCGTTGCGGCGATCGTAGCCCCGACGGTCGTCGCCGCGCCGGTTGCCGGACCAGGAGCCGCGATCGCGATCACGATCGTGCCGGTCGCGGTCCCAGCGGCGGTCGTCGTCGCGGTCACGGCGGCCACGTCTGCGGTCGTCATCGTCGTCCTTGCGGCCGCGGTGCCAGCGGTCACGGTCTCGGCGATGCCGGTCATTGTCGCGGTCGACATAATAGATCGGGCCGCGGTCGTAGTAGCCGCCACCATAGTAGGACGAGCCGCCGTAGTAGGCCGGCGAACCGCCATAGTATCCGTCGTCGTAGTAGCCGTCGTCCGTGACGCAACCCGCCAGACCGATGAGTGCTGCGCCGACGAGCAGAACCCGCATCATGAGTATCTTCCCCGAGCTGTGAGCCGCATTGAGCGGACGCTGAGGTACAGGCTGCCACACACCGCCTGAACCCTGGCTGAACGTCCGACGGCGCCGTTCGGCGTCAACGGCTCACGTCGACGTGATGCGCTATGACCTCCGGGGCACCACCCGGCGGCGCCGGAGCGACCTCCCCCTGGACACGCGCGGCACAGGCCTCGCGGCACCGTTGATTGACGTCGGAGGCCCACGCCTCGGCCGCACGCGACGAAGCGACCGAACCGTTCGAAGACATCGATGACGATCCTGCCGGAGACGCCCCGCCGCCGTCACCTCCGGACATCCGGACCACGACGTAGGGCGGCGAAACCGTCCGGTCGCGGAACATCAGGAAGCGGTCGCCCGTGCCCAAATTGCCTATCCAACCGTCGAGCGACACCCGCTCGCCGGCAGTCGCCCGGGCGATATCGTCGAACGCCACATCGGGATAGGAAGGTGCGGAAGGTGCGACCTGACCCGTCCCGCCCGCCCGAGACGCGGTCGAAGAAGCGCCGGGACCGCTTCCGGACCCTGTGGCGGAGGCTGCGGGATTGGAGGCCGCGGAACCAGCGGAGGCACGGCCGGCGGTCGCGTTACCGGGCGCAGACGATTGCCGGGACGCATTTCCGGGCGCGGTCGACGCGCCGGAGGCGCCGCCACCCATCGGGGGAAGCAGCGTATAGGTGCCGTTGTCGCGGAGCAGCAGGCGCTGGCCGGAGGATGGGTCGGTCAGAACGCGGTCGGCGACCGCACCGCCCGTCGTGGCGGCAAGGATGCCGGCGGCGAGACCGAGCGTCGCGCGGTTCAGGAGAGAATGGGCCATGGCACCGGTTCCAGGAAGTCCCCGGTTGGAGAACACCCGGAGCCGGCTGTAGTTCCGCGGGACGAAAGCCGGCGTCAGCGACGCTGGCGGCGCCAGCGATCCACGACGTTCGCGAGCAGGGTCGTGTCGCTGTCGTCGGTCTGCCACAGCGCCGAGAAGTGGGCATTGCCCGAGCGCGGCCGTCGATCCTCGGGAAGCTCGTCGAAATGCAGGCGCATCGGAACCGTGACGCCCTCGCCGACGACGATAGCCTCGGCGTTGCGCAGCGACGGCAGCGATCCCATCAGGCCCGGGGTGGCATCCGAGATCGCGGCGTTGACGAACTCCTGGTCCTTCTGGCTTGTCATGCGCAGCGCGAAGATGGTGTTGCACTGCGACAGCAGGCCCGCCTCGAGTTCCGACGGGCGCTGGGTGATGACGCAGAGTGACAGGCCGTACTTCCGGCCTTCCTTGGCGATGCGGGACAAGGCGCGCTTGGCCGGCTCGAAACCGAGATCGCTGTTCTGCGGCGCATAGCGGTGCGCCTCCTCGCAGACCAGCAGGATCGGCATCTGGCGCTCGCTCCACAGCGCGATGTCGAGCGTCATGCGCGCAATCACCGACACGACGACGTTGATCACCTCCGACGGAATGCCGGACAGGTCGATGATCGCGATCGGCTTGCCGTTGGCCGGCAGCCGGAAGATGCGCGACAGGACCGAGACCATGTTGTCGCGCAGGACGACGCCCTGCGGGAACATGAAGGTGAAGCGTCGATCCGACTGCAGCACCATCAGCCGGCTCTTCAGGCGCATGTAGGGCTGGACGTCGGTGCGTCGCTCGAGCTTGCCCATCGCCTCGTCGATGGCGCGGGTCACTTCGCTGATCTTGTAGGGCACCGGCGTGTCGACCGTGACGAAGTTGGCGTCCTCGGGATCCGGGATGAGCCGCAGCTTCGCCTGGGTGATGGTCTCGCGCAGGATCGCCGCCTCGCCCTCCCAATCGGCGCGGGCGGAGCCGAAGATGATCTCGGCCAGTTCCTCGAAGTTGAAGAGCCAGTAGGGAAGCTGGAGGTTCGTCGAGTCGAGCACCTCCGCCGCCTCGCCGAAGGCACTCGCATACTCGCCGTGCGGATCGAGCAGGACGACGTGCGCATTGTCGTGCTTGTCGAGGAGGGCGTGCAGGATCAGGGCGACCGCGCAGGACTTGCCCGAGCCGGTCGTGCCGAGGATGGCGAAGTGCTTGCCCAGCAGGTCGTCGAGGACGACGAAGGCCGGGATCGTCTTGTCCTGATGGATCGTCCCGACACGCACCGTCGCGACCGCCGGCCGCGCATAGACATTGCCCAGATCCTCCTGGGTGGCGCTGTACACGTCGGCGCCGAGCGCGGGGAACTGCGAGACGCCGCGCTGGAAGTCGCCGCCCTCCGTCGACTCCTCGCCGACGAGGTCGACCTCGGCGATCTTGAGCTCGGTGTCGCCCGGCTCCTGTGTCGGGATCGGAATGCTGAAGCCGCTCACCATGCCGAACACGATGGTGTCGGCGGTGTAGATCTTGACCAGCGAGCCGACCTGGACCGTCTGTTCCGCCGGATGCTCGCCGTTGGAGCGTGGATCGCGTATCAGCGCGATGATCTGCGCGCCGGAGACGGAGACCACCCGCCCGATCTTGATCGACGTACCACTGCGCGGGAGTACCAACGTCGCGTCATCCGGCATGCGAATGATCCCCATGAATGAATTTCGTGCCCGAAACGACCCTGTCGGCCGGGAAGACGAGGGACGCCGACGTCCCCTGCCCCGGCTCGCTCTCGATGACCAGCGAGCCGCCGTGGAGTTCCATGAACGATTTGGTGATGGGCAGGCCGAGCCCCGTGCCTTCGTATTTGCGGTTCAGCCCGCCGTCGACCTGGGTGAAGGGCTGGAGCACCTTCGCCATGTCGTCCTTCTTGATCCCGATGCCATTGTCGCGGACGCACAGGGCGAATCCGCCACCTTCGACCGCATGCGCGATCAGCCGGACCTCGCCCTGCTCGAACGTGAACTTCACGGCGTTCGACAGCAGGTTGATGAGCATCTGCCGGAGCTTCTGCTCGTCGGCGACGATCATCGGCAGGTCGTTGGGGAACTCCGTCACCGTGCGGATGCCGCGCTGCTCGGCGCGCTCGCGGATGAGCGACAGCGAGAACTCGCAGACGTCGTGGACGTCGACCTCCTGGTCGTCGAGTTCGATCTTGCCCGCCTCGATCTTCGCCAGGTCCAGGATGTCGTTGATGACCGACAGCAGGTGGTTGCCGCTGGCGTGGATGTCGCGAACGTAGGTCTCGTATTTCTGCGTGCCGAGGGGACCGAAGAGCTGGTCGATCATGACCTGGGAGAAGCCGATCACCGCGTTCAGCGGCGAGCGCAGTTCGTGGCTCATGTTCGCCAGGAACTCGGTCTTCGCCCGGTTCGCCGCCTGGGCCTCCAGCATCGACTTGTGCGCGAGGTCGGCCGCGGCCTCGGCCTCCTGCTTGGCGACGCTCAGGGCGGCCTCGGCGCGATGGCGCTCGACGATGCGCCCGAGCTGGTCGCCATAGCGATACAGCAGTGAGTTGGACGGTCCGCGCCGCCTACGCATGTCCAGCATTCGCTACACCCGAGGGAAACGCGTGAGAAGGAGCGACAGAGCCGCGGCGGGGAGGGCTCCCGCCAGCGTTCCCTCGCGCTTCGCGGAGGGAACGCCCCACGAGCCGATGCTGCGCCCGGCCCGGTTAACAGGCAATTTATGCGGCACCCGCCCCCCCTGTGTGCACTTTGGCATGCCGGGCCGCGGCAGCGCGCTGAGCGTCGAGCATCTCGGTGATGTAGCGCCCCTGGTACAGGCGCACGCCGAGACTCTGACCCAGTGCCATCGCGCGCTGCGAGTCGCAGCGGCAGAACATGATCCGGGCGGGATCGAACCGCGCCAGCAGTTGCGCGAAGCTGCCGCCGCGCGCCTCGGCGATGCTCTCGCTCCAGCGGATCTTAAAGCCGTCGACGTCGAGGGCGGCGGGATCGACGAACGGCAGGTTCACGTCGGTCACGCCGTCCAGATAGACCCGGTAGCCGCGCTCGCGCAGATGGTCGCGCACGTAGAGGTAGACCCCGACGTCGGAGAAGACGTCGATGAACTGAAACTCGAAGGCGATGGTGGCGCGGACGGCGGCGGGAATACCGGCGTCGAAGCCCGCGAACTCGTTGCTGAGCGCCGAGGCGACGTTGAGATTGATGCTGAGGCCGGCGCTCTCGCCCGTCATGCAGGCGGGTTTCAGCAGGGCCAGCAGCTTGCGGTCCAGCGACTTGGTGACGTACTGCAGGAGCAGCGCCTCGCCGGTCATGATGGGCGTGCGGTTGAGCGACGATTCGATGTCGCCGATCGAGAAGTAGAATTCGTCGAAGCGCTTCTCGAGGAGCCCGGCCGAGGTGAGCGCGCAGACCGGCTGGCGGCGCAGGAAGGCGGCGAGGTTCATCCGCTCGAGCGCGTCGACCACGGCGGCGAGGCCGCTGAGCTCCGAAACGCGCGTCGACACCATGGGCGGCGCCGGTGCGGGCCGCACCGCCTCGACCGCGCCGGGACGCGGCGGCTCCTGCGGCGCGTCGTCGACCCCCGCCAGTTCCTCGGCGACGGCGAGGAACGTCTCGCGGTCGTGGCCGAGATCGTACCAGGTGGCGAAGTCGGCCTCGTACTTCTCCTCGTTGTAGTAGAGCGGGTCGCCGGCGAAGAGCTGGCGCAGCCGGCTCACCGCACTCGCGACCTGGGCGCCGTGGCCGCCGGCATAGACGTAGACCCAGTCGCCGTTGCGCAGCACGTAGAGCCGCCCCTGGATGCCGCGGATCGCCTGTTCGAACATCTGGAGGGCGAAGACGACGTTCTCGTTGCGCTTGACGGACGAGATCCGGGAGAGGTGCACATGGGCGACGTACCAGCCGTCGCGCAGGGTCCGCGCCGCCTCGAGCAGCTGCTGCTCCTGGTCGATGCCCCTGCGGCGGATGGGGGCGGGCTGCCACTCCATGTTCGACGTCCGTCCAATCTGACCGAACACGGGCGCCGGCCGCCCGCGTTGTCCGAGGATCCTGCAGCAACGAGGTAAACTTCGGCTTAAATCCGCAGGCGGCGCCGGCGCGCGCCGATCGGGCGCAGTCCGTTAACCCGACGTTACCCGAAATTGCCGATGGTCGATCGTCCGGACCCAACGGAATGCGACCCATGATGGCACTCATCCGCACGGCCTTGATCTTCGGCGCCGTGATCTTCTTCGGCGCCCAGTTCATCGCGAGCCGCGGGCTGGAGTCGGTCCTTCCGGCGTCAGCGCCGGTGCAGCGCGAGGTCCCTCGAAGCTCCGATCAGTTCGGCTCCGAGATGCGGGTGCTGGCCGGCGGGCACGGTCACTTCATGCTCAACGTGACGGTGAACAATACGCGGGTGCCGTTCATGGTCGACACGGGCGCCTTCACGATCGCCCTGACCAAGAAGGCCGCCGAAGCAGCCGGCATCCGCCCGGGGCCGCGCGACTACACGGGCAGGACGAGCACGGCGAACGGCACCGGTACCTACGCGCCGGTGAAGCTGCGCGAGGTGCGCCTGGGATCGTTCGTGGCCTACGATGTCGACGCGGTCGTGATCGGCGGCGAGGGCTCGAGCATATCGCTTCTCGGCATGAGCTTTCTGCGCCTGCTGCAGAGCTACGAGGTGGTCGGCGACGAACTGCGCCTGCGCTGGTAGCCTGCGGCAGTGACTGTCTGGCGAGAGGTCGCGGAATGTCGGACGCGTTCGGACAGGCGCCGCGCGGCGGCTGGGCGCCGCTGGTCAGCGAACTGCATGTCGAGGATCTGGAGCGCAGCCTGGCGTTCTGGTGCGGCGTGCTCGGCTTCACCGTCGCCTACCGCCGGCCGGCGGAGCGGTTCGTCTATCTGGAGCGGCCCGAGCGCGGACAGATCATGCTCTGCCAGCGCAACGGCCGCTGGGAGACCGGCCTACTCGAACCACCGTTCGGCCGCGGGGCGATGTTCCAGATCTACGTCCGCGACCTGGATGCGATCGAGGCGCGCATCTCCACACACCGCTGGCCGATCCACACCGGTCCGCGGGAGGTCTGGCGCCGCACCGGGGAGACCGAGTCGGGGCAGCGCGAGATCTTCGTACAGGACCCCGACGGCTATCTGCTGATGATCGCCGCCAACATCGGCACCCGGGCCCCCGCAGCCTGATGGCCGCGACGGAAAGACTACGCCGGCCTCAGGCCGGCGCTTCCACGCTGCGGCCGCCGCTGCGCAGGCGCACCGGCCCGGCGCCGCCCGGCAGTTCGATGTCGACCTCGAGCATCGCCATGCCTTCGGCACGCTCCAGCTTCACGTCGACCTTGTTGTCGTCGACGTCCACATACTTCCGGATCGCCGCGATGATGTCCTTCTGCAGCATCGGCAGATAGTCCGGCCGCGTCAGGTCCGAACGCTCGTGCGACAGCAGAATCGTCAGGCGATCCTTGGCAGCCGCCGCGGGCGTCTTCTCCTGGTGGCGCCGGAAGAGGCTGAGCAGGTTCATGCCGTCCTCCCGAAGATGCGGGCGAAGAAGCCCTGCCGCTCCGGCGACAGCACCTTGTGCTCGATCTGCTGGCCCATCAGGCGCTGGACCGCATCGCGATAGGCCTTGCCGGCGTTCGACTCCTCATCCATCGCGACGGGCATGCCGAGATTCGACGCCTTCAGCACCGACGGGCTCTCCGGGATGATGCCGAGCAGCGGGATCGCCAGGATCTCCAGCACGTCGTCGACGTTGAGCATGTCGCCCTTGGCGACGCGGGCGGGGTCGTAGCGGGTGAGCAGCAGCTTCGCGGGGACCGCGCCCTCGCCCTTCTCCGCCTTGCGGGTCTTGCTCGACAGCAGGCCCAGGACGCGGTCGCTGTCGCGCACCGAGGAGACCTCCGGATTGGTCACGACCACCGCCTCGTCGGCGAAATACATCGCCATGTGCGCGCCGCGCTCGATGCCGGCCGGGCTGTCGCAGAGGATGTAGTCGAACTCGTCGCGGAGTTCTTCCATCACCTTCTCGACGCCGTCGCGGGTGAGCGCGTCCTTGTCGCGGGTCTGGGAGGTCGGCAGGACGGCGAGATTCTCCAGGCGCTTGTCCTTGATCAGCGCCTGCTTCAGCTTCGCCTCGCCGTGGATCACGTTGATGAAGTCGAACACCACGCGGCGCTCGCATCCCATGATCATGTCGAGGTTGCGCAGGCCGACATCGAAATCGATGACGACGGTCTTCTTGCCCGCCAGGGCGAGGCCGGCGCCGAGCGCGGCGGTCGACGTGGTCTTGCCGACGCCGCCCTTGCCGGATGTGATCACGATCGTCTTTGCCACTAGATGTCTCCGCTCTCGCTGGTCTCGATGATGTCCACTCCGGTCGTCGGGGTCCGGGTCGCTGCACGCGTCATTTCAGGGGCTCCACCACGAGGGCCTCGTCCCTGAGATAGGCCTGCACCCGCTGCTTCAGGTGCGTGCCGCCGATGTCGTCGCTGGTCTTGTAGAGACCGGCGATGGCGATGAGTTCCGCCTCCAGGCTGGCGCAGAAGATGCGCGCCGAGAGATCGCCGTTGACGCCCGCCAGCGCCCGGCCGCGCAGGCTGCCGTAGACGTGGATGTTGCCGACCGCGATCAGTTCGGCCCCCGAGCCCACCGAGGCGACGACCACGAGGTCTCCCGAATCGGCGAAGACGCGCTGGCCGGAGCGCACCGGCTCGGTGAGGACGAGCGTGCCCTGCCGGTGCTCCGGTTCCGCCTGTCCGGCAATGGCGGTGGCGGCGCGGTCGCCGCTCGCCGCCTCGCCCGCGTCCGTGCCCCCGCTATCCGTGCCGCCGGCGAGGGCGATGTCGCGGCCGCCCTGGAGCGGGATGAGGCCGGCGGTGAGTGCCGCCGTGTTCTGCTCCATCGTGCCGTTCTGCACGCCGACGATCGACAGCCGGCGGCTGCGCAGTTCGCGCACGAGGCCGGTGAAGTCGCCCGACCGCGCCAAGCCGCTCGCCCGGTCGAGATCGATGACGAAGGGCGCGTTGGAGAAGAAATGCGGTGCCTGCGACAGCTTGGCGTCGAGCGCCGCATAGAAGGCGGCGTCGGCGGCCCCGGTCAGTTCGAGCACCACCGCCGTGAAGCTGCGGCCCCGGATCTGGAACGGCACGACGGAGGTCGGTGCGACGCTCTGCGGTTCCGGCCTAGCCACGGCGGCGCTCCGATTGGTTCAGATGCCTCGCAGATATTGCGGTCACGTAATCTTCCTACACTGGATATTGTATCATGCACATTTCCGGTGTTGTTCGATAGACTCGAATCGCCACCGCGCGGCCACCGACCCCCGAGTCATCCACAGGCAGTGCGGCAATGTCGAGGCAGAGAGGGCGTAGCAATGCACGAGACCCTGCACAAGTTCGGATACCCCGATACCGTCATCCGCGACTATGCCCACTGGGTCGTGCTGCTGCGCCCGCAGCAGGTGACGCTGGGCTGCATGGTGCTGGCGCTGAAGGCCGACGTGCGCACCCTCGGCGAGGTCGGCCCCGACGCATTCGCCGAGATGGCGACGGTGACGAAGGATATCCAGACGGCGCTGGCGGCGACGTTCGGGCCGCAGAAGATCAACTACCTTGCGCTGATGATGGTCGACCCGCAGGTCCACTTCCACGTCGTCCCGCGCTACGACGGGTCGCGCGACCTGAACGGAACCCCCGTCGACGACCCCGGCTGGCCGAAGCTGCCGGAGATGGCGCGCGCGCTGGCGCTCGATGCGAAAGCACTCGACTGGATCAAGGCGAAGCTGGTCGGCGCGTGGCCCTGATGAACGAGCGACCCGGCCCCTAGCGGGTGCCGTAGAGGCGGTCGCCCGCGTCGCCGACGCCCGGGACGATGTAGCCGTGATCGTTCAGCCGCTCGTCGATCGCGGCGGTGAAGATCGGCACGTCGGGGTGTGACTCGGCCATCGCCTTGAGCCCGTCGGGGGCAGCGATGATGCAGACGAACTTGATGCGCGTCGCACCGTCCTCCTTCAGCCGGTCGATGGCGGCGACCGCCGAATTGCCGGTGGCGAGCAGCGGGTCGACGACGATGGCCGGGCGCTCGGCGATGTCGGTCGGAACCTTGTAGTAGTATTCGATCGGCACGAGGCTCGCCGGGTCGCGATAGATGCCGACATGGCCGACGCGCGCCGAGGGCAGCAGGTCGAGCATGCCGTCGAGCAGCCCGTTGCCGGCGCGCAGGATCGAGATGAAGCAGAGCTTCTTGCCGGCCAGGATCGGCGCCTCCATCGGCGCGATCGGCGTCTCGATCATGTCGGTGGTCAGCGGCAGGTCGCGCGTCACCTCGTAGGCGAGCAGGTGCGCCACCTCGCGCATCAGCTTGCGGAAGTCCGACGTCGAGGCTTCGCGCCGGCGCATCAGCGACAGCTTGTGCTGCACCAGCGGATGGTCGACGACGGTTACGTTCTCGGGCATGCGCTTCTCCGGCCGCTGCGGGCCCCGTTCGAAACTCGGACTGTCAGAATACCGTCCCGTCGCTGACGATGCGGATGGGCGGACCGCCGTCGGCGCGCAAATCCTGCGCGATGCGGCGGCCGGCGGTCCAGGTGCCGCCCTGCAGCACCTTCGCCAGCGGCAGTGCCGCAGGCGTCAGGCCGAGCTTCTCGCGGACGCCGACCGCGAGCCGGTCGAGCAGCGCCACGGTCAGGGCGCGCCACTCCACCACGGCTTCGCTGTCCACGGCCTGGGGTTCGACGCAGAGGGCGGGGTCGCGCGGGACGAGAACGCCGGTGTCGATGAAGAGACCGCCGTTGCGGTACTCGGCGAGGCCGGTGAGGTCGTCGAGCCCCGTCACCTCGACGCCGGCCTCCTCCAGCGGCTCGACCAGGGAGTAGGTCAGCCACTGGGTGAGCTTGTGAAACGGCACCAGCCCGTCCGTGGGGTCCGGTCCGCGCGCCGCCGGATGGCGCCAGACGTCGCCGAGCCCCTGCCCGCCCAAGGTCAGGCGACCGGGCCAGATCGGCGAGAGGCCGTCGAGCAGTGCCGCGAGGATGTCGGCGGCAGCCACCGTCCCCGTCGCAGCGAGGCGGTCGGCGAGATTGCCGACACGCCCCGGACTGCCGAACAGGTCCGGCCGCGCGGCGACGGCGTCGCCGAGCCGGCGCAGCAGCGCGGCGCGGCCGGCCATGCCCTCCAGCGCGTTGTCGGGCGCGACCTGGAAGCCTGCGGCCAGATCCGCCTCGGAGAGAGACGACAGAGCCGCCGCATCGATGCGGAGCGGCGTGGCGGGGTCCGAGGAAAACAACCCGGCGGCGAACATCTCCAGACTCGCGAGCGCCAGTCCCTCGGAGCGGCCGACGAGGCCGCCGCTCCGCGGGTCGCGATAGGCCCAGCGGCTGCCGGCCCCGGCATCGAGCAGGACGCTGACGACGGCGAGGTCGAAGCGCGCGCGCAGCCGTTCGGCGGCGTCGCCCTGCAGAGCCGCCGCGAGGCCGTTCCACCGGTCCTCATCGGCGACGACGAAATGCCGCCAGCGACTGTGATACGGAATGTCCAGGTCGGGATAGGTCAGCCGGATCTCGTCGACGACGCGGTCGACCGCATGCGCCAAACCCGCCGGCGCGACCTCGAAATTGCGCAGGCCGCCCGCCTCTCCGGCCGCGAGGATCTGGCCGCAACGGTCGCGGATTGAGCGCGGCCGGCGCAGCAGCGCCAATGCCTCTGCGGTCTCGGCGTCCATGGTCAGGCACTCATCCTCAATAGTCGACCAGGCCGCGGCCCTTGATGGTCGACAGGTCTTCCGGCAGCCGCCCGATCTCGCCGGCCTCGACCTTACCGGCATAGTATCCGGCCGCCTTCTTCGCCTCCATCTCGACCTTGGCATCCTCGGGGATCAGGTCGTCGGGCAGGGCCACACGCTCGACCACCTCGATCCCCTGCCGGATCAGGGCGTCGAACTTCATATTGCTCATCGAGACGAGCCGATCGATGCGGGTGATGCCGAGCCAGAGCAGCGGATCGGGCATCAGCTCCTGGAAGCGCATGTCCTGGACGCCGGCGACGCACTCGGTCCGTTCGAAATAGGCGTCGGCGCGGTCGCCGTCCGGCTGGCGCTTGCGCGCGTTGTAGACGAGGAACTTCACCACCTCGCCGAGCGCGCGTCCCTCCTTGCGGTTGTAGACGATCACGCCCAGGCCGCCCTCCTGTGCCGTGCGGACGCATTCCTCGATACCGTGGATGAGGTAGGGGCGGCAGGTGCAGATGTCGGAGCCGAACACGTCCGAGCCGTTGCACTCGTCATGGACGCGGCAGGCGACCTTGCGGGCGGGATCGGGTGCGGCGGCCAGGTCGCCGAAGGCGTAGATCGTCATGCCGCCGATCGGCGGGAGAAAGACCTTGAGGTCGGAACGGGTGACGAGTTCGGGGAACATGCCGCCGGTCTGTTCGAACAGGCTGCGGCGCAGCGCGCTCTCGTCGATGGCGCAGCGCGCGGCGACCCCCGGCAGGTACCAGACCGGCTCGATGGCGACCTTGGTGACCGACACCTCGCCGGTCGGCGCCAGGATCGCACCGTCGGGGACGAGCGCGCCCAGGCGCATGCGCGCGGTCAGTTCGGGGATCGTCAGGCGCGCCCGCGTGATGGCGATCGTCGGGCGGACGTCGAGCCCGGCGGCGAGCTGCTCGGCGAACACCTCGCTGACCATGTGGCCCCAGGGGTCGAGCGAGACGATCCGCTCCGGGTTCGCCCAGGCGGCGTGCGGCCCGACCTGGACGGCGGGCGACGTGTTGGTGAGGTCGGGCCGGTGCACCGGATCGAGTTGCCCAGCGGCGATGGCGAGGGCGCGGTAGAGCGCATACGAGCCGGAGTGCGCGCCGATCACGTTGCGCTTGGTCAGGTCGCTGCGCGAACCGACGACCGGCCCGCGTTCGATCGGGTCCGAAGCGCCCCAGACGATGGGCTGCGGCACCCGCCCGCCGCGCGGATGCGACGTCAGGGAAATGTGCCCGATCTTCGTACGGCTGCCGACCATCCTGCCGATGCTCCGCTTGGAAAGGCCGTCCGCCGGACGGCCGACATCGTCGAAGCAAGGACTATACCGCCTTTTCCCCGGCGGAAGCATGACAAGCGAACGGCGCCGCCCCTGGGGACGGCGCCGTCGGCAACCGCTTCGGAATGAGGATCAGGGCCCGCGCGAAACCCGCCGCCCGGCGACCAGCCCCATGATGAGGAACACCGCGAACATCACGATGAAGATGAAGAACAGGATCTGCGCGATCCCGGCCGCCGCCGACGCGATGCCGCCGAAGCCGAAGAAGCCGGCGACGAGCGCGACGATCAGAAACATGAGTGCCCAACCCAACATCGGTCAAACTCCTGCTATCAAGTGTGAGTGGCGGTGCGCGGGCGTACACGCGGGCGCACGCTGTAGTCGCTTCGCTGGCCGCGCCCGGCATCGGCGCTGCCTGCGGCACGTCCCGCCGTGGACGACGCATGCTCCGCCGTGGGGGACGAGTTCGAGGCGGCATCTTCGAGCCGGTCGGCGCCGATCAGCCCCACCAGTTCGTTGTCCCTGTTCAGCACGACCCCGTGCTTCTGGCCCGCTTCCCGGAGGGAAGCCGCGGCCCGATCGAGCTGCTCGTCCTCGTAGCACCAGACGAATTCCGCCTGCATGACGTCGCGGACCGCGGCCTTCGCCGGATCGATGTCCCAGACGGTGGTGTCGCCGGAGGCGTCCGCGAGCGTCAGCAGCCCGATCATCTCGTCGCCGTCGACCACCGGCAGGACCTCGGTCCGGTCGCGCCGCATCCGCTCGATCGCCTCGGTGAGAGGATGGTCGGGATGGATGTCGTAGTGCGGCGGGATCATCGCGTCGGAAGCGCGCACGGCCATTGGCCTTTCGGTCATTTTCGTTGTCGGAGCAACACCCTGGACCGCTACGTGGTTCCGCAGCGAGCGGTCGAGGCGGGAGGGTCGCAGCGGGGGTCTCTGGCGCGGCGCGCACGCAGGCGGCAGACTGGCCGGCAGCGGCGCGGGGCCATCGACGGCCAGGGAGACGTCGCCACAGCCGAGGAGACGGCCTTGATCGAGCGCGACGTCCTGGTGGGAACCAAGCATGGGCAGATGCACGCCTTCGCCGTCTGCCCCGACGGCGGCGGCCCCTACCCGCCCGTCATCTTCTACATGGACGCTCCCGGATACCGGGAGGAGCTGAAGAACATGGCGCGGCGCATCGCGCGCGCCGGCTACTACTGCCTGCTGCCCGACCTCTACTACCGGCTGGGCACGGTGCGGTTCGACCTGCACCGCCGCGACGAGTCGCTGTCCTCGGTCATCCGCGCCGCGCGCAACACGCTGACGAACGCGATGATCGCCGAGGACACCGCGGGCATGCTGGCGTTCCTGGATGCCCAGGAGGAGGTCAAGCCGGGCCCGGTCGGCTGCGTCGGCCACTGCATGAGCGGGCGGTTCATCGTAACCGTCGCCGCACGCTTCCCGGAGCGCATCGCCGCGGCGGCCGCCTTCTACGGCGTGCAGATCGTCACCGACCAGCCGGATTCGCCGCACCTGATCGCCGACCGGATCAAGGGCGAGGTCTACCTGTCCTTCGCCGAGGTCGACGAGCTGGTGCCGGCGAACGTGGTGCCGGACATCACCGCGATCTTCGACAAGGCCGGCGTGAGGCACGACGTCGAGGTCGTGCCCGGGACGCACCACGGCTACTGCTTCGCCGAGCGCGCCGCCTACCACGCCGCCGCATCCGAAGCCGCCTGGGGCAAGCTCTTCGCCATGTGGAAGCGGCGGCTGAAATAGCCGCCCGCGACCGGCGAGACCAGAACCGACAAGCAGAGAGGAGAGTGAACGCAATGCGCGAGCGCACGCTTCGCGGCAAGGTGGCCGTCGCCGGGATCGGCGAGACGACCTACTACAAGCACGGCAAGGCGCCGGATTCCGAATTCAAGCTGGCGCTGATGGCGATCCTCGCGGCCTGCAAGGATGCCGGCATCGACCCGCGCGAGATCGACGGCTTCGCCTCCTACAGCAACGACCGCAACGACCCGTCGCGGATCGCGGCGGCGCTCGGCACGCGCGAGCTGCGCTTCTCCAACATGCAGTGGGGCGGCGGCGGCGGCGGCGGCGCGGCGGCGATCGGCAACGCCTCGGCCGCGGTGGCGACCGGCCTCGCCGACTGCGTCGTGGTGTTCCGTTCGCTGGCACAGGGCCAGTTCGCGCGGTTCGGGCAGGGGCCGCAGTCGCCGACCATCCAGGGCGACATGGCCTTCCAGGCACCCTACGGCCTGATGTCGCCGGGGCAGCGCTACGCCATGAAGGTGAACCGCTTCATGCACGACCACGGCGTGAAGCAGGAGGCGCTGCGCGCCATCGCGCTCGCCTCATATCATCACGCCCAGGCCAACCCGCGGGCGGTGATGCACGGCAAGCCGCTGGACGAGAAGACCTACGACGAGTCGCGCTGGATCGTCGAACCGTTCCACCTCTACGACTGCTGCATGGAGAACGACGGCGCGGCCGCGGTCATCATCGTGCCGGCGGAGCGCGCCAAGGACCTGAAGCACAGGCCGAGCTACCTGCTGTCGGCGGCCGGCGGATCGCACCATCGCTGCGGGGCGCCGTCGCACAACGACCCCACCTATGCCAGCGCGAACTTCACCAGCGTGGCACCGCATCTGTACGAGATGGCCGGGGTGAAGCCGTCGGACGTCGACGTGCTGCAGAGCTACGAGAACTTCACCGGCGGCGTGATGATGAGCATCGTCGAACACGGCTTCTGCGCGCCGGAGGAGGCGAACGACTTCCTCGTGCCGCAGAACCTGTACGCCCCCTCCGGCAAGCTGCCGCTGAACACCAGCGGCGGCAATCTGGCCGAGTGCTACATGCACGGCCTGGAGCTGCAGATCGAGGCCGTGCGCCAGATCCGCGGCGAGTCGACCAGCCAAGTGCCGAAGGTCGATGTGTCCATGGTCATCGCCGGCCCGATGGTGACGCCGGTCAGCTCCTGCATCTTCGGCTCGGAGGCCACCCTCTGATGAACGCCACGCAATCCTACCTGCCGGAAGGCCTGCCGATTCCCACGCCGGAGACGGACGGCCTGTCGGCGCCCTACTGGAACGGCCTCAAGGAGGGCGTCCTGACCATCCAGCGCTGCAAGTCGTGCGGCGGCTGGCAGTGGGGGCCCGAGTGGATCTGCCACCGGTGCCTGTCCTTCGACATGGGCTGGGAAACGGTCGAGCCGCGCGGCCGCATCTTCAGCTGGGAGCGGGTCTGGCATCCCGTGCATCCGGCGCTGAAGGGGCACGGGCCATACATCGTCGTGCTGGTCGAACTGCCGCACGCCGACAACGTCCGCCTCATCGGCAACCTGGTCGGCGGCCCGCAGCAGACGGTGACGATCGGCGCCGAGGTGGAGGGCGTGTTCGAGCATCACCCCAACGCCAGCACGCCGCATACGCTGCTGCAGTGGCGGACGGTCGGATAGAGGCGGGCGAAAGCGGGTTGACGGGAGCGGCCCGGGCATCACACTTCGGGGATGCTCAGTTCGCACACGCAACATAGAGCCACCGTCGCGGTGATCGGCCTCGGCAGCATCGGCGGCGTCGTCGCCGCGTGCCTGCGCGACGCCGACCGCCACGACGTGATCGCCTGCGTACGCCGGCCGATCGACCGGCTGACCCTGGAGCGACCGGAGGGAACGGTCACCGTCGCGTTGGACGTGCTGACCGATCCGGTCGATCCGCGCACGGTCGAAAGGGGGCCGGTCGACTGGGTCCTGCTGTGCACGAAGGCCCAGGACACCGATGCCGCGGGCCCTTGGCTGCGGGCACTCTGCGGCCCGGCGACACGGATCGCGGTCCTCCAGAACGGGATCGACCATGCCGCGCGCGTGGCACCCTACGCGCCGGGCTGCGCCGTCGTGCCGAGCGGCGTCTATTACAACGGCGAGCGGACGGGGCCGGAGAGCGTGCGCCTGCGCCACGTCTCCGCCGACGATCTGATCGTTCCCGACGATCCCGATGGCCGCGCCTTCGCGCGTTTGCTCGACGGCACGTCGCTACGGCCGGGGCTGAGCGACGACTTCGTCACGCTGATGTGGCGCAAGCTGCTGGTCAACGCGGTCTGCAACCCGCTCACTGCCCTCACGCGTCAGCGCCAGGCCGTGCTGCGCCGCGATGACATGCGCGCGCTCAGCCTCGGCGTGCTGGAGGAGGCGGCGGCGGTCGGACGGGCGGCGGGCGCGCGCCTCGCCGACGACGAGGCGCAGCGGATCATGGCGCAGATCCTGACCTTCCCCGAGGAGGCCGGCACGTCGATGTATTTCGACTGTCTGGCGGGGCGGCCGCTGGAGGTCGAGGCGCTGACCGGCGCCATCGTCGCGGCAGGCGACCGGCACGGCATCGGCACGCCGCTGAACCGCACCCTGCTCACCCTTCTTCGCGCCGTCAGCGACGCGGCGACGGGCGGCACTCCCGCCTGAGGCGCGACGCGGCCCTCCTGCCACTGTCGGCGGTGCACCCATTGTCGGCCGCGCGCCGATGACCGACGATGCCCCGGCCATAAGAAGACGACAGATCGGGAGCGCCGCATGAAATTCGGCTTCGTCGTTTCGGTGCGCGGTCCGCTGGCCAACGAAGCGTCGGTACGGGCGCTGGCGCAGGCGGGCGAAACGTTGGGATTCGACTATGTGTCGATGACCGACCACGTCGTCGTGCCGAATGCCATCGCCTCCGCCTATCCCTACACCCAGGACGGCGCCTTCCCGGCCGGCGAGAGCGGCGAGTGCCTGGAACTGCTGTCCATGCTGTCCTTCGTCGCCGGTGCGACGAAGACGATCCGGCTTATCACCTCTGTCATGGTGCTGCCGCACCGGCCGGCGGTGCTGACGGCGAAGATGCTGGCGACGATCGACGTGCTGTCGGGCGGGCGGGTGACCGTGGGCTGCGGCGTCGGCTGGATGAAGGAGGAGTTCGAGGCGCTCGGCGCGCCGCCCTTCGCCCGGCGCGGCAAGGTGGCCGACGAGTATCTGGCAGCCTTCCGCACCCTCTGGACGGAGCAGGATCCGCGGTTCGAGGGCGAGCACGTCCGCTTCGGCGACCTGGCCTTCGAGCCGAAACCGCTGCAGAAGCCGCACCCGCCGCTGTGGATCGGCGGCGAGAGCGACGCCGCGATGCGGCGGGCGGTACGACTGGCCGACGGATGGTATCCGATGGGGTTGAACCCGCGCCGTCCGCTCGACACGCTGGAGCGGCTGCGCGGCGGCGTGGAGCGCCTGCACGGCTTCGCGCGGGAGGCGGGGCGCGATCCGGCGAGCCTGAGCCTCGCCTATATCGCGCCCTGGTACGACCCGACCAAGCCGTCCGTCCTGGCCGACGGGTCGCGGCGGCTGCTCACGGGAGAACCGGCGCGGATCGCCGACGATATCGCCGCCCTGCGCGATCTGGGCGTCGGGACGCTGATTCTGAGCTTCGCGCGGCGCACGCTCGACCGCTCGGTCGCCGGAATGGAGCGGTTCGTGCAGGAGATCCGCCCGCAGGCCGGCTGAGGGCGCCGGACTCCGGACAGAAAGACCCGGACAAGAAAAAGGCCCGGCGCGTGAGCGCCGGGCCTCTTCCTGTCGCGATCGACGGAACCCGAAGCCTATTCGGCCTGGAGGTTCGCCGCTGCGCTCTTGCCGCGATCAGCGACGACGTCGTAGCTGATCTTCTGGCCTTCCTGGAGGGAAGACATGCCGGCGCGCTCGACGGCGCTGATGTGGACGAAGACGTCGTTGCCGCCGTTGTCCGGCTGGATGAAGCCAAAGCCCTTCTGGGCGTTGAACCACTTCACGGTACCTGTAGCCATAGAGGCCTCCTCGTAGAAACGCACGAATGCGCATTGCCCCGCGAGATATGCGGGCGAAAAATCCGAATTCCGCGTTGTCCTGGAGAGAAACCCTTGGCGGGCAGCCGACAAGGCAGGCTAGAAGTTCGAACAATCCCCATATGGGGCCGCGCCGGCCGGGCACAAGGCCGGCGGACGCAGGTTTCCAAGGAGAGTTTATTTCGATGCGCATCGACGCAGTTCCGATCGGCAAGAATCCGCCGGACGACATCAATGTCATCGTCGAAGTCCCGATCGGCGGAGAGCCCATCAAATACGAAATGGATAAAGCCGCCGGCGCCATGTATGTGGATCGGTTTCTTTACACGGCCATGCGCTACCCCGGTAATTACGGATTCGTGCCGCACACGCTCTGTAACGACGGCGACCCGCTCGACGTGATGATCGTCAACACGCGGGCGATCATCCCCGGTGCGATCATGAACTGCCGGCCGATCGGCGTGCTGATGATGGAGGACGACGGCGGTCAGGACGAGAAGATCATCGCCGTTCCGTCGACGAAGCTGACGCGGCGGTACGAGAAGGTGAAGTCGATCGAGGACATCCCCGAGATCACCATTCAGCAGATCGAGCACTTCTTCCAGCACTACAAAGACCTCGAGCCGGGCAAGTGGACGAAGCTGCTCGGCTGGCGCGGTGCGGACGAGGCGCGCAGCATCATCCTGCAGAGCATCGAGGCAGCCAAGGCGGCGGGCTGACCGTCCCTCTCTTCCGGCCCGCAGCGCCGGTGCCGTCCGGCTGATCGGGCACGCTTCACCGCTCGGTGCGGGAACTCCTGCCTGCCTCTCCAGTTACGCTTCGGTCCGTCGGCAAGCCAGCCGGCGGCCGAAGCGCCGGCAGGGGGTGGCATGACGGAACAGGGCACGGTCCTCATCACGGGGAGCAGCGGCTTCCTCGGACAGTCCATGGCGAAGCGCCTGCTGGAACGGTGGCGCGTCGTCGGCCTGGACATGGCGCAGCCCAAGACGCCCCTCCCCGGCATGCAGACGGTGGAAGTCGACCTCACCTCCGACGAGTCCACCCGCGCCGCGGTCGAGGAAGCGGTCGCGCTGGCCGGCGGCCGCATCGCCTCGGTGATCCATCTGGCCGGCTACTACGACCTGACCGGCGAACCCGATCCAAAATACGAGGCGGTGACCGTCCAGGGCACCCGCCGCCTGTTCGACGCGCTGGCGCCGCATCGCCCCGAACAGTTCGTCTTCGCGTCCACGATGCTGGTGCACGCGCCGACGGAACCCGGACAGCCGATCGACGAAGATTCGCCCGTCGCGCCGAAGACGCCCTACCCGCAGTCGAAGGTCGACACCGAGGAACTGCTGAAGTCCCGGCACGGCGACGTGCCGATCGTCCTGCTGCGGCCAGCGGGCGTCTATGACGACATGTGCCGAGCCGCCTTCCTGGCGCAGCAGATCGCCAACATCTACGAGAAGCAGTTCGTCTCCTACGTCTACCCGGGCGACCCGGCGGCGGGGCAGCCCTATGTCCATATCGAGGATCTGGCCGACGCCGTCTTCCGCACCGTGGAACGACGCCGGGACCTGCCGACGGAGACCACCCTGCTCCTCGGCGAGACCCGGACGATGGGCTATGACGAGGTCCAGCGGCGGGTGGGGCGCCTGCTGCACGGCGAGGATTGGGAGACGCACCGCGTTCCGAAGGCGCTCGCCAAGGTCGGGCAGTGGGTGCAGGAGGACGTGCTCCAGGAGGACCCGTTCATCCAGCCCTGGATGATCGACCAGTCGAGCGACCATTTCGAACTGGATATCGGTCGCGCCCGCGCACTCCTGGGATGGACGCCGCACCATTCGCTGCGCGAGACCCTGGCCGACATGACGGCCGCGCTGAAGGCCGACCCGCCGGGCTGGTATGCGGCGAACAAGCTCAACCCCGCCAAGGTGGCGGCGGACGATGCCGCGCTGGAGCGGTCGATGCGCGCGGCCGACCGCGAGACCGCGGCCCGCCTTCCGGCCGTCGCGGGAGAATTGCGGGCGCAGGCGAAGCGCACGCGCTGGGCGCATTTCGTCAACATCGCGCTGGGCGCCTGGCTGATCACCAGTCCCTTCACCTTCGGCCTGTTCGATCCGGTGACGGCCATCCCGCCGCCGGCGGCGGGTCACGAGCTCGCGCCGCCGGAGATCCGCAACCTCTGGCTCGGGATCAGCGAGATCGCGAGCGGGCTGGCGCTCATGGTGCTCGGGCTGGTCGCGCTGCGGCACACCCGATCCTGGGCGCAGTGGGCGATGGCCGCGGTCGGCTTCTGGGTGCTGTTCGCCCCCCTGCTGGTCTGGACGCCGAGTGCGGCCGCCTACGGCATGGACACGCTGGTCGGCTCGCTGGTGATCGTGCTGGCGGTGATGGTGGCACCGCAGCCGGGCATCGCCCGCGAAGCGCTCGCTTCCCGCTCCGACTGCCCGGTCGGCTGGAGCTACTCGCCGTCGACCTATACCCAGCGCATTCCGATCGTGGCCCTCGCCTTCATCGGGCTGTTCGTCTCGCGCTATCTGGCGGCCTACCAGATGGGCCATATCGATTCACTGTGGGATCCGTTCTTCGCCAGCAACAGCCCGGGTGCCTCGAACGGCACCGAAGCGGTGGTGACATCCAGCGTCTCGCGCGCCTTCCCCATTCCCGACGCCGGTCTGGGCGCCATCGCCTACCTGCTCGACATCCTCACCGGCGCCATCGGCGACCGCCGCCGCTGGCGGACGATGCCCTGGATCGTGCTGATCTTCGGCCTGCTGATCGTGCCGCTCGGCGTCGTCAGCGTCGGCTTCATCATCATCCAGCCGCCGGTCATCGGCGCCCTCTGCGCGCTGTGCCTGATCCAGGCGGCGATCACACTGATCATGATCCCCTACGCCGTCGACGAGGTCGGCGCGAGCCTCCAGTATCTGCTGCGCGCCCGCCGTGCCGGGCAACCGTTCTGGCGCACGCTGATGCGCGGCGGGCCGGCACTGAGCGAGGCGCGCGACGAAACGGTCGATCTGGACCTGCCCCTGACGACGGTGCTGCGGAACTTCCTCGCCGGCGGCGTGAACTATCCATGGCAGCTCAACGCCTGCGTCGCGGTCGGCCTGGTGCTGATCGCCGCGCCGCTCCTGGTCGACGCGGACCGGACGCTGCTGCACAGCCACCACATCGCGGGCTGCATCGCCGTGTCCATGGCGGTGATCGCCATGGCCGAGGTCTCGCGGATCGCGCGCTTCCTGAACCTGCCCGTCGGCCTCTGGGTTGCGGTATCGCCGTTCCTGCTGGGCGGCGCGCCGCTTCCCTTCACGGCACTGTCGGTGCTCGCCGGCGGCGCCCTGATCCTGCTCAGCCTGCCGCGCGGCAAGGTGAGCGGCGAGCATTACGGCGGCTGGGACCGCTTCATCGTCTAGAGCAGATAGCGACCTGACGGAATCGTTTGCGGGATTCCCTTGAGGGTCGTTTCATGATTCAGAGTGGAGGCTGGTGAAGGAGGCCAGCTTCCATGACGAAGCCTCTCTCCCTGGATCTGAGAC